>Ga0207816_1000025_pt1 | contig 68683 bp, 73 predicted proteins | sample LuqExpMetageno10_FD_187768 | JGI IMG/M metagenome (GOLD analysis project Ga0207816, IMG submission 187768) | Tropical forest soil microbial communities from Luquillo Experimental Forest, Puerto Rico - Sample 10 (SPAdes) | ecosystem: Environmental > Terrestrial > Soil > Tropical forest ... | reverse complement strand
TTGCCCACCCCGCCAATAGCCGGGTTGCAGGACATCTCGCCGAGCGTGGCTTTGCGATGGGTGATCAGCAGAGTCTTGGCGCCTGTGCGCGCCGCCGCGGCGGCCGCCTCACACCCGGCGTGCCCGCCCCCAATCACAATCACATCATAGCCACTCATGGCGGGGTGATTAGGCGAGACGGGGCCTGTGGGCAAGTCCACAGAATCGCGGGGCAGTGTTTCACGTGAAACAAAGCACCCCTCCGCTTCGGACTCGCACGGGTGCCAAGAATGTTCTACAATCGTTCCCACAAAAAAGGGGGAACCGATGAACCAGAGCGGGGAAACCAACGCCAGTCCGCTTCATCTCATCGAAAACGAGGAATCCGGCGACCGCTTCCTGGTCTACCAGACCGCACAAGGGGTCCGGCTGGAACTGCACTATGCCGGCGATACGCTTTGGATGAGCCAAGCGGAAATGGCTGCATTATTCGGAGTTGATGTCCGCACTATCAGCGAGCACCTCGGCAATATCTATGGCGACGAAGAGCTCACTCCACAGGCAACTATCCGGAATTTCCGGATCGTTCGAATTGAGGGCGCGCGCGAAGTTTCCCGCGAGATCAATCATTACAACCTCGATGCCGTGATCAGCGTTGGCTATCGGGTCAGCTCGAAGCAAGGCACGCTCTTCCGCAAATGGGCGACGGGCGTGCTGGTGCAACTGGCCACCAAAGGCTTTGTGGTCGATGCCGCCAGACTGAAGAATCCATCTGAGTTCGATCGCGTCGCCGAATTACGCGACATCGTCCGTGACATTCGGACTTCAGAAGCTAATCTTTATGCCGAAATCCGCCGTATCTGTGCGCTCTGCCAGGATTACAGTTCGAAATCCGAAGCCTCGCGCATCTTCTACCGCAACATGCAGGCAAAGCTGTTTTGGGCCGTATGTAACCAAACGCCTTCCATGATTTTGGCCGAACGCGCCAATGCCGCGCTTCCGAATATGGGTTTGCAGGTTTGGCCAAAAGACGAGATTCGCAAACAAGATGCGCATACTGCCAAAAACTATTTGGCCCCCGCCGAAATCAAAGAACTAAACCGGCTTACCGATATCCTTTTGAGCATTTTCGAAGATCAGCTCGCTATTGGACGCCTAACATTGATGGCGGATGCGGCGGCTTTGATGGATCAGCAGCTCAAAGGTTTAGGCCGTACTGTTCTAACTCATGGGGGCTCCGTCTCTCACGAAGAAGCCGTCCGCGCTGCGGATAATGAGTACGCCAAATTCGACCAAATTCGCCGTGAGTATCGGATCGCAAGCTACGACCAAGAAATCGCTGAGCTGAGAAAATCCGCAGAAACACTGCCCAAACGGCGTGGCTGATCACTTCCCGATGCAGAAGTCGCGGAAGATCACGTCCAGCAGGTCTTCGACATCCACCCGTCCGGTGATCCGGCCGATAGCGCGAACCGCGAGGCGGAGGTCTTCGGCAAACAGCTCCAAAGCTTCGGCGCCATGCGCCCGCTCCAATGCGGCGACGGCTTCGACCAGCGCTTCGCGATGCCTGGCGCGGGTGAGAACAGGCGCTTCGCTCTGATTATCGAGCTGTTGCTTGGCGGCTTCCGTGATGGCCGCGATGACGGCATCCAGGCCTTCCCCGGTCTGGGTTGAGAGCTTCAAACCGTCATGGCTTTCCGGCCAAGCCAAATCCGTCTTGTTCCAAACTGATAGGACAGGCTTGTTGACTGATTTATCCGGTAAATTCAATGCCGTAGTCGGAGCGCTTCCATCCTGCAGCAACAGCACTAGATCCGCACTTTCGGCCCGCGCCAAGGCGCGGCGGACCCCCTCCGCCTCAATGGCATCGGCGGCTTCGCGCAAACCCGCCGTATCGGCCACCACCACGGCGTAGCCGCCGAGGTTCATGCGCACATCTATAATGTCCCGCGTGGTCCCGGCCGTTTCCGAGACGATCGCCACATCGCGGCCCGCCAGGGCATTGAGCAGCGAAGACTTGCCGGCATTGGGCGGACCGACGATGGCAACGGTCAGCCCTTCACGCACCAGCTCGCCGCGGCGGGCATCATCGAGATGCTGGACGATTTCGCCATGCAGCTTGTCGGTCATGCGCCGCGCTTCGGCGATCACCTCTTCCGGCAATTCCTCATCGCTGAAATCAATCGCCGCTTCGACCCAGGCCAGCGCCCGGGAGAGATCAGAACGCCAGCCGTCGTAAAGCGCACCCAAGGCTCCGTCATATTGCCGCAGGGCTTGCTGGCGCTGCGCCTCGGTTTCGGCATCGACCAGATCGGCAATGGCTTCGGCCTGGGTGAGATCAAGTTTGCCGTTGAGCACCGCCCGCCGGGTGAATTCTCCGGCTTCCGCCAAACGCACACCCGGAAAAGACCCCAAAGCGTCCAGTAACGCCTGCACCAAGGCGCGGCCGCCATGCAGATGGAACTCCACCGTGTCCTCGCCGGTGAAACTCGCCGGTCCCGGGAACCACAAGATCAGGGCCCGATCGATCAAGGCGCCTTCCGGCGTCAGCACCGGCCGCAACACCGCCCGGCGCGGCGGCGGCAGTTTCTTGCCCGTGAGGCTGGTCAAACACAGATGCGTATCCGGACCCGAAACCCGGACCACAGCCACCCCTGCCCGCCCAGCCCCGCTGGCCAGCGCAAAAATCGTTTCATCCCGTCGCATCGTTCCCGGCGCCCAGGTAACCACTATGGCAGGCAGTCGCTAAAGTGACAGCGTTCCGCCTTGTTCGTGGGTGGTTCCCCGCGTAAAGGTTGGGCCAAATCAGTCCCTCCAACAATGCGCGCCCATACGCGCTATCGGAAGTAAAAGATGAGCACCAACCGCCTCGCCGAGGAAACGAGCCCCTACCTGCTGCTCCACAAGGACAACCCGGTTCACTGGTATCCTTGGGGCCAAGACGCCTTTCAGGAAGCCGAGGCCACCGGCAAACCGATCCTGCTTTCGATCGGCTATACCGCCTGTCACTGGTGCCATGTGATGAACGAGGAAAGCTTCGTCGATAGCGAAACGGCGGCGCTGATGAATGACGCCTTCATCAATGTGAAGGTCGATCGCGAAGAGCGCCCGGACATCGATCAGATCTATCAGGCTGCGGCGCAGACCATGGGCTATCAGGGCGGATGGCCGCTCACCATCTTCTTGAACCCCAAAGGCGAGCCCTTCTTCGTCGGCGGCTATTTCCCGAAAGAAGAGCGTTTCGGCCAGGTGCCGTTCAAGCGCGTGCTGGAAGATATTTCCAAGAAGTACAGCGAACAGCCGGATGTGGTGCGCAACGATGCCACCAACATCACCCAGGCCGTCGGCAGCATCTGGGCGCGCGATCTGCGCGGCCCCTTCGATCCGCGCCTGCTCGATGTCCTCTCGGTGCATGTCGCCCAGCGCTTCGACATCTTCTATGGCGGCGTCACCGGCGCGCCGAAGTTCCCCAATGCGCCGCTGATCGAAACCTTGTGGCGCGCTTATCTGCGCACCGGCGCCGGTCAGTTCCCGCAACTGGTTCAGACCACCCTCGACACCATGTGTCTGTCGGGCATCTATGATCACATCGGCGGCGGCTTCCATCGCTATGCGGTCGATGAGCGCTGGACCGTGCCGCATTTCGAAAAGATGCTCTACGACAACGCCCTCATGGTCGAGCTTCTGGCCCAGATCGGCGTCCACAATCGCGTGCCGCTCTATAAGGCCCGCATCGAAGAGACCATCGCCTGGGTGTTGCGCGAAATGATGGTCGGCGATGCATTCGCCACCAGCCTCGACGCCGATGTCGATGGCGAAGAAGGCGCCTATTATCTCTGGACCGCGCCGGAAATCGACGCCACCCTGATGGGCACTTTCGCCCAGCGCTTCAAGGATGTTTATGCCATCCGTTCGGAAGGCGCCTTTAACGGCAAGAACCTGGTCGCCCGCACTGGCGGCTTGCCCTTCCCGCTGCCTGATGCCGACGAAGCGCTGTTGAAGCGTCAGCGCGAATTGCTCCTGGCCGCCCGCCAGCAGACCCGCAAGGCGCCGCTGCGTGACGACAAGGTGCTCACCGATTCCAACGGCATGATGATCGCCGCGCTGGCTTTCGCCGGCGCCTCTTATGGCAACCCGGCTTGGATTACCGCCGCACAGAAGGCCTTCGCTTTCGTCACCGCCGAGATGGCCGATGGCGACCGCCTCTTCCACTCCTGGCGCGATGGCAAGAAGGGCCATATCGGCTTTGCCGAAGATTATGCCCAGATGGCCCGTGCGGCGCTGGCACTTTACGAAGCCACCAGCGATGCGCAGTACATCGAGCATGCCAAACGCTGGACCGCTGTGCTCAACGAATATTTCTGGGATGCCGCCCAAGGCGGTTATTGCCAGACCGCCGTTGACGATGAGCCGCTGATCCATCGCGTGCGCACGGTTTTCGACCAAGCCTCGCATTCGGCCAACGGCATCATGATTTCGGTGCTGACCAAACTGTTCCTTGCCACTGGCGATGTTGCGTATCGCGATCGCGCCGGCAACATCGTCGGCAGCTTCGCTGGTGAAGTCGGCCGCTCCTTCCTGGCGATGGGCACCTATCTCAATGGCCTCGAGACGCTGATCACGGGTCTGCAGATCGTGATTGTGGGTCCGCGCGACAATCAGAAAACGCGCGAGCTGGTCACGGCCGTGCTCGGCCGCAGCCTGCCGAACCGTTTCCTCATGGTGATCGATCCCGATCAGGCTTTGCCGGAAGGCCATCCCGCCGCCGGTAAGACCATGGAGAACGGCCAGCCGACCGCTTACATCTGCCAGCACCAGAATTGCTCGGCGCCGATCGCCAATCCGGTCACGCTCAGCCAGGTGTTGCAATTGCCGCCGCGTCCGCCGCAGGGCGGCCGCCAGTAAGCAGGCACTCCACTGTCATACAGCAGCGCCCGGCCCGCAAAGCCGGGCGCTTCGCTTTTGCGCATTGCGCCGCTACTCTCACCGCGACAATCTTTCCCAGCGGAGTACAGCAATGCCTGGACAGACGATCACCATCCCCAGCCCGGACGGCATTTTCTCGGCCTATCTCGCCACACCCGAAAGTGGCCAAGGCCCGGGGATCGTCGTCCTGCAGGAGATTTTCGGCGTCAACGCCGTGATGCGGGAACTGGCCGATGAATACGCGGCTGCCGGTTTCATGGTCCTGGTGCCAGACCTCTTCTGGCGTATCGATCCCGGTGTCGAGCTCACAGACAAAAGCGATGCGGAATGGCAGCAGGCCTTCGGCTTGATGAAGCGCTTCGACGTCGCGCAAGGCATCAAGGATGTGCAGACCGCCATCAGCTATTTTCGTACCTATCCCGGCGTGACCGGCAAGGTCGGGGCGGTGGGTTATTGCCTGGGCGGGCTCCTGGCTTATCTCACTGCGGCGCGCACCGATGTCGATGCGTCGGTCGGGTATTACGGCATGAATATTCCGAAGTTCCTCGGCGAAGCCGGCGCCATCAAGAAGCCGCTGATGCTGCATGTCGCCGAAAAGGACGAATACAATCCGCTCGAAGCGCAAAAGCAGGTGGTCGACGGCCTCGGCGCCAATTCGCTGGTGACCATCCATGACTATGCCGGCATGGCTCACGCCTTCGCCCGTCCCGGCGGCGCCCATTACGATCAGGCCAACGCCACACTCGCCAACAGCCGCACCATCACGTTCTTTCGCCAGCATCTGGGTTGACCATCATGAAAGCCATCCACATCCACCAGACCGGTGGTCCCGAAGTTCTGTCTTATGAGGATGTGGAGCTGGCGCCGCCCGGACCAGGCCAGGTGCTGGTGCGCCATGCCGCGATCGGGGTGAATTTCATCGACACCTATCATCGCTCGGGTTTGTACAAGCTGCCGGTGCCGAGCGGACTGGGCACGGAAGCGGCCGGAACGGTGGAAGCGATCGGCGGAGGGGTGACGGGATTCAAGCCAGGCGATCGCGTCGCCTATTGCACGGCGCCGATTGGCGCTTATGCCGAAGCCCATGTGGTGCCGGCGGAAAAACTGATCCATCTGCCGGACGAGATCGGTTTCGACATCGCCGCGGCGGCGATGCTGAAAGGACTGACAGCGCAATATCTGTTGAAGCAGACGTTTGTGGTTCAGTCCGGCCAGACCATTCTTTTGCATTCGGCAGCCGGTGGTGTGGGGCTGATCGCCGGACAATGGGCCAAGCATCTGGGCGCTCGGGTAATCGGCACGGTGGGGTCCGATGAAAAAATCCCGCTGGCCGAAGCAAACGGCTGCGAGCTGGTGCTCAACCTGCACCATGATGACTGGGTGGCGAAGGTGAAAGAGGTGACCGGCGGCAAAGGCGTGCCGGTGGTTTATGACTCCGTCGGCAAAGACACCTTCGAAGGCTCGCTCGATTGCTTGTCGCCGCGCGGGCTGATGGTCAGCTTCGGCAATTCCTCCGGCGCCGTGCCGCCCTTCTCGCCGGCGCTCCTGAGCCAAAAAGGTTCGCTCTATCTGACCCGGCCGACGCTGTTCCATTACGCCGCCACGCCAGAGGCGCTGCAGGCCATGGCCGATGATTTGTTCGCCGTAATCGGTTCGGGAGCGGTGAAGATCGCCGTCAATCAGCGCTTCCCATTGGCCGAAGCCCGCGCCGCCCACGAAGCGCTGCATTCGCGCAAGACCACAGGGGCGACGATATTGGTGCCGTGACAAGGATTGAGAAAAACAAAAAGGGCGGTGGTGACACCGCCCTTTTGACTGATGCTGATTTTGTGGGGTGCCCCCCACCCGAAATGCTTCGCATTTCGACCTCCCCACAAGGGGGAGGTAAAACTCAGGTATTCATGCTCTCGAAGAAGTCCGCGTTGTTCTTGGACTGACGCAGTTTCTCGGAAAGGAACTCGATGGCATCGACGGTGCCCATCGGCGCCAAGATGCGACGCAGCACATAGGTCTTGGCCAGTTTGCCCTTGTCGAGCAGGAGCTCGTCCTTGCGGGTGCCGGATTTGAGAATATCGATGGCCGGGAAGACGCGCTTGTCGGCGACTTTGCGGTCCAGGATGATTTCCGAGTTACCGGTGCCCTTGAATTCTTCGAAGATGACTTCGTCCATGCGGCTGCCGGTATCGATCAGCGCGGTGGCGATGATGGTGAGCGAGCCACCTTCTTCAATATTACGCGCCGCACCGAAGAAGCGCTTGGGGCGCTGCAAAGCGTTGGCGTCGACACCGCCGGTGAGCACCTTACCCGAGGACGGAACCACCGTGTTGTAGGCGCGGCCGAGGCGGGTGATGGAGTCGAGCAGGATCACCACATCGCGCTTGTGTTCGACCAGGCGCTTGGCCTTTTCGATCACCATTTCGGCGACCTGGACGTGGCGCGTCGCCGGTTCGTCGAAGGTGGAGGAGATGACCTCGCCCTTCACCGTGCGCTGCATGTCGGTCACTTCTTCCGGACGTTCATCGATCAACAGAACGATCAGATAAACTTCGGGGTGATTGGCGCTGATGGCCTTGGCGATGTTCTGCAGGATCACCGTCTTGCCGGTGCGCGGCGGGGCGGTGATCAGGGCGCGCTGGCCCATGCCTTGTGGCGAAACGATATCGATGACGCGGCCGGTGCGGTCTTTCAGCGTCGGGTCTTCGATTTCCATCTTGAGTGCGCGCGTCGGATAGAGCGGCGTCAGGTTATCGAAATGGACCTTGTGCTTGATCTTCTCGGGGTCTTCGAAATTGATGGTCGAGACCTTGAGCAGAGCGAAATAGCGCTCGCCGTCTTTCGGAGAGCGGATCGGACCTTCCACGGTGTCGCCGGTGCGCAGGCCGAAGCGGCGGATCTGCGAGGGCGAGACATAGATGTCGTCAGGACCAGCCAAATAATTGGCTTCCGGCGAGCGCAGGAAACCGAAGCCGTCCTGCAGCACTTCCAGAACGCCGGCGCCCATGATCTCGACATTACGCTCGGCCAGTTCCTTGAGGATCGCGAACATCATGTCCTGCTTGCGCAGGGTGGAAGCGTTCTCGATCTCCAACTCTTCGGCGAAGGCAAGCAGATCAGTGGGGGATTTGGCCTTAAGCTCCTGCAGTTTCATAGTCTGCAGGCCATTTTGCACGGTCATGGGGGTCTACACCTGGGACGACAAAAACATTGTTTCTCCCGCCTCGCGCGGGACGAATTTTGGAGGTCAACCCCCGGGCTCAGCGCCATGACAGCCCGCGAAACGCGGCCATCGAGAAGGGGTTCAAAGGGGAACTTCGCCCTTTTATACCCTGGTTCGCCTGCAAAGCAAACAGGGCTCCTCAAAAAGGTTTAGCTGCGGCTAACGTCCTCATCGCGTATTCCCGCAGCGGCAGAATCCGGAAGGACAGCGCTTTGACACCGTTTTCTCTTCCATCACCTGACGCACCAGAGCCGCAAGTCCCTTGATGAACGGCGCCGTCACGCCGACGGCGGGTACCCGCAGATAATCCGTCACCCCGGATATGGCGGCGAGTTTGGCATATTCGATGTCGAGCTCGACCAGGGTTTCGGAATGTTCCGAAACAAAAGCGACCGGACAAATGATGAGACCTTTGCCTTCCGCACCGGCGCGGCGGATTTCGGCGTCGGTCGCCGGCCCGATCCATTCCAGCGGCCCCACCCGGCTCTGGTAACAGATCGAATAATCGACAATCCCCAATTCCTTCACAAGGGCAGCGGCGGTCTGCTCAATCTGCCATTGATAGGGATCACCGGACTGTACCACACGCTTGGGCAAGCCATGCGCCGAGAGCAACAACCGGTATGAAATCTCCGGCTTGGCCAAGCTCATGGTTTTGCGAATGCGTTCGGCCAATGCCGCAATGAAGCCCGGTTCCTCCGGATAACAGCAGATCTCGGTCAGCGGTGCGCTAACACCAGCGGCTTTTGCCGCACGCTTCCATTCCAGCAGCGCCGAACCGGTGGTGGTGATGGAAAACTGCGGATAAAGCGGCAAAGCAACAACCCTGTCGGGATCGAACGCTGCCACTTCTTTTGCCGTCTCCTCGGTGAACGGTTTCCAATGGCGCATGGCGATGAAGACACGGGTCTCATGCTCGCTCAATTCACGTTGCAAAGCCGCGGCTTGCGCTTTGGTCTCGTCCAAAATAGGCGAACGGCCGCCGATCTTTTCATAGATATCACGCGCCACCGGGCCTCGCTTGTGAGCGATGAACCAGGCCAAAGGCTTGCGCAAGAAATCCGGCAGCGAAATTACCGCCGGATCGCCGAAAAGATTACGCAGAAAGGGTTCCACAGCCTCAAGGCTGTCGGGCCCGCCGAGATTGAACAGAACAACCGCGAGTTTCACGCGCCACTCCGGATGAGTTTCACCAATTCATGCACATGGTCGATCGGGGTTGGGGGCAAAATGCCGTGACCGAGATTGAAGATGAACGGCGTGCCCCTAGCCGCTTTGAGAATGGTGTCCACCCCATGGCGCAGGGCTTCACCACCGGCAACCAAAGCCAAAGGATCGAGATTGCCCTGCAAGGTTTTCCCAAAATGGCCAACAGCCCAAGCCATCTCCGTGGATGGATCGATGGAGATGCCATCGACACCGGTGACGGCTGCATAATGTTCGAGCTGTGCCATGGTAGCGGCGCGCGGAAAACCGATGATTTTCGCTTCCGGCTTGGCGGCGCGGACTTTCTCCACAATCGCAGCAGCAGGTTTGGCGACATAACGGACGAACAACTCACGCGGCAGGCCTGCGGCCCAGCTATCGAAAATCTGCACGGCTTGCGCGCCGGCTTCGAGCTGCCAGATCAAATGCTGCGATACACAATCTACCAACAGGGCGATCAAAGCATCAAAGCCTTCGGGATCACGATAAGCCCATAACCGCGCGGCTTTCTGCTCGTCATTGCCGCCACCGGCGAGATAGACCGCGAGGGTCCACGGTGCACCGGCAAACCCGATCAACGCCTTTTCCGCGCTGAGGCCCTCACGGGCAATTCTTAAGGCTTCGTAAACGGGGGAGAGGACGGACCGCCATTTCTCTGAATCGCGCTCCAGCCCCTCCGCAGAGCTCAAGGGAGGAAGTTTCGGACCCTCATCGAAAGTCACCGGATGTCCGAGCGCCATCGGCACCGTCAGGATGTCCGAAAAGATGATCGCCGCATCAAAGTCGAAACGCCGGATCGGCTGCAGAGTCACCTCCGCTGCCAGTTCCGGATTGCCACAGAGACCCAGGAAGGATCCTGCTTTGGTTCTCACCTCGCGGTATTCCGGCAGATAGCGTCCAGCTTGGCGCATCAGCCAGATCGGGGGAGCCTTCTTAGAGCTTTGACCGCTCAACGTATCCAGAAAGAGGCAAGACAAAACATAACTCCTAAGATTAAAGGATTCTGGAGATGATGTTAGGGCTGTGAGTTGTGGAAGACTTAGGGGATGTCCCTTATGGGCGAAGCGGAGTATACGCGAATCCAACGGCTTATGCTTCTGTTTTAGAATGGCCCCAGAGGCCCGAACGTGTATGAAGCGGTGACTTTCAGCCCCATTGGGCGCACAGTTTGAACAGGTGACCGTTTATGCCCATGAAAAAGGGCGGGCGGTGGATAGAAGGGGAGCGAAACTGTGAGTGGACCATTCCATGTCCATCTCCTCTCGGATGCCACAGGCGAGACGCTGCATGCGGTCGCCAAAGCGGCGCTAGCCCAGTTCGATAGTGTGGCGGTCCAGGAACACGCCTACACGCTGGTGCGTAGCGAAAGGCAGCTACAGCGCGCGCTTGAGCGTATCCGCGAGAATCCCGGTGTGGTGCTGTTCACCGTGGTGAATCAGCCGCTGCGGACCGAATTGCTGGCGCAGCTCAATCTCATGGGCATGCCCAATTTCGATCTCATGGAAGGGCCTGTGAGTCTGCTGCAGCGCTTCTTCAATGTGCCGAAATCCTACAAGACCGGCGGCCAGCACGAGGTCGATCAGAACTATCTGCAGCGCATGGAAGCGCTGAATTACACCATTGAGCATGACGACGGCTCCAATCTCAGTTTGGAAGATGCCGAGGTCATCCTGGTCGGCGCGAGCCGCACTTCGAAGACCCCCACCTGTGTGTATCTGGCGATCCGCGGCGTGCGCGCCGCCAATGTGCCGCTGGTGCTCGGCTTAGAAGCGCCGCCGGAACTTCTCACCTTCAACAAGCCTTTGATCGTGGGTTTGTGGGCGGCACCCGAGAAACTGGTGATGATCCGGCGCAACCGCCTTGTCACCATGGGGGTGGAAGAAGACACCGATTACGTGGACCTCGAAAAGGTCCGGCAGGAAGTGATGGCGACACGCCGGCTTTATGACCGCGAAGGCTGGCACTCGATCGATGTCACCCGCCGTTCCATTGAGGAAACGGCTGCCCAGATCATGAACCTGCTTCATGAACGCCGGAACGGCGGCACATGAAAACGCTGATTCTGGCCTCTGCCAGCAATATGCGGGCCCGCTTGTTGCGTGAAGCCGGGGTGCAATTCGGTGTGCGCCCGCCCGATCTCGATGAAGACGAGGAGAAATCCACACTTCGTCAACAAGGCGTGCCGCATGAAGACTTCGCCGCCGCGCTAGCGGAAGCCAAGGCACTGAATGTTTCAGCCGCCATCCCGCAAGCCTTGGTTCTGGGCTGCGACCAGACTTTGCTTTGCGCCGACCGCCTGTTCGACAAGCCGCGTGACACGGCCGAAGCCCGTGAGAATCTCGCCTTCCTGCGCGGCAAGACCCATCAACTGATTTGCGGAGCAGTCCTGGCTGAAAACGGCAAACCGGTGTGGCGTCATGTCGAGCGTGCCGACCTCACCATGCGGGCCTTCAGCGATGCCTTTCTCGATGCTTATATCAAGAACGAAGGCTCGCTGATCTTGAGTTCCGTAGGCTGTTACCAGCTCGAAGGCCGCGGCGCGCAGCTTTTCGAAACCGTTAAAGGTGATTATTTCACCGTGCTTGGCTTGCCATTGATCCCGCTTCTGGCTGTTCTGCGCGAAAGAGGGCTGCTTTTCTCATGAGTTTGTCCGGCTCTGCCAAACTTGCCGGTGTCATCGGCTGGCCCATAGCGCAATCCTTGTCTCCGGCTTTGCATGGCTTCTGGCTGGCCGAACTCGGCATTGATGGCGCTTATGTGCCGCTCTCCATCCGGCCGGAGGATTTTTCCCGCAGTGTGGACGGCCTGTTCCGCGCCGGTTTTCGCGGCTTCAACATCACCATTCCCCATAAGGAAGCAGCTTTTGCGATTGCCGAACGTCACGATGAAGCCGCAAGGCTCATCGGGGCTGTGAATCTTTTGGTGATAAAGGATGGTGTTCTCGAAGGCTGCAACACCGATGCTTACGGGATCGCCGCCACACTGACGCAAGAATTGGGCGCTGGAACATTGCATGGCAAGACCGCCGCAATCTGGGGCGCGGGCGGCACCACGCGAGCCGCGATCTATGCCTTGGCCAAGCTGGGGGTCAGCGAAATCCGTCTTTTCAACCGCACCCCGGACAAGGCTGTGGCGCTGGCCAAGAGTTTTGCCGGCAAAGTGGTGCCTCGCCTGTCGGCTGCTGGTTATGACGCTTGGTCCGGCAAGGACATCGCTTTGATCGTCCACACCACCAGCGCTGGAATGAAAGAAGCGCCTTCTCTCGATTTGCCGCTGGATGACCTTCCGGCGGATGCCGCGGTGTTCGACGCGGTCTACAATCCCCTGGAAACCGGGCTTTTGGCCAAAGCACGCACAAAAGGGCTAAAGACGGTGGATGGATTGTGGATGCTGTTGCACCAAGCCGTTCCCTCTTTCGCAGCCTTTTACGGTGTAGAGCCAAGCATCAGCCCGGCTTTGCGGCAAACGCTTTTGAAGGCACTCACGAGTGGCTGAAGCACCAAACCAGAATAGGCCGTTGTTGATTGGCCTCACCGGCTCCATCGGCATGGGCAAAAGCGAAACCGCGCGTATGTTCGGGGCACTGGGCATCCCGGTCTATGATGCCGACGCTGCTGTCCACAGCTTGTACGCGCCTTGTGGAGCGGCTGTGGAGCCGATCAGCAAGGCTTTTCCGGGGGCGGTGAAAGACGGGCGGGTCGATCGCTCTGCCCTGATGGCCGCGCTGCAAAAAGATCCAAACGGCTTTGCCAAGCTGGAAGCCATTGTTCATCCGCTGGCCGCCCAGAAACAGCGCGCCTTTGTGGCCGAAGCCGTCGCCAGTGGCGCCAAAATGGTGGTGCTCGATATCCCGCTGCTTTTTGAGACGGGCGGGGATACCAGAGTTGATATTGTGGTGGTGGTTTCTGCTCCACCGGAGATCCAGCGCCAGCGGGCGCTTTCCCGCCCCGGCATGACAGAGGAGAAATTCGAAAGCATCCTTGCCCGTCAGATGCCGGATGATGAAAAACAGCTATTGGCCGATTATGTTGTGGACACCGGCCAAGGCCTCGCGCAAGCCAAGGCGCAAGTTCTTAGTATTGTTGAAGCGTTGCAGCAGAAGTCCTGATTATGCGTGAGATCGTCCTCGACACTGAAACCACCGGCTTTGAGCCGAATGACGGTCACCGCATTGTGGAAATCGGCTGTGTCGAGCTGATCGATCATTTCCCCACTGGCCAGAGCTATCACGTCTATCTCAATCCCGAACGCGATATGCCGGCGGAAGCCGAGAAGGTGCATGGCCTCTCCGCCGCCTTCCTGTCCGACAAGCCGCTATTCGCCGATGTCGCGGAAGAGTTCCTGCAATTCATCGGGGACGCGCCGCTGGTGATCCACAACGCGGCCTTCGACATGAAATTCCTCAACGCCGAGCTGGGGCGGTTGGGGCTGGTGCAACTGCCAACGGAGCGGGCCATCGACACCATCGTCATGGCCAAACTCAAATATCCCGGCGCGCGCTATTCGCTGGATGAGCTTTGCAAACGCTTCGAGATCGATCTCACCGTCCGCAGCAAGCACGGCGCGCTGCTCGACGCCGAGCTTTTGGCCCAAGTCTATCTGGAGTTGCTGGGCGGCCGGCAGCAAAAGTTTATTCTGGCACCCGGCGATGTGAGGGATGGCGTGGCCGAGGAAATCCGCCCGGTGCGCCAGCGGCCCGAACTCTTGCCGTCGCTTATCACCGCGGCGGAACTGGAAGCCCATGCCAAATTCGTAGCCAAGGAACTGGGCGAAGCAGCGATCTGGCATAAAATAGAAACGCCGGCTGAGCCCGAGGCCGCCGGCGTCTCAAAAGCAATCGGCTGACAGGCTTAGGCCTGGGCCACCGGTGCCTGCTGCATCTGCGCGACCTTGGCGCGATAGAGCGCGGCGAAATCAATCGGCTCAATCATCAGCGGCGGCATGCCGCCGTCACGCACCACATCGGCGACGATGCGGCGGGCGAACGGGAACAGGATGTGCGGCGCTTCGATCAACAACACTTGCTGACGAACTTCGTCCGGAATGTTGTGGAGCTGGAAGAGGCCGCCGTAAACCAGTTCCAGCAGGAACAAGGGCCGGTCTTCGTTCTTGGCCTGCACGCGCAGCTTCAGTTCGACTTCGAAATGCTCCTGCTCAACCTGGCGGGCCTGCAGATCGACATTCAGCTCGATCTGGGGACGGGCGTTCTGGCCGCCGATGACGCCGGGATTCTCAAAAGAGAGATCCTTGATGTACTGGCCGATCACCTGGACGCGGGGGGCGTCGCTGTCAAAACCGTTCTGGCTGTTTTCCGGGGGGAGTTCGTCGGCCATGGTAAACCTTTGGAAAATCTTTCGCGGGCGGGCGCTACCACGGATCAGGCTCGGCTGACAAGGCTGGGACAGGACGGGTTTTCCGCACTTTCGCCATTTTGACGCCCTATATGCTGGACCCTCAGGGTCAGGGGCATTAGGTTAGCGTAATCCCGCGCGCCATGATGCCGCGGAGCTGAAGATGGCCGACTCCCAGTTGCTCACAATTGTCATCATCGCCGCGGTTGCAGGCGTGATTTTGTTCCGGCTCTATACCGTTCTGGGCCGCCGGACCGGTCATGAGCGCCCGCCCGGCGAAAGCGGCTGGGGCTGGCGGGGTATTGGCCCGCAAGAAGCCGAAACCGCCATCGGCAACACCCCAAAAATCACCCATGCCCCTGCTGATCGTCCTTCCGATCCGGTGGCCTCGGGTCTGTTCGATATCGGCCTCGCCGACCGCAACTTCGACAAGGACCATTTCCTCAAGGGCGCCAAGGCGGCCTATGAAATGATCCTGATGGCTTTTGCCGCGGGTGACCGTGAGAGCCTGAAACCGCTGCTCTCCCAAGAAGTTTACGAAGCCTTTGAAGGCGCCATCAAGCATCGTGAACAGGCTGGCCAGAAAGCCAGTCTCACTCTAGTCGGCTTTTCGGATGTGAAGATCATCGCGGCGGCCTTGAAGGCTTCCACGGCAGACATCACCCTCGCCTTCGGGGTGCGGCTGCTCAGTTTCACCACCGATCGTGACGGGGCTGTTGTGGAAGGCGATTCCAAAGCCGTGAAAGAAGTCACCGATGTGTGGACCTTCACCCGGGATGTGCGCGGCAACGATCCCAATTGGGTATTGGTCGCCACCTCGAGCAAACCGACCTAAGCGCCGTGCGGGGGCGGCTTCTTGTTCCTGGCCTACTCGTCCTCTTGCTCGGTCTTGCGGGATGCGGTGGCGGCCCCAAGGACGAGACGCTGCGGCTGAATCAGGCTTCTTTTGCCGATATGCCCGGTTGGGCCGAAAGCGATTTCGGAACGGCACTAGTGGCGTTTCAGCGTTCCTGCTCGGCCCTGACGCAAAAATCCGATAGCGAAGCGATGGGCAGCTATGCTGGAACCATCGGCGATTGGCGCAGCCTTTGCCGTGAGGCCCAACAGACCAAGCCGCAAGCCGCAAAGGCGTTTTTCGAACAGAGCTTTCAGCCAGTGGAAGTCTTTGCCGGAAAGACGAAGGAAGGCCGTTTCACCGGTTATTATGAGCCGCAAATCAGCGGCAGCCGTGAGAAACATGGCGCTTATCAAACCCCGGTTTATGGCCGTCCCGATGATTTGATCACAGTCGATCTGGGCAGCTTCCATCCATCTCTGGCGGGTGAAAAGATCGCTGGGCGTGTCGAGGACACCAAGCTGGTGCCTTATGCCAGCCGGGCCGAGATTGCCGCCAAGGGTCTTTCGAAGGCGCCGGTGCTGTTTTATGCCGGTGATCCCATTGCCTTGTTCTTCCTGCACATCCAAGGCTCGGGCCGGGTGCTGTTCGATGACGGTTCCGAGGCGCGCGTGGCTTATGCGGCACAAAACGGCCAGCCTTACACCGCCATCGGCAAAACCTTGATCGCCCGCGGCGTGCCGCGCGAAGGCATGTCGATGCAAGTGATCCGTGCCTGGCTGAAAGCCCATCCCGATGAGGCTGATGCGGTGATCAATAGCGATGCCTCTTACGTCTTTTTTGCTTTGCAGCCGATCGGTGATGCCAGCCTCGGCGCCAAAGGGGCGCAAGGTGTGCCGTTGACACCGCTAACGAGTCTGGCTGTCGATCCGCGGCTGCATGCGCTGGGCACGCCTTTCTTTGTAGCGGGACCATTCCCCTTGGGGCACTTGTTCATCGCCCAGGATATCGGCGGCGCCATCCGCGGGCCTATTCGCGGGGACGTCTATTTCGGCTATGGCGATAAGGCCGAAGCCAATGCCGGGACCATGAACCAGATGGGCCGCTTTTTTGCCCTGTTGCCCAAAGCGGTGGCGCAGCGTTTGCCGCCGGCCGGGACCGCACCATGAGGCGGATCACGCCGGAAGAGCGCGAGCTGTTTCTCGCCGCCTTCTCCGGCCGCTTGCCGGTGAAGAAGCCGGCCAAACCTGTGACGCGCAAAGCGGCAGCGAAATCTGCTCAGCACGCAGCCGAAACAGCGCATAAACCTGTTTATCGCGCGGGCTCCCGCCAGGTGAGCGAAGACGAGCTTGATCTTTTCCTGGAAGCGATCGGCAAACGGCCGCGCAAAACCGCTGCTGTGCTGCCGGTAATTTTGACCCCGGTTCTGCCGGTCAAACCGCGCGGACCCAAACAGGTTGGCGGCGGCATCGACGGCAATACCAAACGCCGCTTGGAAAAAGGCGAGATCGCGCCCACCGCCAAACTCGATCTGCATGGCATGACGGAAGCAACCGCGCATGGCGCACTGCTCACCTTCCTGCACGCCGCTCATCGCCGTGGCGACCGCCTGGTTTTGATCGTGACGGGAAAGGGACCGATTCTCGATCCTCATGGCTATGGCGGCGTCTTGCGCCAAAACGTGCCGCGCTGGCTGGAAGAAGCCCCGATGGCCAGCATTATTGCAGAGAAGCGCTGGGCGCACCGCCGCCATGGCGGCGAAGGTGCGCTCTACGTTTATTTCAAGAAGCGTTAGAACAGATCCGCTTCTGCCGCCAAATTCTTCAAGAGCACTTCCGGCCGGGCGCCGAAATGCGAAATCACTTCTGCCGCCGCCAAGGCGCCGAGCTTGCCGCATTCGGTAAGCGATTTGCCCCGCGACAGGCCGAAGAGGAAGCCGGCAGCGAACTGGTCGCCAGCGCCCGTGGTGTCGAGCACCTGCTCCACCGGTGCGGCATCGATAATGTGCACCTGGCCATGACCGGTGGCGACACAGCCTTTGGCCGAACGGGTCAGCGCCGCGATGCCGTTCCAGTTCTGGAACCGCTGCAGCACGTCATCGAAGTCTTCGACTTCGAACAGCGATTTGGCCTCTTCCTCATTGGCAAAAACGATGTCGGCGATGTCGAGGAAATCGAGGAAGGTCTGGCGGTAACGCCCGACGCAGAAAGAATCTGACAAGGTGATGGCAATTTTGGTGCCGCTCTCTTTGGCGAGTGCAGCTGCTTTAAGAGCGGCGTTCCAGGAAACTTCGGAGTCGGTCAGATAGCCTTCAATATAGAGAATTTCAGAGGCAGCGATGTCCTCTGCTCTGACATCATCCGGGCCGAGGGCACGGCTGGCGCCGAGATAGGTGTTCATGGCGCGCTGAGCATCCGGCGGCACGGCGATCAAACAGCAGGCCGTCGAAGGACCATCGGTCGCCGGTTCGGTGTGAAAATCGGTACCCCCAGCCAGCAAGCTCGTAGCGAAGGCTTCGCCCAAACGGTCTGCCTTGACCTTGCCGACAAAAATCCCTTTGGCGCCAAAAGAGGCCAGACCCGCCATGGAATTGGCGACCGAGCCGCCCGCCGCTTCCACCGTCTCGCCAAAGGCGCGGTAAAGCTGTTCGGCGCGGAATTCGTCGATCAGCATCATGGCATTCTTGACCACTTGATGGGTCAGGATGAATTCGTCATCGACGGGAGCCAGCACATCCACGATGGCATTGCCCAGCCCGATCACGTCATATTTCCGCGCCATGGAACCCTTCCCGAACCAAAAGACCCGCCCGCTTAACGGGGAAGGCGGGGCCGCGCAAGCCCAGAAGGAACCATAAGATTGCGCCTTGTTCACTCTGTCCTGCCATGCACCATGGTGTATGAGCCCGGCAGAAAGGAGCCCACCTCATGACAAGGCCTTACCAAAAGCTGGCCGCCGCCTCTCTGTTGCTGGTGCTTTGCGCTTGTGCGAGCCAGCCGCAGCCATCGGCTCCTTCTTCGACCTACCGCTTGCCGGCCCCGCCCCCCGCGGGTGAGCCGACTGATTTTGTCGGCATGACCTCTGCCCAGCTGCAGGCCAGTTTCGGAACGCCCACTTTCTCCCGGCGGGAAAACGGCTCCGAATTGTGGCGCTATGACCGGGGCGACTGCCGGACTTTTTTCTTTCTCTATCCTGCCGGGCGGGACATGGCCGTGAACCATGTCGAGACCCTTCCCCATGGCGCGACGGCGGCCGACCCTAACTGCCTTTCGGCTTTGCGCGCGAAACCAGCTTCCCCGGCGTCTTGAGCGGTTTGACGGGCGGGGGCACGGTCTTGTCCTCGAAGCGGCAGAGATCGCGCACCACACAGACCGGGCATTTGGGCAGGCGCGCCACGCAGGTATAGCGTCCGTGCAAAATCAGCCAGTGATGGGCGTTGAGCAGATATTTGCCGGGCACGGCCTGCATCAGCGCCTCTTCTACTGCCCGCACATCCTTGCCCGGTGCCAGGCCGGTGCGGTTGGCGACACGGAAAATATGCGTGTCGACCGCAATAGTCCTTTCGCCGAAGCAGACATTGAGCACGACATTGGCACTCTTGCGGCCGACGCCCGGCAGTTCCTCTAAGGCTTCCCGGTCTTGTGGAACCTTGCCGCCATGCTTTTCCACCAGGAGCTTGGAAAGGCCGATGACGTTCTTGGCCTTGCCCTTATAGAGCCCGATGGTCTTGATGTAGCCGCAGAGCTTTTCTTCGCCCAGCTTCACCATTTTTTCCGGTGTATCCGCGACCTTGAACAAGGCTTCGGTGGCTTTGTTGACGCCTTTGTCGGTGGCTTGCGCCGATAGCACCACCGCGACCAGGAGCGTGTAGGGGTTGACGGAATTCAGCTCGGTCTTGGGATCGGGATTGGTCTTTTTCAGCGCGGCGAAAAAGGCGTCCACTTCTTGTTTGGAAAAAGCCATGGCGGTCCGCTGGTCAAACGCCGTGGCAGTTAACGCCGATCCGGCTGGCCGCCACAAGCTGAAAGACGGCTATGGCTGGTTCGGCGGTAGCGCAAGTTTCGGGTCGCCTGTAGCATCGGGCCGCGCCAAGCTCCGGTCCATGATGCACATCCGAGAAGACAGTTCCGATTGGAAGCGGATGGCCAAAGCCATCTCATACCTGACGGCCCATTATCAGGACCAGCCCCGGCTGGACGCCGCGGCGGAAGCCGTGGGCCTCTCGCCTTATCATTTCCAGCGTGTCTTCAGCCGCTATGTCGGCGTCAGTCCCAAGGCTTTTGTCGGCCATCTCACCTTGGCCCATGCCAAGAAGGAATTGGCGCAAGGATCGAGCGTCTTAAGCGCGGCATTGGAAGCCGGACTTTCCGGGCCTTCGCGGCTGCACGATCTCTGTCTCAAGATCGAAGCCATGACCCCGGGCGACTATGCCAAAGGCGGTGCCGGGCTGGTGATCGATTATGGCTTTGCCTTCTCGCCTTTCGGAGAAGCAATTGTTTTGAGCACCGACAAAGGCATTTGCGGCCTTGGTTTTGGCGACGAGCAGGAAGCGATGTTCGAAGACATGCGCACGCGCTGGCCCAAAGCCAGCTATCGCCGCAACGATGAAGGTGCAGGCAAGCTTCTAACCAAGATCTTCGATCCGGAACGCCGCGAAATCCTGCCGCTCTATCTGATGGGCACGCCGTTTCAGGTGAAGGTGTGGGAAGCTTTGCTTGCCATTCCGAGCGGCATGTTCTCGACCTATGGCGCGATTGCGCAAAGCCTGCGGAGCCCGAAGGCTTGCCGGGCGGTCGGTGCTGCGATCGGAAAGAATCCAATTTCCTGGCTGATACCGTGTCACCGGGCGCTAGGGGCCAGTGGTGCTCTCACCGGTTATCACTGGGGCTTGGAGCGCAAACGGGCGATGCTGGCGGTGGAAGCGGCCAAGCGGGAATTGGATCAGGAAACGCCCAACACATCAGCCATGTTGTAAAGACCCGGTTTTTTGCCCTGACCCCAAAGCGCCGCCGAAATGGCGCCATGGGCGAAGATGGCGCGGTCTTCGGCGATATGGCCGAGCACCAGCCGTTCGCTGGGTCCGGCCAGGATCACCTGGTGATCGCCGACCACGGTGCCGCCACGCAACGACGCAAAACCGATGGTGCCGGGTACGCGCGCGCCGGTATGACCATTGCGGCCGCGCACCGACTGCTCAGCGAGTGAAACGTCACGGCCAGCAGCGGCGGCTTCACCCAACATCAGCGCAGTGCCCGAAGGGGCATCGATCTTCCTGTTGTGATGCATTTCCACGATTTCGACATCGAAGCCGGGAAGCTCTTTGGCCGCCTTTTTCACCAGCGCCGCCAGCATGGCCACGCCGCGGGAGAAATTGCCGGATTTGACGATCACGGCATGACGCGCCGCGGCCGCGATCTTGGCATTGTCCTCTTCCGAAAAGCCGGTCGAGCCGATGACATCGACGATACGCGCCTGGGCGGCGAGCCCGGCCAATTCCACCGAGACTTTCGGCACGGTGAAATCGATCAAGGCCTGCGCTTCAGCAAGCAACGGCAAGGGATCATCCGTAATCGCCACACCGATCGGACCAACGCCAGCGAGTTCGCCGGCATCCTTGCCGAGTGCGGGATTGCCTTTGGCTTCCAAGGTACCGGAGACCACGCAGCCTTCGGTTTCGCCAATAATCCGCACGAAGTTGCGCCCCATGCGTCCGGCAGCACCTGCCACCACAATGCGAATATCAGCCATGTTAAGCCTGCGTTTCGACTTTTGCGGCGCCGTCATCAGCCCGCGCCACGGTCACCATGGCGGGACGAAGCAAGCGATCGCCGATCTTAAAGCCGGTCTGCACCACATGCACGATAGCGCCGGCGGGTTTGCCTTCGCCCGGCACTTCGGCCACGGCCTGATGCAGGTTGGGATCGAATTTGCCATCCGAGGTGTCGATGATCTTCACGCCATGGTTTTCCAGGGTGGAGAGAAGCTGGCGTTCGGTGACTTCCACGCCTTCGATCACGGCCTTCACTTGGGGATCGGCAGTCTCGCGCTTATCCGCCGGGCAAGCAGCCAGCGCGCGGCCGAAATTGTCGGCCACCTGCAGCATGTCACGGGCAAAGCGGGTCACGGCATAGACGCTGGCATCCTGCTTTTCGCGTTCGGCGCGGCGGCGGACGTTTTCGAGTTCCGCCAAGGCACGCAGACGCTGATCCTTCAGCTCGTTGTTCTCAGCGGTCAGCGCCTGTACCAGGGTATGTATTTGTTCAAGCTCGTTCACAGGTTCCGCCGCTTCATGGACGGCTTCTTCATGCGGTTCCTGGTTATTCTCTTCAGACATAGACATTCCTATCCAAGCAAACGGCCGATCACTTTGGCCGTATGGTCAACCATGGGGATGATCCGGGCATAATTGAGCCGCGTCGGTCCCAGCACGCCAATCACGCCCACGACTTTGCCTTTGGTATTGACATAAGGGGCGGCGACAATGGAGGAGCCCGAGAGGCTGAACAAGCGATTTTCCGAGCCGATGAAAATGCGCACGCCATCGCCTTGGCGCGCCAGTTCCAAAAGTTGGATCAGCTCGTTCTTGCGTTCGATGTCATCGAACAAATTGCGAATGCGTTCCAGATCACTCTGCACCTCAAGCGATTCCAGAAGGTGGGAAGCGCCGCGCACAATCAACACCTTCTCATCATCGGAGCCGCCAGGTCCCGCCAGAGTGGCAAGGCCCTCGGCCACGATTTTGGCGGTCAGAGTGTCGAGTTCCGCCCGTTCGCCTTCCAATTCCGACAAAATATCTGTTTTGGCATCGTCCAGAGTGCGGCCGGATAACCGGGCGCTGAGGTAGTTGGAGGCTTCTGCCAGGGCCGAAACCGGCAAGCCTGGCGGGGTATTGATGACCCGGTTTTCGACCTGCCCGTCTTCGAAAACCATGATGACCAAGGCTTTGCCCGGGGACAGGTTGACGAATTCGACGTGTTTCAGAGGGCTATCCTGCTTGGCTGCCACCACCAGCCCGGCGCAGCGCGACAGGCCGGAAAGCATGGTGGTCGCTTGGGTCAGAAGCTCTTCGACCCCCTGGTCGGAGCCGCCCAATTTGGCCTCAATGGCGGAAAGCTCCGGTTGAGCCAGATCGCCCACCTGCAACAGTCCGTCCACGAACAGACGCAAGCCCCGTTCGGTCGGTACCCGCCCGGCGCTGGTATGGGGGGCATAAAGCAGGCCCATGGTCTCCAAATCGGCCAGCACATTGCGGATGGAGGCCGGGGAAAGGGACATCGGCAGGATCTGCGACAGGGTGCGCGAACCCACCGGCTCACCGGTGTTCAGGAAGGCTTCCACCAGATGGCGGAAGATTTCGCGCTGGCGATCGGCCAGAAGAAAGGGATTTGTCATCGGCGAACCCATGGTTAAGCCCTTGAACGCTTTGAAGTTTGCCGTATGCGGCAGGAGCCTGTTTGCAACCCTACCGCACAAGCCGCTAGGTAACGACCCGCAAATCAAACTTCAAGAGACCTCCATGCGCAGCCGGGCCCCTGATCAACTCCGCGATATCAGCCTCACCCCGGGCTTCGCCAAGCATGCCGAGGGCTCCTGTCTGGTCAAATGCGGCGACACCCATGTGCTGGTCACCGCCAGCCTGGAAGAGACCACCCCCTCTTTCCTGCGCGGCTCGGGCAAAGGCTGGGTCACCGCCGAATACGGCATGCTGCCCCGCGCCACCGGCTCCCGCATGCGCCGCGAGGCGGCTGCCGGCAAGCAATCGGGCCGCACGCAGGAAATCCAGCGCCTGATCGGCCGTTCGCTGCGCGCCGTGGTCGATTTCACCGCTCTCGGCGAACGCCAGATCATCATCGATTGCGATGTGCTGCAGGCTGATGGCGGCACCCGCACCGCGTCCATCACCGGCGGGTATGTGGCGCTCGCCCAATGTATCGGCTTCATGCAGAAGACCGGCATGGTGACCAAGCCGGTGCTGAAGGATCATGTCGCCGCGATTTCCTGCGGGATCGTGGGTGGCACCCCAGTGCTCGATCTCGATTATTCCGAAGATTCCACCGCCGGTACCGATGCCAATTTCGTCATGACCGGCACTGGCGGTCTGGTCGAGATTCAAGGCACGGCGGAAGGCTCGCCTTTCAGCGACGAGGAATTCACCAAGCTGTTGTCCTTGGCGCGCAAAGGCATCAATGAATTGGTGGCGTTGCAGAAGGAGGCGCTCGGCGTATGAAGCTTCCCAAAGGATCAACCCTGGTCGTCGCCAGCCACAACAAAGGCAAAGTCCGCGAGATTTTCGCGCTGCTGACGCCATTCGGCATCCAGGTAAAGGGTGCGGCCGAGCTGGGTTTGCCGGAACCGGAAGAAGACGGCGACACCTTTGCCGCCAACGCCATTCTGAAAGCCCGCGCAGCGGCGCTGGCTACCAAATGCTATGCGCTGTCGGATGATTCCGGACTGGCTGTACCTGCGTTGGATGGCGCTCCCGGCATCTATTCGGCCCGCTGGGCGGGGGCGGAACGCGATTTCGGCCTCGCCATGAAGAAGGTGGAGCGGCTGCTGGTCGAACTGCAAAAGAGCGATTATTCGGCGAAGTTTGTTTGTTCCTTGGCGCTGTCTGATCCCAACGGTTACACCGAGAACTATGAAGGTGAAGTGCGCGGCCATCTCGAATTCCCGCCGCGCGGCAGCAAAGGCTTCGGCTATGATCCGATCTTTGTCGCCGATGGCATGAGCCAGACCTTTGGCGAGATCGAACCGGCAGCCAAACACGCCATCAGCCATCGCGCCAAGGCTTTCGAGAAATTCGCCCGGGCGGTTCTGGTTTGACTTCCGCCTTCGGCCTCTACGTCCATTGGCCGTTTTGCGCGGCCAAATGCCCGTACTGCGATTTCAATTCCCATGTCCGCGCCGCGGTGGAGGAAGAGGCCTGGGTAGCCGCGATTTTGCGCGAGATGGCTTATGTCGCCGAAGCGCAAGGCGAAGTGCGGCCGGTTTTGCAGACCGTGTTCTTTGGCGGCGGCACGCCCTCTTTGATGCAAGGCGCGAGTGCCGGCCGCATTCTGGAAGAAGCGCGCAAGCTGTGGCCTTGGGCCAATAATGTCGAGGTTACGCTGGAAGCCAATCCGGCCAGCGCCGACGCGGCGCGTTTTGCCGATTACCGCGCGGCTGGCGTCAATCGCGTTTCGCTGGGCATTCAGGCCCTGAACGATGCCGATCTGAAATTCTTGGGCCGTCTGCACAATCTCGCCGAAGCCAAAGCGGCTTTGGCCTTGGCGCAGAAGACCTTCGAGCGTGTGTCGCTGGATCTGATTTATGCCCGCCCCGGACAGAGCTTGGCAGCGTGGGAACAGGAACTTCGCGAAGCGCTCGCCATCGGCACCGAACATCTCTCGCTCTATCAACTCACCATCGAACCGCAGACGCCGTTTGCCTTGCAGCATCAGAAAGGCACGCTGGTCATTCCCGATGAAGATCTGGCGGCGGCCCTGTTCGATCTCACCCAAGAAGTCACCGCGGCGGCAGGGCTTCCGGCTTACGAAGTCTCGAACCATGCCAAGCCAGGAGCGGAAGCGCGGCACAATCTGATCTATTGGCGTTATGGCGCTTATGCCGGTGTCGGCCCTGGCGCCCATGGAAGGCTGCATCTCGGCGGCAAATATATCGCCACCATCACCGAACGCCTGCCCGAGCGCTGGCTGCGTCAGGTCGAAAGCAAAGGCCATGGCTTCAGCGAATGGAGCGAAGTGGCCCCTACCGATGCGGCGCACGAACATCTCTTGATGAATTTGCGCCTGGCCGAAGGACTCGATCTCGCGGCTTATTACGCGCGTTGGAGCACGGTGCCTTCACCCGCCCGCATCGCTGAACTGCAAGCCCAAGGGCTGGTTTCGCTGGAAGGCGAGATGCTGCGCGCCACCCCGCGCGGGCTGCTGGTGCTCAACAGCCTCATCGCGGAATTGGCCGATTAGGAATGCGCCTGCTGGAAGGTGGCCGGCGCCGGATTGACCACGGTAAAGCCACCCGGTTCCACGCTTAAGATTGCAAGCCCGCGCTCGATGGCGCCATCGGCGCGGAAGCGGAAGACGCCCGAAACGCCGGCAAAGCCATTGGGGTCTGTGATCGCACGCTGGGTGAAGCGATGATAAGGCTGACCGTTGGCGAGCAAAGCCACCAGCGACACGGCATCATAAGCCAGCGAGGCAAGCTGGGGCGGTTCGCTGCCGAAGGTCTGTTTGAATTTGGCAATGAAGGCATCGTCGGTGGAAGGTTGCGGCGCGGCGAACCAAGCCCCGTTGAGCAGACCTTCTTTGAGGCTCGACGGCTCCAGCCACAGACCAGTGCCGAGCAGCTTCACTTTGTTGGTGTCGAGATTGGAATAGGCAAAGGTCTGGGCAATGCCGCGCAGCAGCGAACCGCCCTGCGGCACCAGCACCGCATCGCAATCGGCTTTGGCCAAGGTGGCCGCGGGATCGGTCAGTGCTCCGGCGCTAGGGTTGAAGCGGGCCACGGCGCAAATCTGGACATTGTTCTCTTGTGCCACTTTGCGGAATTCTTGTTCCACCACATCGCCATAAGGCGTCTGCGGGATCAGGGCGCCGATCTTCTTGCGGCCTTGCGAGGCGGCATAGGTCACGATGCGGCGCACTTCACTTTGCGGCTGGAAGCTCAAGAGATAAATGCCGCTGCCGGCTACGGTGCGATCGGTCGAAAAGGCCAAGACCGGCACGCCGCGATCCCGCGCCAAAGGCGCCACCGCTTGCACAGAGGCAGAAAACAGAGGCCCCACGATGACTTCGGCGCCTTCATCCAGGAGCCGTTGTGCGGCTGCGGCGGCATCGGCCGAGGTGCCGGTGTCTTCCGCCGTCATCAGGATGATGTTGTGGTTGCCGGAATCGTAAAGCGCCAGCTCGGCGGCATGCATCAGCGATTTGGCGAGGCCGCGCACATTGGCATTGGCGTTGTCGAAGGGCAGGATAACGCCCACCCGGATCGGCACAGCTTGAGGTGCGGTATTGGAGAGCCGGGTGAAATTGGGCGCCTCGGCGGTGACCTGATGGGGGGCTGGCGGCGGCTCGGCCGGGGCAGGCGCCTCGGTCATGACGGGCCGCGCGGTACAGGCACCTATCGCCAGGCACGCCACAATGGCAAAAAGACGCGACAGGGTGCGCTTGTGGGGGCGGCCGAAGGAATTACGCAATGACAAGGACATGGAGGGCTCCTCAACGCGGCGAGCCTAAGCATTCTGAAGCACCGGGACAATCTGCGACCCCAGCTTCGCCTTTGGCGCCTGGTCTTTACGTCGTCGCCACACCCATCGGCAATGCCCGAGATGTCTCCTTGCGCGCGCTCGATGTGCTCGACGGGGTTGACCTAATTGCGGCCGAAGACACCCGTGTGACATCCAAGCTGTTGTCCATTTACGCCATTTCCCATCCTCTCATCGCCTATAACGATCACAATGGCCCCAAAGAGCGCCCCCGGCTGCTGGCCAAGCTGCGGGACGGCGCCCGTATTGCCTTGGTGAGTGATGCCGGAACACCACTGGTTTCGGACCCGGGTTACAAGCTGGTGCGGGAAGCTGTGGCCGAAGGTCTGCCGGTGCATGCCATTCCTGGCCCATCTGCGCCGCTGACCGGGCTGACCTTGGCGGGGCTTCCCACGGACCGCTTTCTCTTCAACGGCTTCCTGCCGCCCAAAAGCGCCGAACGCCGTACGACGCTGGAAGGCCTGAAAAGCCTTCGCGCCACGCTCATCTTCTTTGAAGCGCCGCAGCGTTTGGCTGAAACCTTGGCAGATATGGCGGCAGTGCTGGGTCCGCGTCCGGCGGCTGTGACCCGCGAGCTTACCAAACTGCATGAAGAGGTCCGCCGCGCCGATCTGAAGGAGCTGGCGGCCCAATACGCCGAGGAAGATCAGCCCAGGGGCGAAATCACCCTTCTCATCGGTCCGCCTTTGGACGAAGGCCCGGATTACACCAAAGTGGAAGCGGCGCTTGATCAGGCCTTGGCGTTCATGCCGGTGCGAGCGGCAGTCGATCTGGTGTCGAGTATGCTCGATGCGCCCCGGCGTGAGGTCTATGCCCGGGCGTTGGCGAAAAAAGGCGATCAAGCCGAAACCTGATCTTCGCTGCGGCAATCTGGATAGGCGCTTCGGCACGCCTAATCGCGTGTACTGCTACCGAAAGTTGCTACGCGATCATCCATGTTTTTGATGTACGTGGATGAAAGTGGCGACAAGGGGACGATCAATTCCCCAACGCGCTACTTCGTCCTCACCGGATTGGTTGTGCATGAGCTTTGCTGGCAAAACATGCTGGCGGAGCTGATCGCATTCCGGCAGCGCATGCGGACGGCGTTTGGGCTGAGGCTGCGCGAGGAAATACATGCAGGCGTGATGCTCACACGCCCAGGCTCTCTGGTTCGCATCAAACGCAATGATCGGCTTTCAATCATCCGGCATTTTCTGGATGAACTTGCCAAGCTCGATTATGTGTCGGTGATCAATGTCAAGATAGACAAAGCCGGAAAACCGCCGGGCTACGATCCGTTTCTCCGGGGTTGGGAGGCACTGATACAGCGATTTGAAAACACGCTCGGCCGCCGGAATTTCCCTGGACCAGCAAATGCGGACGATAAGGGCATCATCCTCTGCGACAACACCGATGGTGACGCCTTGCGGGCCCTATACCGCCGAATGCGCGCTCATAATCCGGTGCCGAACCAATCCGGATTGGGGTACCGGCAATTGCCTTTGGTGCGCGTGATCGAAGATCCAAACCCGCGGGATTCGGCGTATTCGTATTTCATCCAAGCCGCGGATGTTTGTTCCTTTGCGGCCTACCAGTACTGTGCTCCATCGGCCTATATCCGGAAAAAGGGGGCGCGGACCTACTTCGAACGTTTGGCGCCGATCCTCTGCAAAGTCGCCTCTCCCCGGCATCCCTTTGGGATCGTGGAGCTCTAAATTAAAAGGGGAGGCTTTTGGCCTCCCCCGGAGAAATCCTACTGCCCAGACGAGCCGGGGTTCAGATTTCCCGTAAAGCCTACCGCCAGAACCTTAAAAAGCAACCGCCTCGCCTTTTGCGAGTCCGATCAACTGTTTAGACTTCCACCGAAATTCCGAATGGTCCCATTTTGGGCAAATCGGTTGCCATGCGATGAAAAGCATTCGCATCGAACGGGGTAAAGCCGCCGAAAAGCGCGGCCGCTATGGCGAGGTTCTCGCGGCAGCACTGCTGTGCCTGAAAGGCTACCGTATCCTGGGGCGGCGGGTGAAAACCCGGGCTGGCGAAATCGACCTGATTGTCCGCTCCTTGTCCGGGCTCACCTGTTTTGTCGAAGTCAAAGCCCGGCCTGACGAAGCGGCGGCGGCCGAAGCCATCACGGCGCGGCAACGAGCGCGGATCGTGCGGGCGGCGGAGCTTTATCTCGCTGGCAAGCCCTGCCCTTACCGTTTTGACGTGGTCCGCATCCTGCCCGGGCGCCTGCCCCGCCACGTGAAGGGGGCCTTCCGGCCGGAAGATGTTTTATAGGCAGGGGGGTTGTGCCGGGCCTTGGCAATGACGATGTAAGAGGGCGCCGCAAAGGGATGTTCTCATGAAACTGACCGTCGCCATCCAAATGGACCCCATCGAGGCCATCAACATCACGGCGGATTCCACCTTTGCCTTGGCTTTGGAGGCCCAGGCGCGTGGTCATGACCTGCTTTATTACGGCCCCAAGCAGCTTTCCTTCCGCGAGGGGGCGGTGGTGGCGACTGTGCGCCCGCTCTCGGTACGCCCGGTCAAAGGCGACCATTTCACCCTTGGCGAGCCTTCCCGTTACGACCTTTCTCAGGCCGATGTGGTGCTGATGCGCCAGGATCCGCCCTTCGACATGGGCTACATCACCGCGACGCATCTGTTGGAGCGCATCCATCCCAAGACTCTGGTGGTCAACGATCCGGCGCATGTACGCAACGCGCCGGAAAAGCTCTTTGTCACGCTCTTCAAGGATTTGATGCCGCCGACACTGATTTCTTCCGATCCGGGCGAGATCCGTGCTTTTCGCGCTGAGCATCAGGACATCATCTTGAAGCCGCTGTTCGGCAATGGCGGGGCGGGTGTCTTCCGCGTCAAACCCGATGACGAGAATCTGGGTTCGCTGCTGGAGATGTTCACCACCTTCTATCGCGAACCCATCATGGTGCAGCGCTATCTCCCCGAGGTGCGCAAAGGCGACAAGCGCATTATCCTGGTCGATGGCGAATTCGCCGGTGCCATCAATCGCGTTCCGGCGCAGGGTGAAGCGCGTTCCAACATGCATGTCGGCGGACGGCCGGAACCGGTGGAACCCTCCAAGCGCGATCTTGAGATTTGCGCCGCCATCGGGCCGGAGCTGAAGGCCCGCGGCCTCATCTTCACCGGCATTGATGTGATCGGCGATTATCTCACCGAGATCAATGTCACCTCGCCCACCGGCCTGCAGGAGATCAAGCGTTTCGGTGGCCCTGATGGCGCCAAGCTGATCTGGGACGCGATCGAGAAGAAGCGATCTTAAAACAAAACGGCCCGCTTGCGCGGGCCGTGATGCCATCCCATTTATAAAGTTTGCTACTGCTTCATCTCGAAGCGGCTGCGATAGCGGTCGTCGAGTTTCGACACCGGGAAATAGATGAAGACATCGGTGGTGCCGAACTGCTTGTCGATGACGGCGCCATCCCCGATATAAGCACCCGCCCGCACATAGCCTTTGATCAGAGGTGGCAAGGCCCGCAGCGCCTCTTTCGGGTCGATCGCGTCTTTGGGCATCAAGTTCATGTCGACATAGAGCTGCGGATTGGCCTTCACATGCAGCTCCGGCGGCGCCTGATGGAAGTGGTAGAGATAGGACAGCGGCAGCGCCACGCTCTTGGGATCGATGGTGGCAAAAGAGGCGCAGCCGAACATCACATCGATGGCGAAGCGAGCATTGTAAACCATCAGCCCGCGCCACAAGAGCTGCATGGCGCCCGGCCGCGCCCGGTATTCCTTCAGCACACAGGAGCGGCCGAGTTCCAGGAGCTTGGTGCCCGGCGGCACGCCCTTCAACATGGACGAGATGTCATATTCGCTCTGGGTGTAGAAACCACCCGCCCGGGCCGCATCCACATCCCGCATCAGGCGGTAGGTGCCGACCACGACGGGCTGGCCTTCGTCATCCAGCACAGAGCGGTCGACCACCAGAAGATGGTCGCAGACGTCATCGAAATGGTCGAAGTCGCGGCGCGCTTCCCGCATTTCGGGCGACGGTACCGCCGACATCTCTTCATAGAACACACGATAACGCAGCCGCTGGGCCGCCTCGACCTCCAGATCGGTTTCGGCCAGGCGCACTTCCAACACACCCGAGGCCGCCAAAACCGGCCACTGTGTCAAGCGTCCTTCGAGAGGACCGGGTTCGTGAATGTTCACCATGACTGGCTTCCTGAGAGGCGTCGCCGTCTTACAAGTGCAAGATTTTACTCTAGGCGCGCGGCCAAGACAAACAGGGCTAACCCTTACTGGTTACCGCCGTTCCGGGACGCTGTGACGCAAGCAGCAGGAATAGCAGAATGGCCGGAATCCCGATCAAACCCGCGATAATGAAGAAGATGGCATAGGCCTTCATCAAACCGTAATCGACCGCCAAGGTTTGCACCGCCAGCCCGGAAAAGCCCTTCAGGAATTTGCCGAACACCGTATAGACGGAGCTCAATAAGGCATATTGGGTGGCGGTATAGCCCAAAGTAGTCAAGCTGGACATATAAGTGACCAAGGTCACGCCCGCCAGGGCAATGCTGAAATTGTCAGCGGCCATAATGGCAGCGAAGGTCACCGGATCGTGGGCATAAGGCAATACGGCATAAAGCATAGTGCCGATGATCTGCGCCGTTCCGCCCACCATGAGTGCCCGCATATAGCCAAGCTTCAAACAGATGAAGCCGCCCGTCGCAACGCCAGCAAAGACGGCCGCCAAGCCGAAGGTTCCCCGCACCGCCCCCACCATATCCTTGGTCAGACCGATATCGTGATAGAGCGGATTGGTCATCGGCCCCATGAAAAAGTTCGGAATCTGGAACAGGCTGATAGCCACCAGCATCAACAGGCCGGTAGCGCCATAGGTCTTGAAGAACTGGATCAATGGTCCAGTGACCGCATCGAACAAGCCACGAGCGGTCCAGATCGGGGCGTCGGTATCCTTGCTCGCCGGAGCGGCGACGCGCACCGGCTCCTTGGCCAATAGACACGCGGTCATACCGATGGCAACCAAAAAGCCGTAGCAGATATAAGACGCGCTCCAGCCGATCCTGGAGGCAACGATCAGAATTATCGCCTCTGTGGCCAAAAGCGCGGTACGATAGCCAAAAGTATAGCAGGAGGTGAGTAAGCCCAGCTCTTCGGTGTCGCGCGCACTTTCGATACGCCAGGCATCGACCACCACATCCTGGCTGGCTCCTGCAACGGCAATGATCACTGCCACGATGCCAAGCACCACTAGTCCGTGACTGAGGCCGATTGTACCCATCGCCATCAGCCCAGCGCCGATGATGGCCTGGGTGAGCAGCATCCAACTGCGCCGGCGGCCGAAAGCGGAGAGGAATGGCGCACTAGCGCGGTCGATCAGCGGGGCCCAAAGAAATTTGAACGTCCAGGCGAGGCCGCACCAAGTGATGAAGCCGATGGCGGCCAGCGAAGTGCCTTCGTCCCGAAGCCAATACCCCAAGGTATTCGCGACCAGAAGAAAAGGAAGTCCGGAGGAGAACCCTAAAGCCAGCATGAGAAGGCTCTTCCGCTCGAGATAAACGGAGAGCGGGCGCCGTGTGGTTTTGCTCATGCGACGGCCGAGGGACGCGGGAAGCGGTCGGGGAAGAAGGCTGCAAACATGTCGTCAAGCTGCTTTGGTTCGACAGGTTTGGTGAGAAAACCATCCATACCCGCCTCACGGCAAGCCCTGCGTCCGGTTTCGAGCACATCTGCGGTCAATGCGACGATCGGCGTGCGCGGCCGGTGGAGCCGTTCTTCCTGGGCCCGGATCGCCCTGGTGGCCTCGATACCATCCATCCCCGGCATATGGATATCGGTGAGAATGATGTCGAAACGTTCCGTTTCCATGGCCGCCAGCGCTGCTTCGCCGCTGGTCACGGCGGTCACGCTATGGCCACGGCGGCGCAAGAGCTCCTTGGTGAGAAGCGCATTGATGGGATTGTCCTCGGCCAGCAGGATCTTGCAGCCGGTTTCGCCGGTGGCAACCGCCATCGGAATTTCGGACAAAGACGCAGGCTGCGGCTTCTGCTCGCCAAGCCAGGTGACGAGCGTGACCTGGCGCACCGGCTTGACCAGATAGCCGGTGAATCCGGAGGACTTCACATCGGCCGCGGCCGCGCGGGCGGCTTGTGACAGCAGCAGGAAGGCTGGAATGGAGGGGACTGGCGGCACGATCGGTTCGGGCTCGGCTTCGGTGCCGGCATCGATCAGCATCAGATCGGCGCTGCGCAGGCCTGCTTCCGTGAGGGGGGCGGGCAGCGCCCCGCCGCTGCGGATTTGCGCGATCAGCCCTTCGCGCAGCACCGGGTTGCGAGACAGCACGGCGACGCGCTTGCCAGCGAGGGCGCGGCCGTAATCCGGCGTGTCGAGCGGACCGAGGGCGGGAATGGTGAACCAGAAAATGCTGCCGCCGCCGGGGTTTGGCTCCAGTCCGATTTCGCCGCCCATGGCCGCCACCAGACGCCGCGAAATGGCCAGCCCCAAACCCGTGCCTTCGAATTTGCGCCCATGGCTGGAATCGGCCTGGACGAATTCCTCGAAGATCTCCTGCCGCTTATGTTCGGGCACGCCGATACCGCTGTCCTCAACGGAGAAGCGCAAAAAGCTACGCTCGCCGGAAATCACGGCGACGTTTACCCGCACGCCACCGCTTTCGGTGAACTTCACTGCATTGCCGACCAGATTGATCAGCACCTGCTTCAGCCGCATGCGGTCGGTGCGCACAGAGATCGGCACATCCGCGGCGGCCACAGCCACCAGCTCGATGCCTTTGCTATGCGCGCGCGTTCCCAGAAGCTCGCAGACGCCTTCGATGACGGGACGGATTTCCGCGGTTTCCTCTTCCAGGCTGAGATTGCCGGATTCGATTTTGGAGAAGTCGAGGATATCGCCAATGAGGGTCAGAAGGGTTTCGCCAGATTGCTGGATGGCTTCGGCAAAAGTGCGTTGCTCCGGGCGCAGATCGGTTTCGAGCAGAAGCCTCGCCATGCCCAAGACACCGTTCATAGGGGTGCGGATTTCGTGGCTCATGGTCGCCAGGAAGCCCGATTTGGCGCGGCTCGCCGCTTCCGCCTTGTCACGGGCCTCGGTCAAAGCATCTTCCAAGGCCTTGCGGTCGGTGATGTCGCGGCCGACGCTCTGCACTTCGAGCAGACGGCCGAGATTGTCCCGCACTGCATAGTCTTCCCAGGCCAGCCAGCGCCAGCCATAGGCCGTACGCACATATTGATCATACCGCACCCGCGTATGGCCGTGATCAAGCCCGGCGAAACTGCCGAACATCGGGGCGCGGCTTTCCGGGTGCAGTTCGGGAGCGAAGGGTTTGCCAAGGGCCGTCAGGGGATTGAGGCCGAAGAGGCGGAAGAAGGCATCATTGCCATAGGTGAGCGTGGAGTTTGGCGCGCGGCGGAAAATGGCATCGCCTTGGGCATCGACCAGACCCTTATAACGGATTTCGCTCTGATTGAGCCGGGCATTGGCGGCCGATGCCGCCGCCAATGAGTTTTCCAAGCGCATGGCAACGGTTTGCAACTGTGCGGCTTGGCGGTCCGCCAGCTCGCTTTGCCGGCGCTGCGCCATGATCGTATGGAGGATGTAGAAAAGGACGGCGGCGACCAGCACACCAAAGAGCGATGGCGGGATCAGCTGCAAGCGGCCATTCAAAGCGACATCGCCTAGCGCCGCCATGAGCAGGGCCAGTGCCGCTAAACCGAAAACCGCTCGCAGAAACCGCAGGACCATGCTCCGCTTCCCCCTGACAACTAAGCCGCAGTCAGGCTTTCGGAAGCCTTAAGAAACCCGCGCAAAAACGAAATTTCGAACGGCGTTCAATATCTTAACGCCAAGAAAACGGAGCTATTTCCGTAGGGGAAAGAGTGTCTGTCACGAAAGCTTCATAGAACTGTGATGGACGTTGCACCAATGCCGGACGTGATGGGCTCTGGGCAGTCAAATGGTCCTCACAGGGGCCTTCAATAAAGGGGATGGGCCGGACCCTTCCATGGGCTCTTCCGGTCCGCAAAAAGCTGTGCGCCGCATTTGCTGCCATCTAAGACAGGATTCAGGCGCACGATGGCCGAAATCGCATTGAACACAACCATGAGCGTCACAGAAGACAAGATTGCAGCCGTCAAACGCGGCGGTGCGGGCGATGCCCGCTTCAAGTTTCTGACTTTCGCGGCTGCTGCCCTGATCGTGCTGTTGTTCGGCGGCATGATGGCCGCGCTGGCTGATGGCGCTTGGGTTTCGATCAAAACATTCGGCTGGAGCTTCATAACCTCCCAAGCCTGGAATCCGGTCACCGAGAATTTCGGCGCGCTGGCCTCGATCTACGGCACCCTGATTACGTCAGTGCTTGCGATGGGACTGGCCGTCCCAGTCGGCATCGGCATTGCGATCTTTCTCACCGAGATTTGCCCGCTGCCTCTGCGCCGCCCGATCGGCATCGCCATCGAGCTTTTGGCTGGCATTCCCTCGATCGTCTACGGCATCTGGGGCCTGTTCTCCTTTGCCCCGTTCTTCCAGGAATATGTGCAGCCTTGGATCGTGGACGCTGTGGCCAACATCCCGATCCTGCAGACTCTGTTTGAAGGCCCGCCTTACGGCATCGGCATTTTCACAGCCTCTTTCATCCTCTCCATCATGGTCTTGCCCTTCATTTCGGCGGTGACACGCGACGTCTTCGACACGGTGCCGAGCCAGCTCAAGGAATCGGCCTACGCCATGGGCTGCACCACCTGGGAGGTGGTCTGGTGTGTGGTTCTGCCTTTCAGCCGTGCCGGTGTGGTCGGCGGCGCCATGCTGGCGCTGGGCCGCGCCCTCGGCGAAACCATGGCGGTCACCTTCGTGATCGGCAATTCACATCGCATTCACGGCTCGCTGTTTGCGCCGGGCACGACCATCTCGGCCACGGTGGCCAATGAGTTCACCGAAGCGGTGGGCGATCTTTACAAGTCATCACTCATCGAGGCGGGCCTCATTCTCTTCTTCATCAGCTTCGTCGTACTGGCTTGCGCACAGATTATGCTGCGCATCCTGCACAAGCGTGCTGGGGGTGTTTCGGCATGATCGCGATCAACAAGCGTATCTACAACGGCCGCAAACGCAGCAACGCGTTTTTCCTCGCCCTCTCCACCTTGGCGGCGGTATTCGGCATCGTTTGGCTTGCGCTCATTCTCTATTCCCTGTTCTACAACGGCTTCTCAGGGCTTTCTCTCAAGGTCTTCACCGAGATGACGCCGCCGCCGGGACAGGATGGCGGCTTGGCAAATGCCATCTTCGGCAGTGTGGTGATGAGCCTTCTGGCTGTCTTCGCCGGCACGCCGATCGGCCTTCTGGCTGGAACCTATCTCGCCGAATACGGCCGCTATTCAAAAATGTCGGAAGTGGTGCGCTTCATCAATGACATCCTGCTCTCGGCGCCATCAATCCTGATTGGTCTGTTCATTTATGTCATCGTCGTGGCCACCACCCACACCTTCTCCGGCTGGGCTGGTGCCGCCGCCCTGACGGTGATCGTGATCCCGGTTGTGGTCCGCACCACCGAAAACATGCTGCTCCTGGTTCCCAATGGTTTACGCGAAGCTGCTGCCGCACTCGGCGCCCCTCGCGCCATGGTCATCAAAGCGGTGACGTGGCGTGCCGCCCGGGCCGGCATCGTGACCGGCGTGTTGCTCGCCATCGCGCGCATCTCGGGCGAAACTGCGCCGCTGCTGCTGACTGTTCTGTCCAACCAGTTCTGGAGCACGCATCTCGGCGGCCCCATCGCTTCGTTGCCGGTGATGATCTTCAACTTCGCCATGAGCCCCTATGAGGACTGGCACAAGCTCGCCTGGGCCGGTGCACTTCTCATCACCATTGCGGTGCTGACTCTCAGCATCATCGCCCGCGTTCTCGAGTCTTCCAGGAAGCACTAAGCCATGACCGTGCAGGACAAAGCCAAACTCGAAGTCAAAGACCTGTCGTTCTATTACGGTGCCACCAAGGCGCTGAAGAATGTCAGCGTTCCGCTTTATGAGAAGAAGGTCACGGCCTTCATCGGTCCCTCGGGCTGCGGAAAGTCGACCCTGCTGCGCATCCTGAACCGGATCTATGAGCTTTATCCCAACCAGCGCGCCGAAGGCGAAGTGCTGCTGGATGGCGAGAACATCCTCAATACCAAGCAGGATCTCAACCTCTTGCGTGCCCGCGTCGGCATGGTGTTCCAGAAGCCGACGCCGTTTCCGATGACGATCTACGAGAACATCGCGTTCGGCATCCGGCTTTACGAAAAAATGCCGCGTTCCGAGCTGGAAGGCCGGGTGGAAGATGCCTTGCAGCGCGCGGCCATCTGGAATGAAGTCAAAGACAAACTGAAGGAATCCGGTTTGTCGCTCTCCGGCGGCCAGCAGCAGCGCCTTTGCATCGCCCGCACCGTGGCGACGCGTCCTGAAGTCATCCTGCTCGACGAGCCCTGCTCCGCGCTCGATCCGATCTCGACGGCCAAAATCGAAGAGCTGATCGACGAACTGGTGAAGGACTACACCATCGTCATCGTCACCCATAACATGCAGCAGGCTTCACGCACCTCCGACTACACGGCCTTCATGTATCTGGGCGAAATGATCGAGTTCGACAACACCGAAAAGGTGTTCACCGCACCGTCGAACAAGAAGACCGAGCAATACATCACCGGCCGTTTCGGCTGAGCTATTCCCGTCCCGTGTTTTTGGGACATACGACTGGGCCATGCGACGGCATGGCCCTTCTTTTTTGTCAGATGTAATCCTCGGCCGTGGTGGCGTCGCGCAGCGGCATGCGTGCGGCGGCATTGAGCAAAACCGTCAGCCCCACGGCGATCACGAGATTGAGTGCCAAGCCAGCCACAGCGGCATAACAGGGTATCGCTGTGCCGAAGAGATGCAGTGTGTAAATGGCCGATTTGAAGTCCGACTGCGCCACCATCCAGCTTCCCGCGCCAATGCCAGCGGCCCAGCCGAGCAGCAGCGCCGAAGGGCGCAAACCCGCCCAATAAAGCCCCAAGATCACAGCGGGCAAAGTCTGGCTGATCCAAACGCCGCCCAGCAATTGCAAGGTGATGGCGTAGGTCTGCGGCAAGAGAATGATGAAGATAAGGCCGCCCGCCTTCACCACCAGCGAGGCGATCTTGGCGACACGGCTTTCTTCGGCTGGCGAGCAATTGGGGCGGATGAATTCGCGATAGATGTCGCGAGTGAAAAGATTGGCCGAGGCGATCGACATGATGGCGGCAGGCACCAAAGCGCCGATGCCGATGGCGGCAAAAGCCACGCCCACCAGCCAGGAGGGGAACATCTGAAGGATCAGCGCCGGGACTGCAAAATTTGGCCCGAAGGCTTTGAAGCCTTCGGCATATTGCGGCATGGCTTTGACGCCGGCGGCCAGCGCCATATAGCCCATCAAGGCGATCAGCCCCAGCGCCAGCGAATAGGCAGGCATGACAATGGCATTGCGCCGGATCACTTCACGGCCCGAAGAAGATAAAACGCCGGTGATCGAATGGGGATAGAGCAGCAGCGCCAGGGCAGAGCCCAAGGCCAAGCTGGCATAAGCCGAATAGCTGCCGAGACTGCCCGACGGCGGCGGCGCCAAGAGGCTCATCTTTCCCGCAGCGTGGAACAGCGCGCCATAGCCGCCGAGCTTTGCCGGCACAATAATGATCACAGCCACAACGGTGCCGTAGATCAGAAGATCCTTCACCACGGCGATCATGGCCGGGGCGCGCAAACCGCTGGAATAGGTATAGGCCGCCAGAATGGCAAAAGCGCCGAGCAGCGGCAGATCAAGGATCACACCGCCGACATGCAGCGCCATGTTGAGGCCAAGTGCGGCAATCACCACTTCGATGCCGATGAGCTGCAAGGCGATATAAGGCATGGTGGCGACGATGCCGGTCACTGCCACCGCCAAGGACAGCGATTTGCTGCCGAAGCGGCCACGCACGAAATCGGCAGCGGTGACATAGCCTTTCTTGTGACAGACCGACCACAGCCGCGGAAACACCGCGAACAACAACGGCCACACCAGAACCGTATAGGGCATGGCGAAAAAGCCGGTAGCGCCTGCCCCGAACAACAAGGCCGGTACGGCAATGAAGGTGTAGGCCGTGTAGAGGTCGCCGCCGAGCAGGAACCAGCTCACCACGGTGCCGAAGCGCCGCCCGCCCAGACCCCATTCGTGTAGCTGGTTGAGATCGCCGCGCCGCCAGCCCGCCGCAACAAAGCCGAGCGCGGTCACCAGCGCGAACAAGGTGATAAAAATGGTGACGGCCACCGGATCGAGTTTCACCGCTGGTCTCCATCGAGACGATAGACGAGATAGGTCAGCACGGCGGTGATGATCACCCAGGCCATCTGATACCAATAGAAGAAAGGCAGACCGAACAGCGCGGGCTCGCTGCGGTTATAAGACGGCACCCACAACAAGAGCAGTGGCGGCAGCAGCAGCAAATAATGCCAGCGAAATCCCCGGCCCATGTCCTTCCCCCAAATATTTTCCTGAAGGTACAGGGCTTTCTTTCTGGTGCAAGCCTTCCGCGGCGGAACCGTATTCTTCGCCTACAAAATCGATAAGATATGCCCTGGGCTCAGGGGCTTTATCCATGCGCATCGTTTTGGCGGGCGTGCTTGGCGGCATTGCCATGTTTGTCTGGATGTCGATCGCTCATATGGCAACGCCGCTCGCCTACACGGGCATCAGCAAGATTGGCGACGAAGCCGCTGTAAGTACAGCGCTCACCAAGGCGATTCCGAAGAGCGGTCTTTATTTCTTTCCTTGGGTCGATCCCAAAGATCCCGATGCCATGAAGAAAGAGGATGCCCTGCGCAAGACCGGTCCGTCGGGGATTCTCATCTATCATCCACCCGGTCATGTCGTGGAGATGGTGCATCAGCTGCTGCATGAATTCCTCAAGGAATTGGCGCAGTCTCTGATTGCGGCTTTTCTGCTCTCGCTCACAGTTCTCGCCAGCTATTTTGCGCGTGCCGGCTTCGTGACACTCATCGGCGTTTTTGCGTCGTTGGGTGCCGATACCTCCTATTTCATCTGGTACGGTTTTCCGCTGTCCTACACGCTGGCGCAGATCGTCATTGGGGTGGTCGGCGCGCTGGCAGCGGGGCTAGTCATCGCCGCGCTGGTAAAACCGCGTCCCGCCTAGCACAGATGGTTTAAACGCCGGAACGACAGCGCCTCAGCGATATGCGGGCGGCGCACGCCCTCGCTGCCTTCAAGGTCGGCGATGGTGCGAGCCACGCGCAAGACCCGGTGATAGCCGCGGGCGGTCAAGCGCATCGCTTCGGCTGCTTGTGCCAAAAGCTCCTTACCGGCGGTGTCGGGCAACGCCACCTCATCGAGAAGCTGGCCTTCGGCTTCCGCGTTGGAGCGCAGTCTGGCGGTTTCATAACGGGTTCTTTGTTTTTCGCGGGCTGCTGACACCCGCGCGGCAACATCGGCACTGCCTTCCGCCGGTGGCGGCAGGCTCAAATCACTGGCGGAAACCGCAGGCACATCGACAAGGATATCGATGCGGTCGATCAGCGGCCCGGAGATTTTCGCTTGATAGTCTTGGGCGCATTTGGGAGCGCGGCCGCAGCTCCGCGCCGGATCGCTCAAATAACCACAGCGGCATAGCAGCGTTGCCTTCCCACTCCCGCACACCCTCCTGCGCCTGATTTGGACCCGTCCCCGTCGCTACCCGGATCAGCCAAAAACCCTGGGCGAACACCTGCTTAAGCGGCGGCTCGAACTTGGACTAACCCAGCCTCAGGTGGCAGCAGGATTACTCGCAAAGACCGACACCTACCTTCTCTGGGAAAAGGACAGAGCAACGCCGACCGTCCGCTTCTATCCGGCCATCTTCCGGTTCCTGGGGTACGACCCCTTCCCGGCCGCGGTGCGCTTTGCTGACCGGGTGCGCGCCAAGCGTCGGCGGCTCGGCCTCACCATCGAGGCCGCTGCTAAATTAGCAGGGGTGGACGAGGCGACCTTTTCCCGTTGGGAAGGTGGCAAGACGACTTTGACCGCCTCCAAACTAGCTGCACAGACGTTCTTGGCTCTTGACCTCTAACGACGGCCCCATCCGTCAGGTTCGGCCTGATTGACCCGGTAATGACCGGCCATGCGCCATGAGATGCGCGAAGCCAATCGGGCCCGTTCCGCCTGTCAGGCTGCAAGGCCATAACAGGTAGGACAGCCGACACGGACTGGTACTGGGCTCCAAACGGGATTTTCCGGACGCAAAGGAGTGACATACACCTGCCGTTTCGGAGGCGGTGCATCGGCACCCGCAAGATGGCGGAGGAAATAGGACGCTGTGAGCAGCCCGGCCCAAAAGGAAACAAACGCTACCGTCGGGATTGTGCCCGTTTCGGGGTCATCCTCGTTGTGGAGGCAATGCGCGCATCCAGAGCCTGCCGTGTGAACCGACGACATCGCTGACCAATGCGAGGTCGCGCCAATGCCGAGCCATGTCGGACGTGTCGCCTGCACGGCCCAGCGCGAGGGAATATCGTCGACGCCGACAATGACATTCTTGGCCAGACCGCCTGAAAGCGCGGGAATAAGGTCTTCATCAAAGCGCTGGTTAATTGGGGTGAGTTCGATGAGGCCAGACGCAAGGGCTGTCAGTCCAGGTGCTTTTGGCGAATGGCTCGCTGACCGCAACAGCAATGCGTAGCGATTTAAGTTTGAGAGGCCTGCATCCTCCGGCTCGATCACTTGGCCCTTACCGCGAACGCCCGGCAGGCGCAGAAGCACGAAGAAGACCGCATTGGTGATCGCGCCGCCACTGACGCTGTCGAACACTCCTAATTCCGCCTGCAACGGTGTGTCGTCCGGAGCTAACGAGAATGACACTGCATCTGAAGGTCCAAACACCTCGACCATTCGCTTCGGATTGCGCGCAAAGGCCGAAAGCTTGCGCACCGCAATCTTGAAAGCTTCTGTTGCCGCCATTGCGCCCGCCGCCATCCCGCCAAGCGGCCACTCTTTACCGCCCCAAGGCATTGGGTCATCAGCGCCGCGCAAGTGTCCGGTCCATGCACTGGCATTCAGACGATACGAGCGACGAGCGGAGACACAACAAGAAGAGCTGCCGATCATGATGGCGAGATCAAGCCCAACGCTGGGAGGCTCAAGTGAGAAGGTGACGCCCGGCAGCAGGTCGTTCCCGACCTCCATGAGCCGATCAAGAAGACGGCCGCTTCTGAGAGGAGGTTGATGACCGACCATCTCCATGTTCGGCACAATCAGCGTCACGTTGTGCCCCGACCGCGCTGCGAGCAGCGCAGTAGTGATGAAGGCCGATTGGGCCGAGTGCGTCGCGATGTTGTGTTCGTCGGCGATAACGGCGATGGACGTGCTGGTAAGGGCGTTGAGCATCACATCGTCTGACGCGCGACTGTCGATTTCATCGCGCATGAGAAGGAGGGTGCGGTCAAGCGCTTCGCGAAGACTCATGTGATGTTGATCCTTTCGCCTATGGCAACTTGCTTCCAGCGCCCGTCAGGCTGAATCTCTGTGAGATAGGCCTTCTCAAAACCGATCGGACCAAGCGCGAAATCCGGGATTACCAGCGAAAGAAAACCAGGCTTATGGATAATGGGGTAAGCATCATCGATCGCCGAGTGGAAGGCTTCTTCGGGATGCGTGTGAACTTGGAACCGGATACCGCAGTCTTTCCGACCCAGCTCCAGCCAAAATTGGTGCAGCCAGCCCTCATCAAGAGTGAAGCCACCCATATGGCCTGAATGCTTGGGATGGATGACCTCTGTAATGGCCAGCGCATCGCTCCATGGGCCTATCCATAGAGCCTGACATTCCCTGCGGCCGCACCCGCACTTTCGGAACTGCTCGAAAGTGCGGGTGAGGACCTCGCGAGGCAGGCGGAACCGGCTCACCGGTCACCGCCTTTCACTTTGCTCGGGCGGAGGAGAAGCAGGTCGTGTGGCTTCACACCGGCTTGCTTCAGGGTTTCGTCATCCTTCAACTCCTCGCCGCCCGTTTCTGGATACAGCGCCAGCGTATGGGGGTTGGGAATCGGTCCGAAGGCCTGGATCGCCTTTTCGAGGAGCTTCTTGACCAGTTCTTCTGGCTTCACTTCGAACTTCTTTTTTACGCCATCATAGAGGACGGTCACCTCGAATTCCGGGTGATGGTGATGTGCCTCGCGGATTTCCTCGATGGCCTTCTCAACATCATGCTCCGCACGCTCAAGCTCGCCTTCAGCCTTCTTGAGGTGTTCCTCGGCAGCTTTGAGGCTGCCGTCGTCACAGTCATTTTCGATAGTCATAGAACTTTCCCTTGTTGATACCGCGCGTGGCGGCTGTGTCATTCATATTGGATAACGGCCCAAAAATGTCCATATAGCACGCATTCTATTTGCGTGTAATAGACGCAAAAGAACATATAGGACGCAACTATTTTGCGTCCTTGACACGCATTGCGTGCTAGGCGCACAAATTGGTTGTTGCCCTACGAACGCAGACTATGGTTCCTGATCCGTTCTATGCTCGACTCGGTGAGATAATTCAGGCCCGGCGGAAGGCGCTTGGAATGAAGCAGAAAAATCTCGCAGCTGCCGTCGAGATGTCGCGCGGTGCGCTAGCGAACATCGAGACGGGTCGTCAGGGTGTGCTCGTCCATCAGCTCTACAAGTTCGCCAAGGCGCTTGAGATGCAGCCGCACGAATTGCTTCCGCCGCTTGTCCACCCAGAGCGTGCGCCCGAGCTAGACAAGTTTATGCCGGCGGACCTTAAACCAAAGCTCAGGGATCAGCTCGCTGGCCTTATCGCCGATGCCAGCACGGCTATCGCGAAGGAAGAAGAAAATGACCGCACAGCTAAAAAATAAACGCGCGGCGCAAGCTGCCGCAGAAAAGGTGCTCGCCGATTACAATATCCAAGCCGCGCCCGTACCGGTTGACCGCATAGCGAAGCAAATGGGCGCACAGTTGCGCTTTTCCCCATTGGACCAAGAACTGTCGGGAATGATCTTCATAAAAGACGGTGTACCAATTATCGGGGTTAACTCGCTGCATCACCCCAACCGGCAACGGTTCACAATTGCGCATGAAATCGGCCACTTGGTGCTGCACAGGCAAGCACTCATTTCGGCTGTTCATGTCGACAAAGATTTCAAGCTTTTCCGAGGCCCTAAAACCGCGGAAATAAGCGAACCGATGGAAGTGGCGGCGAACTATTTCGGCTCAGCATTGTTGGTGCCGAAAGCATTCATTGATCCATTTCTCGATGAGCTTCATGTCGATATGGACGACGAGAAACCTCTAGAGGAATTGGCCCAGAAGTTTCGGGTAAGCAAGCAGGTACTTACCTACCGTATTCAAAATCTGATGCAGGCCTAACAGCAATGGCCCTCGTCTTCTATGATACGGAAACGACGGGCCTAAACACTACCTACGATCAAATACTGCAATTCGCGGCAGTGCTCACCGATTGCGAACTTAACCCGCTGGATGAGTTCGAGATCGAATGTCGGCTACAATCGCATATCATCCCGTCCCCTAAGGCGCTGCTCCTGAATGGCGTGACGGCATCGAGGCTCTATGACACGAGCCTGCGGTCCCACTACGAGATGATCTGCTCGGTTCGCGATAAACTCATAGAGTGGTCGCCAGCGAATTTCGTTGGGTTTAATTCTATCAACTTCGACGAACATTTGCTTCGTCAAGCATTCTACCAGTCACTGCATCCACCGTTCCTGACGAGCCGACCGGGCAATGCCCGGTCAGACGTGAGGCGAATGCTCCACGCGACTTCCGTTCTTGCGCCAGATTCGGTCGTGATCCCTGTCCGCGAGGACGGCCGACCGACGTTTAGATTGGAATTGGTTGCTGAAGCAAATGGTTTCAGAGGCCGCGCCCATCAAGCTATGGCGGATGTGGAAGCCACACTTTTTCTAGCTCGTCTCGTCATGGAGAACGCGAGCGATGTATGGTCCATCGCTATGCGGTTTTCCCAAAAGGCTGCCGTCGTTGAATACGTGAAGAATGAGCCCCTCTTCTGTATATTCGAGTACTTCAATGGGGCACCACACGCGTGGTTCACCTCGTATCTCGGGCCTAACCCCGACAACACTGCCGAATGTTTCCTCTATGATCTTTCCATAGACCCAGCCGAATTGTCAGGCCTGAACGGTATCGATCTAGCCAGCCGGGTGGCGACTGCCCCTAGACCTGTGCGGCTACTGAAAATGAATGCGGCTCCCATCTTGCTTCCGACTTATGAAGCGCCGAATTTCGCGGCGGGTGCCGAATTGGGCGAGGTTGAGTTATCAAGGCGTGCCGGCATCCTTTCGCGTGATGCCGAACTGAGAGCCCAACTGATTGAGGTTTACCAAGCAGGGCGTGAGGAGAAAGTGAAGTCCAAGCATCCAGAGGGACAAATTTACGACAGCTTCACGCCTGACGATGATCTGGCCATTCTTGAAGAATTCCATGTATCACCTTGGGCGCGTCGTCCGGCGCTTTTAGCTCGTCTCCAAGATCGGCGCCTTCGCAAGCTCGGACGGAGATTGATTTACGCAGAATGTCCCGAACTTTTAACGGAGCCTGTTCGTACGAAATACGATAGCGCCATCGCACGGCGGATCCTCGGAATGGACCCGGACACGGAATGGCTCACACTACCAGCAGCAATAGACGAACTAAATGCTCTGTTACACCACGAAGGGCGTGCAACGCACCTCGCGGATTATCCACTTATCTGGCAGGAACTTCTGGCGCGAGCTCAAACCGAAGCGGATTTGTCGTCGGTTACCCAGGGGACAACTTAGTCGGGCTGGTAGTGCTATGGCCCCCCGGCAAAGCTCTAATCACCCTAATTCGATAAGCCCTGTGCCCTGCCGAGGGACTAGGCAAGCAATCGCGCGATAGCGTCCTGACGCGTTGGCAGGGATGGTAGGTTCCCGAGCGATGTGTCTTTATCAGTACACAATTCCAAGGCCCGCTAATGTGGTGTCGTCCATCTTACCCGTGGTCGGATAGCCCTGAACGGCTTGATACCGTTTAAGGGCGTCGATGGTCTTCAGGCCAAGCTTGCCGTCGATCGTGCCGGAGTAATAACCGAGGTCATGCAATTTCGCCTGAACGCGCATAACCATCACGAGCTTATCAGTGGCACCAGGCTTTTTTAGATGAATGGCGGGCGGCGTCACTGCGGGTGAAGGGCTGGTATAGGTCTGCACGGGCGGGGGAGGAGGAGGTGGCGGAGCGGCATCATAACCACCACCAGAACCCGAATAATGCGAGGCGTGGCTCGCATGACTGGCGTGGCTCGCATGGCTGCTATGGCCCGCAAATCGCGCTTGCCCGTCATTATAATTCTGCCGCTCGAATATGAGCGTCCCCGTGTTCGGCGGTGCAGCAGATGCGCCGTCTGTCCCGCTCGGTACGGCCGCTAACGCGGGCGCTGCTCCTCCGGAGAGCACGACGGAACCTGCCCCCGTCCAACCAAGCACCGACCGCACAAGTTCTCTCCAATTCCTGGGCATGGACATACCTCCCCTTTGATCGCGGCGATTGCTCTGCTCCGCCAGCCCTCGCCAGCGGACGCAAAGAACCCGCTACAAGCATGCTTCACCGCGCAACCGTCACACGCTTCGATGAAAGCGTTCTTCCAGTCGGAAATACTCTGGCGTGCCAGAGGCCAAACTTCCCTCGGCAAGACGCAAAGCGGCGTGTTGTAGATCGAGGTGTGAATGCCGCGGTCGTGCAGATACCATACCGCGGCAGCCAGTTCGTCTCTGTAATCGAGTGGATCGAGATACAACAGCTCACGATTGACCTTGGCGTACCCCATAGGTTCGAGGCCCATGAACGTCACATGTGCCGCGAACGGCATGGTGCGCCAAATGAAATCGGCGAGCGCCTTAAGGCGCCCGACCGTCTGCCGGTGCAATACAACACGTATCTCTATTGCGGCCTGTCGCTCCGCCAAATTGTAGATGCCATTAAGCGTGGCGTCGAAAGCGCCCATCGCCTGCACGACGAAATCATGGCGTGCCGCTGTATGGCCGTACACCGGGATTGCCCACAGCACATTGCGTGCCGCTTCGGTCAGGCGGTCTGCAAGCGCGACATCCGCGAGGAGTCGACCATTCGTCAGAATGTTCACTTGTGTTTGGGGTAAGAACGTCGTGATCCGTTCGATGATTTCCGTAAGCTGTCCGCCAAGTAAGGTTGGCTCGCCACCGGTCAACGCGAGAGCCGGGACGTTCCGATCAATCAGCGGAATAAGTTTTAGAATTTCGTCGATCCGCCAACGATCCGCCTCCAGCCTCGGCGGCTGACTACACATGAGGCAGTGGCTATTGCACTGTTCAGTTACCAGCAGAGAACTGGCGTTTGCCCCGCGTCGGTAGAGCACAGACACCATCCCGTTGCCGCGAACCCGGATCACGTCGCCGGGTGCGATCACTTGGTCCGTCTTCACGCTATGGATGACCGGCAACGGTGACCCGGGAATGGCGTGCGCCGCTACCACCGCGCCAAATCCCGCTTCCGCAAGAGAACTTAGCGCAACCGGATATTGCGCGCGAAGATCAACAGCCACTTGTTCATAAGGATAACCAGCCTCGAATGCCTCGCTAGGTGCCAGGACCTTCAGGGGGAGGCCGTTCAACGCGCTATCGGTGAGCGCTTGGGTGTGGAGCGCTAACATGGTGATGCCCAATCGTGAGACACGGCGGCACGGGGTTTGCGCATTACCCACGCGAGAAATGTCCGAATAACCTCTGGGTCCCCTTGGTGCAAATAACGGAAAAGAATTCGAAACAGCCCCATATGCCGCGCGCAAAAAGCTGAAGTCGAGCGGTCGCCAATTGGGTCGCCTTGTGTGGCATAGGCATGAACCGGATCAGCGCCACAGTATGGAAGAAAAACGCAATCCTTGCAGACGGGGAGTTCTTCAGCTTGGCCGCTGCTGCGAATGATTTTAATGGCATCGGAAGCCATCAGTTGCTCATATGGATCGGTGACGTGACCAAGCCTGAAGGTCTCATCACCCATCGCTGCGAGCATACGGCTCTCATCCGACGCGTAGACGCCACCGTCATAGTTGAAAACGAACGTTCCGAGTCCAGCACCGGCCGGAGACCGTAGGTCCACATATCCCGTCGAGAACGGCGTCAGGATGTGGGTAAGGAGAATTGTTGCGTATGCCTCGGCAATCCACACGCCCTTCTTGTTGAGTTCTAGGATATGAGCCAGGGCTTTATCGTAGAACGTCACGAAATCTGCCATCGTGTACCCGATGCGCCGCTCCGACCGGAGCGCAAATCCATACGGGCTCAAGGGGCGAAGGAATACGGTTTGGAAGCCCTGGCGGACGTACTCGTCAACGATAGCCTCCGGATATTCCAGGCTTCGCCGCGTCAGTGTGGTCAGTGCAGAGATGCGCTGGTGCCCAAGCTGTTCCCGCGCACGTTTGATGCTCGCAATTGTCTGCTCATAAGCGTCGCCCGTCGAAATCGGACGGTTGGCGTTGTGCAGTTCCGCAGGGCCGTCGAGCGAAGTTGAAATCTGAAACTCGTGCCGAGCCAAAAACTCCAGCATTTCGTCGGTGGCATGATGGAGTGTCGTCGTCATGGTGTAGATCACCGGCCGACAATCGGTCGACCTTCGACGCTCGATGGTCTCCACGACCTCCTGAATGCGATTAAACGCGAGGAGCGGTTCGCCGCCCTGGAATTCGACGGTGAATGCTGGAGCGGGCGTTTCGAACATCCGGTCGACAGCAGCCTGCACCGTGCCACTGGACATGTCGAACTTCGTGCGATCTGGGGTCTTTCGAGATACCTGACAATAGCTACAGCTATGGTCACAACGAAGCGTCACTACGAATATGTGGAAGGCCTGTCCATTTTGGATGAATGCCTTCTTTGTTCGTAGCTTTGCCGCAAGCAGACGCATTGCCGTTTCAGGGCGTCCCTCGCAGATGATATTTTTCGCTAGAAGGTCCTCGTAGACGACGCTGCTCCGAGACAGCACCCCGGTGCGCAGTTGATCGAATTGTTCGTCAGTCAGAAAGACGTACTCGCCAGCGTCCGACGATATGAGCGTGTGTCCATCAATTCCTGGAACTTTGCCAAAGCGGAAAGGAAAAAGCGCATACCCCTCGTCCTGCGCAAACTCTCCCGCACTTCGGAATAATGATTGTGCTGATGTCGACATGCGAAGATCAGCTCCCGTTTCTTCCGAGGGATTGCGCGAGCAAACGTGCGATTGCGTCCTGACGGGCCCTGGCCTCATCGGGAGTGGTTGCCACGAACGAGCCTTTAACCCGGTACCCCCTCACAACCCTCTCCTCCGGTTCCGGTGGAGCAGCTAGCGAACCAATATAGTCCGGAATTTCCTCAGGCGTAAGGAAGGTCACACGTTCTCGGTCTGCCTCTGGAATAATTTCAAAGAGAGCGTTTCTGTAGCTTGTCTGAACCTTTTTCGACTTCGCGAGCACAATGGCGATTCTGGGATACGGCTCTGCCAAGCATTTGCGCAGATTTTCGCGCTCATGCTCTACCGGCGTTGTCACCGAAATCTCTATCGCTGCAACAAGGCCATCCCTTTCAAGCGATACATCCACTTGCCCGGCGCTGTGTGTAAGTGGCGCCTCAATTGTTGCTTTGAGCCCCTGCTGTTCCGCTAGCTCTTTCACCAGCGATTGCAGGTAGCGATGTTTCTTCCCGCCCTTTCCAAGCTGCCGATCCGTTTGCGGCGCAGTTCGCGGAGCTGCCTTCGGGGGCGTCGTGTGCTGTGGCTCTGTGATCACGCGAGGCTCCGGCTCGGGCGGCGGAGTTTGAACGGGCACCGCCTCCACGATGGGTTCTTCCGGTGCCGGAGCTTCTTCCCGCATCGGTTCGGCCGGAGGCATAGGCAACGGTTCGCACACCCTCTGAACTGGGGGCTTCTGTAATGGCTCTTGCTGTGGCGTGGGTTTGGAAGGCTTGGGTTTCGGAGCGGCGACGGGCTCCTCAAGCGCGCTATCCCCCGAGGAGGCCACCACTATCGGCGGGATGTCAGCGAGGGTCCCGCAGTACCGCGTCCGATTAGCCGCGAGCAGCGCGTCGTAATCCTCGTCATCGAGCGTGGGCTGCCGTTCGAGATAGCCGAGCGGCACCGAAAGCCGAATAGCCGATCCGCACAAATTCTTGACCCACACAGCGAATTCAGACCTGGCTCCACGTCGTTTCATACCTAAAATGAATTCGTGGGTCGTGTGGAGTTCTTCGTTCAGTGCCCTTGCGTCTTTTGCAGATACGCCGCCAACGCATTTCATGGAGGTATTCGCCAGGATTGCGGACCGAAGCCGGGGAGACAGTTGATCGAGGCTCTGATGCGCGAGTGTCAGCCCCACCGCATATTTGCGGGCCTGGTTCAGTATCGTCTCAATGGAATCGTCAAAATATTCCTGAGCCTCATCCACATAGACCAAGGTGGGATTGCGCGAGCGCTGTGGAAGCGTTGATCGTTCAAGCGCAGCTTGGGTGAGCATGGCGATAAAGAACCGCCCTAGAAGCTGGCTGCCCTCGCGCTTAAGCAAGTCTTTCGCCGTTGAAACCAGAATGATCTTGCCCTCATTCATGGCTTCGAAGAGATCGAGCTTGTTCTTCGGCTGCGTGAACATCCGCTCGAATGCGGGTGTGGAAAGGACACCCCATAACCGCCGCAGCACCTGCTTCTTGGTGGGTGCGAAGGACGGGTGAAAGAATTCGCTCTCGAAGAAATACTTCGCCGATCCGTCGAGCTTGTCCATATAGGGCTTGAAGCGCTTTCCGTCCTCCATGATCTGCATAAGCGTGTGAATGGTGGCGTTCGGGATGGCGAGCATTAGCCTCGCCAGGTATTTGAACACCACACCCTGCTTCTGTGTCAGCTCGGCGCCCAGGAACGCTCCAAAGAAAAGCTCATAGAGTTCAATGACACCATTCAGCACGCGTTCTCGATCAGCAGCCGAATAAGAGCGCACGCGATCAAGATGGGCATCGAAGAGATTGAGAGCGGCAGGGTATTCGACATCGGCCGGATCGATGAGCACGAGGCGATCTGCAAGACTGTCCGGGACATCGGGAGAAAACAGTTCAAGCCGGACGAGCTTGTTAATCAAATCGCCCTGGCTATCAATGACCACCACCGACCGACTATCCTTCTGGCTTGCAATAAGGTCGGCATGGATCATCTTCTGCATGAGCTGGGTTTTGCCATGCCCCGTTCCGCCGACGATATGGCAATGCTCGAAGCGCAGCGCGTCCGGAATGCGGAACGGCACGACGACATCGAGAAGCTCTTTGAGGGGTGACCCGGAGAGGTACAGCTCGGCGATTTCAGCACCGGTCTTGTTGCGTTGCTGATCGGGCGGCACCAGTTTCCGGGACAATTCATGGATGTTGTCGTTTCGCTGGAAGCCAGAAGCCACGAGTGAGTTGCCTTCACACTGGTCACGCAAGCAATAAAAGAGGTCGAGCCGAAACGATTCGTCCTGGTAAGGAAGCATGAAAAGCCGGTCGATGACCGAGACGGGATTGTCCAGAAGGTCTATGAGCGGGACATCGAACGTGTCACCGTCCTTTTCCGGTATTTCGTCATAACAGCATTCCGGGAGCGCATTAAAGAACTCTGCAATGCGCTCAGCGACGATGGGGCCGAACGTCCCATATATGTGCTTGAAGTCAGCCGCCCAACGCTTGCGGCGCGTCAGCATCTTCCGAAAATCGACGGCGATACCGACATCCGTTTCGATCAAATCCCAATTCGGTTCGACTACACCAATCGCTTCGGCGATCAACAGCTGCTCGATGGCAAAGCCCGCGGCGTTCACCACCGCATCGCAGGGCGCCCGTCCGGCCTTGTCGACGGCCATTTGCAGTATCGGCATGCACAGGTCGAAGGTGGACACGCTGGAAAGCCGCGAAGCTTGCCAGCTTGCCTGCGTATCCTCCCAGGCAGCACGCGTTGTATCGAGCTCGCGATCCCGCGCGCTACCCAAGAGAAAATTCTTAAAATTGCTGCCCCTGAAAGAGAACATCACGCGGCGAGGTCTATAACTTCCTCGCCACCAAAATGCCGGGCAGCATCAAGCACTGCGTTGAATGTCTTGCCCGCCTCGCGGATTTGCTCCTCGACAGCCAGCATCTCAACAATATCTTTGCATTCCAATGTCTTGCCGTCAGATAAGTCTTTGACGCTGAGCGACATATTCATCGCTCTGAACGCCACCCGAGAGGCAAGGCCTAACAAGCCGCTCCCGGGATCGGTCATCGTATTGCGCTCGTAGAGAACAGTGTCTCCGAGCTTGTATTTTGAAAGTGCGGCCTTTTCTTCATCAGACAGTTCGGCCCGAACCGTAAGAGCAAAGACTGGTTTGCCGAACAGTGCGGAACGCTGCTCGCGCCGAAGCAAAAGTTTCATGGAGCCCCCATGGCATCCCACAAGCCCATCGGACGCATGGGCGTTGCCACTATATGTGTGGCGCACTAGCATTGTCATCAACCGCAGCGTGAGTTATTAACAGCGCAATCAACGGTTCGGTGCCCGGGGGCGAATGGGATGCCGTGAAGCTTGCGCTCGTCATAACTCTTGCGTTTGTCGCGGCAACCTCGGCGCTCGGTGGCGTGCACAATCTGGCGAACACACGGACCCACGGATATCTCTCTGAATACCTTGGCGCCACGGTCGCCTTCGGCATGACTGTGTGGTGCTTCTATCTGGCGTATTGGGTGTTTCGGCACTGACCTTTCAAAGGGGAACGCGCATGAAGGTGCTCACCGCGATACTTATTGCCCTCGTTGCCCTGGCACCCGCGTGCCAGGCCCGCGGACACGGTGGCGGCGGTCACTATGGCGGATCGCATTCCGGGGGGTATCACTCAAGCGGCTCCCACTACAGCAGTTCTCATTCTAGTGGGCTGCACTATGGAAGCTCGCATCATTCAAGCGGAAGAAGTTTCACTTCGCACTACGCGACGGGCCATACCAATTCGAACGTCCACTACACCCACGCCTACACGAGAAAAAATGGCACGCATGTGAAAGGCCATTGGTCCTCCAATCCCAACAGCACGCGCAACGACAACTTTTCAACACGCGGGAACGTCAATCCCTATACCGGCGAAGCAGGGACCAAAGCGCCTGATGGGCAGTAGCGTTCAAACGTTCCGAGAGTACTCCGCTAAGCCCCGCTATTCGGTACAAGGTTGTTGGAGACTGTTTTCCAGTATTGTGTCAAAGCACGATGCAATCGGGCTAGGCAGCTCGCAATTCTTGGACCCATATAACAATCCGAATTGGATCGTTTCGCGCGCCGTCCGACAGCCCTCATAGCTGCGGCAAGCACGAGAAGTTCATCTGCGTTTTTCGGTCCAAACTCAAATCGCTGGTCGTCCTGCATGCCATTTCGCTGCATCCACGCTTCGACCTCCGGTCCCATGGGAAGGGGACCACGGATTGTGAGTTCAACGCTATCTGGGGCGTGCACGTCTGCGAACATTTGGCAGAACCATCCGAACGGTACGCCACCAGAACCGAAACTGGGCTGTTTCGATTCTCGGTCGTCCACGATGAACCGCTTGGCTCTGTCGATATCCCTCAAGCGCTTATCAGCGAAGTGTCGGTATTCGGCTAACAGCGCTTTCTTGATAGGCCTCACTACTTCCGGGTCCATGTGTCCAACTCCGCCATGCGGTGTTTCCGAAGGAGTGTCGCGCTGAACACGTAGGGGCGCAACCCGCGGTGGTTAATCAATCCTTATCGTCATCGCGCTGAATGGCCTGCTGAGGGCACCGTCGATCATGAGTCTTAGATCGATATGGTGGTTTGGCAGATTTAAGAGGTCTTCTGTGCCGAACATTGGCTGAAACTCTTTCGCTAAAATCACTGCATCCTCCGGCCCAACTCGGAATGAAATCAGCGTACCGGTATTGCCGAGCACGGAATGACGGATATCTGGATCGAGCTGGTGCGTATACTGGTTCGCCAGTACCAAACCCACCCCATACTTGCGCAGCTCGCTCATCATATTGGCGAGCATGAGCGTCGTGAAGTTCTGGAACTCGTCGATATAGATAAAGAATGGGCGGCGGGTCTCTGCCAGTATGTCCGCACGGGTGAAAGCCGCGAGCCCGAGCGTCGAAACCAACAGGGAGCCAAGCGTCAATGCGCTGTCCTCGCCAAGCAAACCCTTAGAGAGGTTCGCGAGCAGCACCTTGCCCTCGTCCATCAAGGATCGAATGCGGATATCCTGTTCGGGAGATACAAGGGTGCGATATAGCCGTGGGTCTGAAAGCAACGCCCCAAGCTTGTTTTGGATCGGTGCCACAGCATCGGCGCGTTGGCGGAAGTGATAGTTAGCAAATTCGTGTCGCCAAAAATGGCGGACTGTCTCGTTACGGAGGTTGCGCGTTATGGCCTTGCGATATGTCTCATCTGAATACAACCGGAGAATATCGGGCAGGCGCGCGCCTTCCTGTTCAAAGAGCGCATAGAGCGAATTGCGTAGTACATGCTCCATACGCACGCCCCAGGCGTCTGGCCAAAGCTTCTTGAGGGTTTCGAGGAAGCCGGAGACGGCAAGCGGGATTTTATCGTAGCGGACACGCCGCAGCGGGTTATATCCATAGGGACAAGCGCCATCTGGCGCGTTGAGATATACGACGCGCTCAAACTTTTCAGTGCACGCGTCGTTGGCGATCCTGTCCACCAGATCGCCATGAGGATCGATCAGCGCAAAGCCGCGCCCTGCTTCCAGGTCTTGCCGCGCCAGAGTTTCGATAAGCGTAGATTTGCCGACACCGGTTTTCCCGATGATGTACATGTGAGACAAGCGGTCTGCCTGTTTGATGCCAAAGCGAACGCCGCGGTTGCGGTGGGTTGTGCGGCCGAGATAGGAAATATCCTGCGCAAATCGCATATTCCAATGGTCGCGTATGGCTTCGCCATCGAATAGACGGCAATTTGTGAGGTGTGTTCACCTGTGGCGGACTTCAGGGACATTGGGGATGTTGCGGAGGGTTATCCGGTGAGCATATCGTTCCTGGCCTAGATACGCTTGCCTCCGCAATCGACTTCAGAACCTCAAATATTTTTTGGCTCTTAGTTCGAACATCGCCTCGATGGGGAGCACATTCTTGAAATCTTCCCAATTCTTGCAGTTCAAGATAGGGAGATTTCAGCATAATTACTGGTTCTTTTTCATTTGCGGAGAAGTTCGAACACGTCATTTGGACGAGTTCTCGTTTTTCACTCTCGGCCAGCAATTTGTAGCGCAATAGCTCGCCATTACAGCGTTCGAACTTTTCAAATAGGTCGGCAAGTGGCGAGACGGTGTCTGCACGCTTAATCCTCTCTTCGATAGCAGCGCGCTCCAGAAGCAATTTCTCCTTTCTGACGTTATAGGTCGGCCCATCAATGGTGCCGTCAATCAGAAGGTCAGTCAGACGCTCCATGCGACCGTCAAGATGGCGGAGCTGCAACATGAGTGCCGTATGGAGCTTGGCTTGTTCGTCGCGGTGATTTCTGCTCTCGACCTCCACCAAGTCCCTAACCTCCCTAACCTGCACCTCGGTAAGGCAGATAACGGCTATTTCCGCGAGAAAGGCGCCCTCAAGGAAGTCTTCGCGCCAGGACACGCCTTTGCAGCCATCGGCGTGACAGCGGTAATAGACATGCCCCTTCTGAAGCTCGCCCGTCAGGCGCCGCCGACCGCAGCTACCACACCGGACGATCTGCCGAAGTAGGCAGATGTGCTTCTTGGCCTTGGGCGCCGTCCGGGCACGTAAGGCTTTTTGAACTCGCTCGAACAGTTCCGGTGAGATCAGGGGTTCGTGCGCTCCCGCAAACACCTCGCCGGTTCGCCTGATCTTGATGATGCCAGTATAGAAGGGATTGGTAAGGATCACGCTGATGGCATTCGGAAAGAGTGGTTGTCCGGCTTTGGTCCGTAGCCCCATGGTGGCCAGCTCGCCTCGGAGCGCATTGATCCCAACAGCTCCCGTTGCATAGCGCTCGAAAGCATGGCGCACGACGGGCCCCATAGAAGGATCGATGGTTTTTAGTTTTCCCTTGCCGTTATTGATGTAGCCGACCGGTGCGGTGAAAGGGTAGTAGCCAAGCTTGAGACGCCCATACTGTCCCTTTTTTACCTCCTCGCGCAGATTGCGGATGTAATCAGCGGCGACCACTGCCTGGATATCGGCGGATAGCCGTCCGCCGCGAGACAGGAGATCAAAGTTATCGCTTACGAACCGCACGTCGATGCCGCGGTCAATGAGATCACCGAGGGCTGACCAATCACGCAGATTGCGGGCGCTACGATCAATCTTGTGAACGATCAGTCCTCCTGCCTTCCCGCGGCCGAGTTCGGTAAGCATGGCGGAAAAAGCTCGCCGTCCCTGCTTCGCGGCTGTCACGGTCTCTCGATACCAACCGACGATCCGCAGGTTATGCCGCGCGGCGTAGGCCTCGATCGCGCTGCGCTGCTCGATCAGCGAAACCCCGTGCTCGCCCTGTTTGTTGGTCGAGACGCGGATGTAAGCAAAGTAGTTTTTCATAGTGACGGAGGGCTATCCTCCGACTCTACCGCTGGACCCTCTTTTGTGCGAATCTCTCTTTCGGCTTTTTCCCGGGCGAGCCGTAGATGGACGCGAACCAGGAAACGCGCCAACTGCCGCAGGTTCTCACGGGCCGCTTCGCGTTCTGCCTCGCTCGCATGCGGCATGACCTGATCCAGGATGTGATCACCAAGACGGTATTCGCGGGGCATCGATACAGGTTTCCATGACGGGGTTAGGGTCGCGAGACGGCATTTGGTGAACCTGCTTCACGTTTTACCGTCTAGTACGGCGCCGTGCCTCGGCTCTATTGTGAAAACCTATGGAGCACACGGGGCCCAAACGCATACCGACTGTCTCGCGCGTTATCGGCGATACGCTCATCGAACTCGTCTACGATGCAGAGCACGGGAGTACGGCGCTTGTCGTTTCGCGCTTCGATGGGCTTTGGAACGTCGAGCAGGAAGTGCAGATCGGCACCGAAATGCTCGTGCCGTATGCCGCAACCAACAACCTGATTGCCAGCAAATGCGTTCTCCTCCCGTCAAAGCCGGTCGAATACGGGTTCAAGGATGAACTGATCGCTGATATCCGCGCTTTCCTGCATCGCTATGTTGATCTCGTGCAGTCCTTCGAAGAGATCGCCGCCTACTACGTGCTTTTGAGCTGGGTGTATGACGCCTTTGGCGAGCTGCCCTACCTGAGGCTCCTCGGGGACTACGGCACCGGCAAAACCCGGGCGCTGCTCGCCATCGGTTCGCTCTGCTACAAGCCCTTCTTCGCATCCGGCGCCTCGACGGTCTCACCGATCTTTCACATGCTCGATGCCTTCGGCGGTACGCTGATCCTTGACGAAGCGGACATGCCGTTCAGCGATGCCAAGGCCGACTTGGTGAAGATACTTAACAATGGCACGGTCAAGGGTATTCCTGTTTTGCGTACTGTTTTGACGAAACAGCGCGAGTTCAACCCCTATGCGTTCCAAGTGTTCGGCCCCAAGCTGATCGCCGCCCGTGAACGCTTCCAGGATCATGCACTCGAAAGCCGTTTCTTGACGCAAGAGACCGGCAACCGGCCTTTACGTGCTGATATTCCGATCCATCTTCCGCGGCGTTTTTCCGAGGAAGCACTTCTCCTGCGCAACAGATTGCTGCATTTTCGGCTTTCGACGTACTTTAAGATCAAGCCTGATATTGCCGCTCTCATGGCAGGTGCCGATCCGCGGCTCAATCAAACGTCGCTCGCGCTCCTCAGTCTTGTAGATGATCCCAGCGCTCGTGCCTCGCTGCAAGCCTATCTCCTGGCGCAATACGCACTCGATGGGCAAGATCGCGCCGATAGCTCGGAAGGTCGTGTGCTGCTCGCGGCGCTCATGGTTTTGGATGCTTCGCAAAAGCCGTATGTCGCCGTGCGCGACATTGCTCAGCAGTTCAATGCAGACAATGCCGTCGACCAGGGATATGTCGCATCAAATCGATGGATTGGGCAGGTGCTGCGGGCGAAGTTCGGAGTGCGTACCCGAAAGAGCGGCGGCAACTACGTTCTCGCTACGCAGGAACGGGAACGGCTTACCGTAATTGCTGCTCGGTATGGGCTGTGCAAATCTACAAATACACTCGCCGATCAGCTTGGTGATACTGTGCCGTTATCCACAACACGGTGACCTGACATCACATAGTGCCGTCTAGGCTGAGGGTAGTGTTTCCTGAAATTATGAAGAACGCCTCGCACTTCGGGGGCGCTCCACAATGCGCGGTAACGGCCTAGCGAACTATCTTCGCACCGAACGCTTGCGTTCGGGCCTAACACAACAGGAATTAGCCGAACTACTCGGCATCAGTCGGAGCGCTATCGCCAAGCTCGAAAATGCGAGGGCACCGTCAGTACGCATTGCGCTCGCGGTCGGGATCGTGTTCGGCCTGAGACCACACGCTATTTTCCCCGCCTACTACGACACTTTACTGGATGTTCTGCTTCTGCGTGCCTTTGCCATCGAAAATCGTCTCGTCGGCAAATCTGATCCAGTGTCTGAGCGCAAGCGTGCACACCTCAACAACCTGATTAACCGCATTCAATTCCATGATTTCCCATGACGCGCACTGCCATCGCTTTGTCTTCAGGTCTTGTTCTTGCCGTTTATCCGACTGCTCGTGGTTTCGCCTGGGTTATATTCGAGAGTCCGCAAAAGCCGGTTGCCTGGTCTCTTGTCCACGCCCGCACTGGACGAGGCGACCATCTTGTCAGGCGCTTTGCTCGCATTCTTGATCGCTATGCGCCCGGTACGGTCGTACTGGAAGATTTCGAGAAGACCTCTCGACGAAGTGCTCGAATTCGGCATCTCTGCCAGGAGATGGCCCACGAGGCCATGATCCGAGGTATGGAGACGCCCGTTTTCGATAACGATGCGGTGCGAATGGTCTTTGCTAAGTACGGTGCGATGACCCGGGCAGCGATCACACGGGTTATTGCCGATATGATCGAGGATTTCCGACATCGCATGCCGCGCCCCCAACAGACCGGAAACAGCGAAGACGTACGGCAGAGCCTCTTCGATGCAACCGCGCTTGTGCTCACCTATTTCGTTTATTGTGGTGACATCGACTGCTAACGGCAACACTGATGTTACCGAGTGTCGGAGACGGTTAGCATGGCACCCGGTATGACCCGATGACGAGACGGGGATGGTGAGGGAAGACCGGCAGACAGCCGCGGATCAAAGTGGCATCTGACCGAGCATCGAGCATCGATATCGGTTCCTACTCGCCCGCAGCTGGGCCGCTATCATGCTTCGTGGAAGAAAGGGCCGCTGTACTGCCCCCGGCGGCGGCCCTTTTGCTCTTTCAAGCACACTGATCGGTAGTGTCGGGCGCAGCGCCGAAATAGAGCTCGCAGATTTTTCCGGGCATCCTAACCTTTGAATATTGGCTTTCGTCCCGTGCGCTGTACCTTTGAGAGCTAGGCAATACCCAGAAATCGAGGAGCCGCTGATGGCTGCCTCCGTGCCGCTCTATAGAACGAGGAATACCTCTGAGCTTCAAGTGGACATGGAGCACTTGGGGCGCATGCGGGCGAGCGCTAGGGAAATTCTCGCGCTCGTGCGCCAAACCAGCGACACCATCGGAGAGACGCATAAAGTTCTGGCGGATTTGGATCGGCACTTCGAGCGCACGCACTATATCGCGCCATTAGCCTAGACTCTCTTCCCGCGCATCGCTTGGGCTGATAACATAGCTGTCTTCTGTAGCTCGCACGTTACGACATTGCGCTTGAAGCAGAGGTCTGGAGAAGCCCTCTGCTTCTTTTTTGGAACCGAACGCGGGCATAGGCGTTTAGGGTGATCTGCAGATAAGTGCGCTTTATGGATCTCGCAACTTGCTCCGGCAGCGTGGGACGTCGCCGGAGCCGTTCTGCAGGCAGAGATATTCGATCACGCGCTATTCTGTATGCTCGATACAGCATTTTGTGGACGGCAGCATTTCCCGCAATCAACGAGTCAGATATACATACCTTGTCTAGTGGGGCTTGCCCGCCTAGCTGGACCCCGTAGCTGAAGCAGAGGCCTTGCCCCCCAAAGCCTCTGCTTCTTTTACGCTCGGAAAACGTATCCGACCGCAGCACAAATTCTGTGCAGTGGTCTCGTTCCGCGTTTTGCCGCATCATAATTCCATCCAGGGACGGTTCCGAATCGTCAGGCTTTCGGATACTGCTTCGATACGCAGCCTGAAGACTGCCGCATACCAATTGGAAGCAGAGGCAACTCCCCAATGTTCGCCCTCTGCTTTTGTTTTTTTGGATCGCGTCTTCTAACTTTCTCTACGAAGAAGCCTTCCTGCTCTGGTTTTCCCGGGGCATGCCAGATGGTATGTCTCGTCCGCAATCTGGCACGGCACCCCGCAGCCGGATGTTGCAGGAGAAGCAGAGGTGCGCCGAGCATCTCTGCTTCTTTTGTTATGCCGCGATGATGGCGGTCAGTTCGAAGCGCAGAGTACTTTCAGGGTTGCCGTGTTGCCGCTGCCGTCCGTGACAAGCCCGGTTTCGACATCATTCCCAGAAACCTGGACGGTACCAACGCCCAGTTGGTTGAGCGCGGGAAACCCTCTGTTCCCATACAGCCGATATACCTCCACAGACCGATAACCCGGATTGGTCGTGCCGGTCACCAGCACATAGCCAGGTGCATTGAGGTCGACGCGGGAAAAATCGCTCCAGATACCGCCGGCATGGCTTAAGAAATGCGCGGCGATAGTGATCTCTCGGGACGTTGCGAGATGCCATGAACGGGAAAGAGCGGTCATGCTGGAGCAGTATTCGCGGAGCTGCGTCAGCGTGGTGGTACCAAAGCGGAAATTGTTCCCGTGATAGAGGTAGATGCCGCCGACAGACACCGTTCGCGCATCGTCTGGTGATGGCGTGGCATCGAGCTTGCGTGCTTCACATGCGCCCGCTAGCACATATGCGATAAGCCCCAAAAGCGCTGTTGAGCGCACGAGGTCTTGCCTAGAACGTCTCATCGTTTTGCCCCCAATTTCATATGAGCTGGATCAGAGAATTCCTCTAACTGTTGCTTTCCGCATGGCCTTTGCCGCGCACCAGCCCTGCAATGAGCAGAGCAATACCGATCAGAAAGGCCAGACTGCCAAGGCCTAAGGCCCATCCCGCGAGGGAATAGACCGGATCGGAGGCGCCAAAGAGCGCGGTAACCGCCGCGAACTGATGCTCGCCGCGGTACTCCGCGGCCCAGGCCAGTGCACCAATGGAGAGAACGAGAACCGCAATCGCGGCCTTCACCATGCCATTCATAACGTTTCCTTTTTCAGTTTGCGGCCACAGCCGAATAACCCATGGCCTGCTGGACGCGGTTCGCCCACGCCTCGGCTCCCGCCGGGTTCAGTTTCGAGATGTTCGCCAAACCGGCGGAGAGAGACATCGTGTCTTGCCAGATGACCGCGTGCTTCTCGCAGGAATAGGCCAGGAGGTCTGCCGCGTTGCCCGTCTTGTTGTTTCGCGAGAACGAGAACAGCGCCGCCTTATCGGGTTCCCGCCCCAGCTGGCGCTCTCCAAGCACCAGCCCCGCGCCTGTCCGTCTGCACACGAGGGCGAACGCGTCCGCCTGCTCTTGCGCAGTGAGCTGCTTCATATCCGCGGGTATCCTGGCTTCCGCCAGTATGGCCGAGACCGCGGTTGGCGTGGCGACCGCAGTGAAGTTACCTCTCGCCTGGAGCTTCTCGGCAAACAGGACTTCCCGCTGGTCTCCAGGCCAGACCGCTACCTTCTTCGTGGGCGGTAGCGCCTGCGGTCCGGCCGATTTGCCGTCCTTAGACGGGAATTCAACCTCGACCTCGCTAGAAGTCCCGGCGCTGGCCACGGTGCGTGCGATGTACGTACTCGCGATCGGGATCGCTGCTACGCAGCCGCCAAGCAAAATCGTCGCCGACGCGAGCAATGCCGCGCGGCCGATGCATACGCCCCAAGCCACATCCGCCCCCTAAAATTAAACACTTTGCGGATTCTGTTCACTGCATCAGGGATGGGTAACAAAAGAAAAGCCCGCGGTCGCGCGGGCTTCACCATTATTCGTAGGAACGCATCGGAAAATATCGATAGCTATGCATCGTCAGTTATTTTCCGCCAGCTATTGTCGCAGACTGGGATTGCAACCGGTTACGGATCAACTCACGAGTCGTGCAAATCGCATTGTTTTCTCTGCAGCTGTCCGGCATAGTCGGGCGGTTGCAGGGAGACAGGTGTTTGAATCGGTCATTATCCTGAGCGACAATGTGGCATTCCAAATGTACCGTGTTCATGCCGCATCCTCCTTCTAGGCGATAGAGACCAAGTGATAGAGCCACCGAGCCTCTCACCGCCTACAAGGCAGACGCATTGTCTGCACCCAAGCTACACCAGTTGGAAAATCTGTCCATAGCAGGACATTGTTGGCTCGTACCCAGCCGGCTATTAGACGTTCGCAGTCAGCTATAGTTGACGCGCAAAAGGGCTAGGATTGCGCATAGCAACAGCGCATGGAGTGCCTTCGTGGATTACGCAACTATGTGAAGACTTATTGAGGAAAGAATAAGCAGTTAGGGCGAACGCACCCGAGAGTAGCGACGCCCTGGGGAGGCGCAGCAGAGAATACAAGCCGCGAAGGTTTCGATGTCACGCGACGGCTTCTTCTCGCAAGCGCCAAGGAACTCGACTAATGAACCAAAAGATACTTGGTGGGGACGTCCTACGACTAGATATTATCGCGGATATATAGAGCCTTCAAAATTAGATAAATCGCTATCGGATCGCGACTATCGGAAAGAATATAGACCAACAAATTGTGCTCCATATCGTCCGTCATCCGAAAAACAAACTCTTGCTGCTTGTCGATGCGCCAACGCTCAAAGAAATTGATGACGAATATGCAGAATTGATAGCCCAGATATGCGCCGCGGCCCGCGTTGATATCCTTACGGACTTCAAGCCGAATTTCCTCGGGCCCATTGAACTCATACTCCCGTGTGCCTTCTATATCGAATTCAAACAGGTTTGAGACCCAGGGCGCTTGTGCGAGATGATGGATGAGCAGCGCAAGCATCTTAAGATGTGAGAGCCCGTTTGAGTCCGGCATCAGCCTCGTGCTGTGCCAAGACTGGCAGTCAGACACCCAATCAGCGTGAGCGGCCCGAAGTGCATGGCTATCGTACTCAAAAGAATAGCCGCACGCCTTCGTGAGCGGTTGCGCATACTGCATTAGAGCCCGGAACAATGCGTCGTAACTTGCCGTCCACTCGTCCAAGCACTGAGGTGTGAGTTCGAGAAACATGATTGGCCGCCCACCGCATAAACCGCCCTCGTACACGCGAACGGTTGCGACTGTCCACGGCCACAACATTAGCCTCTACAGATTGTGCAGGTCTCGATAATTTTTGCTACAAATAGGTGCTAGAGCACAGTAGCCGTTGTCGCAGGCTGAGACTGCAGGCGAATATAAATATGTTCACGAGTCGTTCGGATCGCAACGTTCTCCTTACAGTCGTCAGGCATAGCTGGGCGACTGTTTGTGAATAGGAGCTTGAAACGATCCCTATCCTGAGCGACAGGGACGCGCTGCATATTCGCCGACATTTCGTGGCCCTCCGGACGCGCTCGGAAAATTCCAGCACGAAATAAGCACAGCACTCGCCGTAGCATTGGAATCTGCAACATGCAACATCGTCGGGCCGGTGGGGCCCGCCTCCGCATTCTCTCTTTCTATACGCTGGGCCGGCTAATAATGTGTTAACTTATTGCTAGATATTGAGTTTTCAATGCGGCACGCTGTTCGACGCACCATAAGGACGCTCCACGGTGCACTATCCAATCCCGGAGAAAACACCCTAGAGCTGTATTTGACGGCAATAGTGGCATGATTGCATCATCTGACGTGTTGTTGACATTGCCTTCGCATTGTTCAGCAAGAACCAGAAATAGCCGGTCTCTATCATCTCTGCCGGGAGCATGTGCCCCCTATTCCGCTCAATTTTGGCGCCACATCCGCTCGGCAAGCGCTCGCTCCTCCGGCCCGACTGCCTGGGTATACTCAATCGTGCTTTCGATCCTGGCATGCCCCATCCATCGCTGCATCGTAGGAAGCGGGATACCTTTCACAGAAACGCCTATAGTCCCGAAGCAATGCCGGAACGCCTTCGGCTTTGAAATGAAGGCTGGAAGTTGTGCCTGGGCGCAAACTTCTTTTACGCGCATCCAGGCGGTCGTACGGCACCAAGGCCAGAGACGCTTACCTTCAAGAGCAGGGTTAGCCTTGAGAGACGCAATTCCGTGGACCTCTTCCAAAACCCTGATCACGTCGTGAGGCACGGGCACTGGCCGGAATATGCCACGCTGGCGTCGTTTCAAGCACTCAATAACAATGATGTCTTCATCAAGCTCAATTGAGTGGGGCGTAAGTGAGCGAATTTCGCTGATCCGGCCACCGGTACATGCGAGTACCCAGCAGAAAGACCGGACCATGCGATCCGACGCGGTGTCCGCGGCGCGTAAGAATGCTAAGCGCTCACGCGCGGTGAGGTACTTCCGATTTCCGTGATGATCAAAAAGCATGGCGGTAGCTAGGCTTGAAGTACACGCTAATAAAGCCCTTGACCGCACATTGGTTCGCGAACAATATCCGCATACTGTTCATTCAGTATACGGAGGAGTTGGGTGGGCGCCGACGAATTAAATTGCGGGGTGTGCATAACGTTCGAGAAACGGTGCCCGCGCCGCGCATCGAAGCTGTGGGGCGACTGCGAGAGCATTGTGGCGCCCGCGTAAGTTTCTCTGGCTGCTTACTCAGAGCCTCTGAAGGATTCTAAGCAGATCCTACCCCTTAGCAAACTGGCCCTTTGGCCGTATGTTTTGATAGGCCTCGTTTCCGGAAAATCGCTGACATTTGAACAGGATGGTACATTCTTTTCAGCAAAAACCGTCCAAACTGCCTGTTTATCCACCGTCCTGCCGGTACCCGCTGCTTGTGGTAGAATTTTCAAGGGGCTACGATTCGCGAAACTCGCAGTTCAGCCTGCAAACGAATGTTGGTGTAGATGCCCGCTCTGGCACAGAACGAAGCGCATTCGTCATCGCGTGTTGCGATCCTCAATACTGCGCACAAACTTCCTCCCAATATGGAGCATTCCTATTTCGAAAGGCTGGACAATCGTATCCGTACAGTTGTCGGGAATGGGTCGGCGGTCGCGTTTTCTGAGCTTTGTAGTCTTTCTCTAGGTGCATGGCCCGGCCTAGTCTTACAAAGACTAAACGCGCTCGGTTTGCAGAAGTATGTGGTGACCTCCTCGGCATCAACAGGAGTATCTCACTGCTACAATCCCGAGCTGCATCTCTTGGCGTCAGAATGGTATTTCACACCAGAAGCTGCAGCATATCTTGTTGAAAGGTATATGGGCCAGATTGATAATGGCATTTTGTTGGGGTGTCCAACGATTGCGCGTTACTTGATGGAGACTGAGCGTAAATTCGTTCTGCTGGACAGCAATGAGTTCCTGACATCTAGATTTCCAGACATAAGACAATTCATTCATTTGACTGATTTGAATGCGACCGAAAATATTCAAGATCGCGGTTCTACGGTTGTTCTTGATCCCCCTTGGTACCTTCCAGTCATCCTGCGCTGGCTCTCTCTCGCATCGCACGCCGTTCTAGCGGGAGGAAAAATTGTTATGCCCCTTCTGCAGCCGGGAACACGTCCATCGGCATTGGATGACAGAGGTGCGATATTGGCTTTCGCGCAAAAAATCGGTGATGTGTCGCTCGATCTTGATTGTCTTTCCTTTGAAACGCCTCTTTTTGAGGTCGAAGCCCTCAAGGCGTGTGGCGCGGGCAGTCTCCCATCCTGGCGAAGATCAGATTTGTTGGTAATCAGTAATGTGCAACCGATAAAGATACTTCCGATGCTATATGATAGTGTCGCGCAAGGCTCATGGAAGACCTATTTACTCGGCCCGCAAGTCATCAAACTTCGTATCGGACAACACCGAAAGGATTTTATACTGCGCAGCCTTAACGCGGACGGTTCTTTTGTTTTGGATACCGTTAGTGCGCGAGATAAGCGCCTCAGCAAAATCGGATTGTGGAGTTCTAGGAATCGAATTGCAGAAGTTGGAGATGAGGTAAGTATTGCACTAGCGCTTGATTATCTTTCTGAGTGGCAACCGTCCCAGTCATTTTCTGAAAAAGTTCATAATCGCCTAACCGATATTCTCGGTTCTAGTAAAGCCGCGTTTGATCTTCAGATTTTTTTGGCTGCAGCTTCCTAATACCGGTTGACCCAAAATGGATAGCCTTATTCTCCGATATAGCAATTCGGAAAGCCCAACAATAAAATCTCACGAGAAGATTATTACGGACAAGGGATCGGTCTGGTGGGGCTGGTGGAAAAAGACGCACGAGACATTTCGATCTAGCGCGCTAAAGAGAACGAAGGATATCCTCACCAGGAAGACTATCGAAATTGGGCTGGTCTGTAGGAAGGGTGTTGAAGAATACTATGCTGCGACGTGCAGCGCTTGTGAATTTGGCTCTGGAGAACCTATTCCCACCCCAGATGTGGTTCTGACACCTACATACTATTCGACTCAGCCTCTGCCCGCATGGTTCAAATTCACGAATTTCAGACCACTGAGTCGAACAGAATTTGAAAAAAATTTTGGCCCAGTTCCAGACCTGGATGCCACACTCTACGAGGTTGAATGGAATAAGGAACGCACGAGCGTTTCGAGCATACCAAAGCCAGCGTGGGATCTAAAGCCGATTGATGCACCGCATGGAGATTCCATTCTTCACATTTCAGATCTCCACTTCGGAAAGGATCACGGCTATCCCACCGCGCCTGCATTGGGCGGGGATGTGACGCAACGACCTTTATACGAAATTATTGCAGCCACTGTTAGGGACAACAATATCGGTGTGGCTGCTGTTGTGGTCTCAGGAGATTTGGTGACTGAAGGGAATGCGGGCGACTATGTGTATGCCGGTCAGTTCCTCGAAAAGCTGATGGATGAACTATCGCTACCGCGCCAGCATTGCGTGATTGTTCCTGGTAATCATGATTTGTGGCGTATTGGACTGGAGCACCCAACTAGAGAATACGCTCATGAGGCAGCGTTCAGGAACTTTGTTCGGAGCTTCTATGCCGCTGATATCACTGAGTTAGAAAGTCTGCGCAGAATTAGAACAGCTTCCGGCTACGACCTGATCTTCGTTTCGCTCAATTCATCGCGCGTATATAAGGATGCGCTCAAAAATTACGGGTACATAGATCGACATCGTTATCAGAAACTACTGGACTACCTTCAGACTATTCACAGTGAGCCAGGTATCGCGACACGCCAACTTCTCACGTTCGCGGTATTCCATCACCATCTAATTCCAGTAACGGGCATTGAAGTGCCCACGGCCGAGGAGCCTGTCAGCATCGTACTTGATGCCGGCGATGTTATTGAGGCGTTTTGCGACGGTAACATTGGATATGTGCTGCATGGACATCAGCATATCCCCTTTGCTGGCAAGGTAGAGAAGTTTAATCGCATCACGCGACGAACCGCGCTCAGAGGGCGTAATCAACCGCTACAGATCATCTCATGTGGTAGTTCAGGGGTAACGAAGACGCGTTTGCCGAATTCCGTTAATAAAAACGCGTTTGGGGTCTACACTCCTGCTAGTGGCGGATTGAAGGTGCAGTTTTTTGGGTACTTGCCGGACGTGGAGCCGACTGTTTTATGGGGCGGGAAGGTTCCTCTTCAGCGGTATCGTGTTAAATAGCAATGATATCGAAGGCCTGCTTATCTAGTCAGCATCCCAGTTAGTTGCTCACCCTGTGACCAAATTCGCGTATCGCTTTGGGTTGGATAGCTAATTATGTTCTCAAAACGTATTGTCTCGAAAAAGGAACTGAAATCTATTTGTGGCATACCATACAGCCCTCAGCATATTGCTCGGCTTGAAGCTGCAGGTAAGTTTCCGAAACGTATTCAACTCGGGCCGAACCGAGTAGTCTGGTTGATTTCCGAAATTGAAAAATGGATAGAAGAAAGATCCGCTTTGCGTGATTGTCAGACGACGGGTGAAGCAGGGCAATCATCCGACGACTCTTGATATAGGGCGGACCGCGCCGATAGACTCGCCGTGGAGGTGCGCCATGGCACGCCAGCATTTATCGCATAGCGACAAATCCGCGAAACCGGTTGGCATCTGGATCAGAGTTTCGACGGAAGATCAGGTGCGCGGGGAAAGCCCTGAAGTTCACGAGCAGCGTGCTCGCATGTATGCCGAAGCACGGGGTTGGCGTGTCCGCGAGATTTACAGGCTCGAAGCGGTAAGCGGCAAGACTGTGATGCAGCACCACGAAGCACAGAGGATGCTCGTAGATATTCGTTCTGGGCACATCACTGGCCTCATCTTTAGCAAGCTTGCGCGTCTCGCTCGAAATACGCGAGAGCTCCTCGATTTCTCTGATGCATTTCGGGATGCCGACGCAGATATGATCAGCTTGCATGAGGCTATCGACACCGGGTCTCCGGCAGGCAGGTTATTTTTCACGATTGTTGCCGCGATGTCTCAATGGGAACGCGAGGAGATTGTTGAGCGCGTCCAAGCGTCTGTTCCCGTGCGCGCGAAGATGGGGAAACCTCTCGGCGGTGCCGCTCCATTCGGCTATTGCTGGAAGAGTAAAAAGCTGGAACCCGATCCGAAAGAGGCGCCCGTTCGGAAACTCATTTATGAGCTGTTCCTTGAGCAGCGGCGTAAGAAGACCGTCGCCCGACTGCTCAACGAACGTGGCTATCGTACACGGAATGGCTC
>Ga0207816_1000023_pt1 | contig 72985 bp, 72 predicted proteins | sample LuqExpMetageno10_FD_187768 | JGI IMG/M metagenome (GOLD analysis project Ga0207816, IMG submission 187768) | Tropical forest soil microbial communities from Luquillo Experimental Forest, Puerto Rico - Sample 10 (SPAdes) | ecosystem: Environmental > Terrestrial > Soil > Tropical forest ... | reverse complement strand
GGGGGTGGGTGAGGCCGCAACTGAGCCATTTCATGGCAACCTCCCCCCCACCCTGGCCCTCCCCCGCAAGGGGGGAGGGGATTATTTAATGCGCCAATTCAAGTGTTCCAAGGTATTACATCGAGGACGACAAATGAAACCACAACCGACCCACATCTTCCAGAAAGACATCTCCAACTGCGGCCTGACGGGCTTCATCTCCAAAAAGGGGACCCGGGTCGAAGGCGCGGTGATCATCAAATCCATCTCGCTCATGCATGACCGGGGCAACGGACTGGGAGGCGGTTTCGGCGCCTACGGCATCTACCCGGAGTTCAAGGACTTCTATGCCTTCCACCTCATGTACGAGAACGCCCTGGCCCTGCAACTGGCCGAGGAATATCTGGAGGCGAACTTCCACATCGAGCAGCAGGAGGACATTCCCACCCGCCGCACCAAGGCCATCGCCAATCCACCGGTCTTCAAGCGCTATTTCGCCACGCCCCTGGAAACCGACGAATACCGGGAAGCGGTGGAATATCAGGGTTTGACCGACTCGGACATCATCGTCCGCCATGTCATGGCCATCAATCATGAGATCGACGGGGCCTTTGTGGTTTCCTCCGGCAAGAATATGGGTGCCTTCAAGGGGGTCGGCTTCCCCGAGGAGATCGCCGAATTCTTTCGTCTTGAAGAGTACAGCGGCCATATCTGGACCGCCCACAACCGTTTCCCGACCAACACACCCGGCTGGTGGGGCGGCGCACACCCTTTCACCCTTTTGGACTGGTCCATTGTCCACAATGGCGAAATCTCGTCCTACGGCATTAACAAACGTTATCTGGAGATGTACGGTTACCTGTGCACCATGCTCACCGATACCGAGGTCGTGGCCTACATGCTCGACCTGCTGATCCGCAAGCACGGGTTGTCCCCCGGACTGGCCTGCACCGCCCTGGCACCCCCCTTCTGGGCGTTGATCGATCAACTCCCCCAGAACGAGCGGGAACTCTACACCGCCATCCGCCAGGTCTACGGCAGCGCCCTGTTGAACGGCCCGTTTGCCATCCTGTTCGCCAGCAACAAGGGGCTGATCGGGCTCAACGACCGGGTCAAGCTGCGGCCCCTGGTCTGCGCCGAAAAGGACGACTTCGTCTACATGGCCTCCGAGGAATCAGCCATCCGCGAGATATGCCCCGCTCCCTCCCGCATCTGGGCACCGCGGGGGGGGGAGCCAGTAATAGCCATGGTGGAAGGAAACGTATAGCTGGCTGTTAAAAAATCCAGGTTGTTCAAAAATAGTCAGATCGTCGCACCCGCAGAAAGACCCGCGGAGGCGTAGCAGCGCTACGCCGCACAAGGTGGCTTTCGAGGATGGCGGCGAGATGGCTGTTTTTCAACAACCTCGTATGGAGTTTGCTATGAAAATAGACGCGCAGGGGATCTACTACCGCGATCTCAACATGACCATCCGTGAAGCGGTGCAGGCCGGTACGGACACGATCGAACTGGACAACGTCAACGGCCAGTACTTCATCGGCGACGGCATCAACAAGCCGGTGACCATCACCATCAACGGCGTCCCCGGCAACGACCTGGCCGCGTTCATGAACGGCGCGACCGTCATCGTGAACGAGAACGGCCAGGACAACATCGGCAATACCATGAATGCCGGCAAGGTCGTCGTCCACGGTCACGCCGGCGACGTCTTGGGCTACGGCATGCGCGGCGGCAGGATCCATATCAGGAAGGATGTGGGCTACCGGGTCGGCATCCACATGAAATCCTACCAGGAGAACAAGCCGGTGCTGATCGCCGGCGGCAAGGCGGGCGACTTCTTCGGAGAATACATGGCCGGCGGCGTGCTGATCCTCCTGGGCATGTTTACCGACGACCCGGCCAAGGACAAGCACGGCTATCTGTTCGGCACCGGCATGCACGGCGGCGTAATCTACGTGCGGGGCGGCGTGGACGAGTCCCGCCTGGCCAAGGAGGTCGGCGTGTTCGAACTGGACGACAATGACCGTGCGGAACTGGAAGGGTATGTCAAAGAGTTCTGCAAGGATTTCAAGCTCGATGCGAAAGAGGTGCTGAGAGAGCACTTCGTCAAGGTGCTGCCCCGCAGCAAACGCCCCTATGGCAACATGTACTGTCCGATGCCCAAGTAATTGTCGGCAGGGACTACAGTTCCGAAACACTCGGGGTGAAAATTTTGTTCGCGAGAGGCATGACTAAAACCAACCTGCCTATTGTCGAACACTTCACTGGCTAGGTTGCCGTCCCCTGACAAAACCGGCCAGAACCACGATAACACCCACAAGAGCATACGGCGACAACGCCGGTACCGGTGCCACTGTTCCCTGCGTCGAAATAGTGTACGACTGCGTCTGCATATTCTCGTTGTTTCCAGCCATGTCGCGAGAAAAATATTTTAGTACAATATTTGAAGCGATGTAGAGCGGACTATTGTATATCTGGGTCGTGCCACTTACCGGGTAGGTTGGTATGGTGCCGTCCATTGTGAAGTAAGTGGAGGCTTGTTCACTAACGGAGAGGGTGACAGTCTGCGCCGTATCGTAATTGCCACCTAGCGGAATGGCGGTTGTTACCGGTGGAGAGGGGTCATTTACGTTAAAGGTCTGGACCTGCACCGGGGTGATGCTTTGGTTGATGGTCGCGACCCCCAGTTGACCGTAGTTGTTATCCCCCCATGTCTGAATTGTTCCGTCTTTCTTCATGACTGCGGTGTGGTAAATTCCAGCCACGATGGCCACGGCATCGCTGATATTATTTACCTGAACCGGCACGTAACGATCGGTAATCGTTCCATCTCCTAGCTGTCCATAGTTATTGCTTCCCCAAGTCCAGACGGTTCCATCGTCTTTCAACGCTACGTTATGATAGCCACCTGTCGCAATGCCGGTAACATTGCTAAGCCCAGTCACCTGCACCGGTGTTGTGCTATCGGTTATTGTTCCATTCCCTAGCTGTCCATAGTTGTTCCATCCCCAGGTCCAGACGGTTCCGTCCCCTTTTAACGCAACTGTATTCAATATACCGGCTGCAATGGCTTTCACACCTGTGAGGCCACTCACACGCGCTGATGCTACGCTATCATTTGTCGTGCCGTTTCCCAACTGCCCCAAACTGTTATCGCCCCAAGCCCAGACGGTGCCGTCTCCCAACAGCGCCACACTGTGCACATACCCAGCGGAAATGGCTTTCACCCCTGTGAGGCCACTCACGTGCACCGGTGTTGTGCTATTGGTTGTTGCGCCGTTCCCCAACTGACCTGAAGTGTTATTTCCCCATGACTGAACGGTGCCGTCTCCCATCAAAGCCAGTGTATGATAGCCGCCCCCTCCAACCGCGGTAACATTGCCAAGACCGCTCACCTCCACTGGTGTTGTGCTGTTGTTTGTTGTGCCGTTTCCCAACTGGCCCGAAACGTTGTAGCCCCAGGCCCAGACAGTACCGTCGTTCTTTAAGGCTACCGTGTGCTCGTACCCGGCGGCTATCGTGGCCAACTCGCTAAGACCGCTCGCTTGCACCGGTGTCGTGCTATTGTTCGTTGTGCCGTTTCCCAATTGGCCTGAAACGTTATACCCCCACGCCCAGGCGGTACCATCACCCTTTAGTGCGGCGGTATGATTACCGCCGGCCGCAATGGTCTGCGTTGGTACGAAGTTCACTTGTACGGTATCCTGCTGTATCCCTCCGCTGGTATCCGTACCAGTGACCGTGAAAGAGTTGCTTCCTGCCGATAGACTGCTTACCGTGCAACTCCAGGTAGTATCGCTGGTATAATTGACTTGGCCGATTGTGGCGCCGGGCTCACCTGTCAACTGTACCGTGGAACCGGCCGGCACGGTGCCGGTGAGGGTAACGGTTGATTTGTAGATGATAGGAGACGGCGATTTGATCGCCACCATACCTGACCATACATCAAGACCCACATCAGCTCTCAAGGACATCAATGCGTCAGCGGCAGTTATGGAGCCATCGCCGTACGGATTTACATGCCTGGTGCCATTATTATCGGTACCTAAGTCAACGAAAGGGGCGAGATCACCATGTTTCAGATATGAATCCGTCTGGGGACGCATGCCAACTGATGTTTGCAGAGTAATAATTGAATCGGAAACAGTTAAGACGCCATCACAGTTCATGTCACCATCTTTGCGAGCACTTTGCCACGCCTGGTAAAGCACCGTGTACGGCTGAATCATGCCATGCTTGAATGTGGGCAGCCCGCCTGTAGGTAGTACGGTTGCTGTGTTGTTCAATATTACGCTTGCAATTGTATTCATGTTCCAAGAGGGATTGGTTGCACGTATGAGCGCCGCTAATCCCGCCACCTGGGGCACGGCGTACGATGTGCCTGTCACGCCCGACCAGTAAGCGCCATTCTTGTACGTCGCGATTTGGGTTGCCGGCGCCGCAACCTGTACCCAATTACCGTAATTAGAGCCAGCCCATTTCTGGTTTGTGGCCGATGATGTGTCAATACCTCCTACGCCGATGACCCCGGGATAGGCGGCCGGGTAATTATTTATATTCTGCCCAGGGCCTCCATTTGCTCCGTTCCCTGCGCTGGCTACGACCATAACATTATTATTGATTGCGTTTGCCACTGCTGCGGCAACATCTGGATCATTAGCGGTGCTCGCATAGCTGATATTGATGATTTGAGCGCCATGAGCCACCGCATAATTAATTCCTTGGGCCATCGCCCTTGGATTACTCGTAGTTCCACCCTGTCCATTCGGGGTAGCAACCACAACGGGCATCGAGTAACTGTACCAGGTCATTCCAGCCAAGCCAACACCATTGTTCCCAACAGCGTTGAGCACACTCGCAACAGTAGTGCCATGCCCGTTTGGGTCGATGTCGTTAGTGATTGTGTTGCCGTTTACGAAGTTATAACCGTTTGTTAGAGCACTAATCGAATAATCACCACCAAACCCAGGACTCAAGTCATTCCAATTTGTGACACCCGTATCAAGCATCGCGACAGTTACTCCTGGAGCACCAACGGATATACCCCAGGCATTCGGCATTCCGAGCTTCTGTGCCCAGCCTTCGTATGAAATAGTTGGGGTCTGTGATCGTTAAAGATGACTGTCCTGTGAAGACCCCACGTTTATAAAAACGTTCCACATGAGGATTCTCCTTCAACTTTTCAATGAGAGCCTGTTTTTTGTCCCTGCTGATTTTAACGTCTATAACCCTGGGCAGCCATTGTTTGTCCTCGTCAACTACCAATACGCCGCCAACGCTCGCAACATCTGCAAGAACAGCGGCTTTATCACCATCCTCTTTATATTTTATCCCTATGGTGAGAAATTCTTCCGCCTCAACCTCATTCTCCCAGGTCAGTCCCTTGCGGCGCAACTCCTCTTGTTCTGCCTCATATGCCCGTTTTTCTTCTTCGATCTCCTGCTTTCTGCGGGCTCCATAATCTATTGGCTGAGCTTGATCGGCTGCTGCAAGGAGGGGTGAGGAAATATCCTGAGGTGCGGAAACCGGGCAGAAGCTGATCGTTTCGGAGCAAGCGGGCGGGTTTTGTACTCCTTGATCATAATAATTGTAGGTAACGGTGCAATCGTCAGTCTTGTTTGCGACAAGTGCGGCAAGGTCTTGGTGAAATTCATCGCTTCCCTTGTCATTGGCGTTCAGGATGAGCGCCGGCATGTAGTTCAATACACGTCGCGGCATCGAAGCATAGAGTTCTTCGCACGGCCTTACGGCATCGGCCGCCTCGGACCCAGGTGCCAGAAAAGCGACAAACAAGAGTATCCAGACCAATCTTTGCATTGCCATAACCTCCTTATAATCATCAGGTAGCAAATTTATAGCAGGGTCAAGGTCTTCGTCACGGAGACGTTGAGTAGTTGAGTAGCAGTAGAGGTAATAATATCGGTACCAGCCACTACGAAGTCGTCTGCTGTAAAACTCTTTCCGGCATCTAACTGAAGGTTCAGGGTGGCGAACTCACCCGGCGGGAACGTGGCTGTACTTACCAGGCTCAGGCGCACCGTCGAGTTCTGTGGAGTATAGTTTGCCGCAAAAAGAGCATTCGACGGACATACGCCCGAGGCAACAATCTGATTGTTGGATAGAATGGTCGCACCTGTCGGCAGTTTCAGAGTCAAGCTAATCCCCGCTATCGGGATGTCCGGGGTGCCAGATGTTTGCAGTTTCAGGACAGCGGTATTGGTGCCGGCTGCCGGGTTGGCATTAGTCGTCGGTGTGGTTCCGTCGTTGCTGCCGGAACCACCACCGCAGCCGGCAAGAATGAATGTCATCAATGAGAACAGGGTAACGATACCGAGCGGTTTTCTCATAATTCAATTCCTCCTATTGGATCAGGTTGTTTCAGTATTGGACAAGTTCAATGCACGAGGCCATGGTAGTCTGGCCGTATTCGTAGAATTTCATATAGACCGTATGACCGTCAATCTTTACCGCCTGCACTATGTATGAACCGCTCTGGTACTGTTCAAATCCAGACGATTCGGCGTTGGAAATGAGAGTCAACAGGTAGTTTTTCATGTCGCCGGGCATTATCTGGTAATAATTCCGACAGCCATTAGCTGCCGGTAACGGCTCGGCGAATGCCACTGTGCAGCAAAAGAACGCAACTATCAGTCCTAAGACAGCTATCTTTTTCATTTTGTGTTTCCTCCAGATTACTTCTATTTGAATTGCCACAGACAAAAGGTGGTCGTGAATGCCGATAAATTCTAATGACACGTATTGCAGCAGGCGAAGTCTTTTCAAGTACCAATCCTAATAGCAGAAAAAATAAAAACCCGCACCTGAAGCAAAAGCTCCGGATGCGGGCTCTCCGAGTCCTGATGAATATCAGGTCGGCAAAGTACCCGCTCTGATATAAATGATAGTTATTACGGTTCAGTACAAATTTATGTAAAAGTCAATAATTTAGCAGTTTATATGCCAATGCCAGGCACTTCAATAATATCAAAGTGTTATGAATAAGGCTGTTTTTGAAGGACAAAAATGGGCTCGAAAAATGAGATGGAAAATGGTAATATTTTTAACACTTTCAACAAAACAAGTTAGTTACAAATGGTAATTTTATTAACACTTTGTTTAAAATCAATATGTTACAAATGTTAATATTTTTAACACTCGTCTTTGAATAGCATCCGGAAGTTATCCCATCAACCGGGTCTTTAAGTGCCTCGATAAGGTTTTTTGTTCCGTTACCGTGTCATGTTTATTACCGCCGACGAGAAGGGGGATAAGCCTTCATTTAGGCAAGCTTTGGGGTCAGCCTGTGGACATCGATGTCCACTACGCGGCGACGTACCTGGGCAAGGTCGTAATTCATCTGCATCTGTAGCCACGTATCCGCCGTGCTGCCAAATGCCTTTTCAAAGCGGATCGCCATTTCAGGTGTTACGCTGCTGCGTCCGGAAACGATGTTGTGCAATTGCTGGCGCGTTACATGAAGCGCCGTTGCCGCCTCCGCGACCGACAAGCCAAGCTCTTCCAGGCACTCCTTGACAAGGAGACCAGGGTGTATGGGGTTTTTCATCGCCATTGGGTGTCTCCTTTCCTAATGATAGTCAATAAAATCAACCTCAAGAGCTTTACCGTTTTCAAAACGGAAGATAATCCGCCAGTTGGCCCGGACCGTCACGGAGTAAAACCCTTTCAAATCACCCTTCAACGGGTGTAAGTGGAAGGTTGGAACATCCATCCCCTCAACTTCCTGCACGGCATCCAGCACAGACAGGATAAGCCTGATTCTCGGCAACATGTCCTGCGGCAGTTTACGGCCGTCGTCATCATGATACAGCCGTTACAAGCCTTTATGCTGAAAGCTTTTTATCATTGAAGCCATTGTAAAACGTAAATTGACATTTTACAAATGTTTTTGGGGCGTGAACAGGAGTGAAAGGTCGGGGAGCGAAGGGCCGGTTGAGGAGGTGGGAGGGGTGGCGGTCAGCCCCCGGTAACCGCACGTATGGACCGCTCCAGGCCGTCCATGAGAAAGTCCAGTTCCTCCATGCTGATGACCAGCGGCGGGAAGACCACCACCGTATTCCCCAGGGGGCGGGAGAAGATGCCGTGCCGGCGGGCATCCAGGCAGACCCTGACGCCGGTCTTCAACTCCCACGGGTAGGCCCGGCGGGTAGCCTTGTCCTCCACCAGCTCGATCCCCGCCGCCATGCCGCACTGGCGCACGTTGCCCACGTGGGGCAGCCCCGCCAGCCTCTCCAGGTGTGACCCGAGCCGGGCGATCTTCGGTTGCAGGCCTTCCAGCAGGCGGTCGCTCTCGAACAGCTCCAGGCTCCTCAGGGCCACGGCGCATGCCAGGGGGTTGCCGGTGAAGGTGTGGCCGTGGAAAAAGGTCTTGAGTTCCCTGTACTCCCCGAGAAATGCACCATAGACCCGCTCGTTGGTCAGGGTGGCGGCGATGGGCAGGTATCCGGCGGCAATCCCCTTGGAAACGGCCATGATGTCCGGGACCACACCTTCATGTTCGCAGGCGAACATCCGGCCGGTGCGTCCGAAACCGGTGGCAACCTCGTCGGTGATCATCAACAGGTCGTAACGGTCGCACAACTCCCTGATCCGTTTCAGAAAACCGCGCGGTTGCACGATCATCCCCCCCGCCCCCTGGATGAGCGGCTCGATCACCAGCCCGGCGCATCCGGCGGCATGCTCCGCCATCAAGGCCTCCAGGGCATCAAGGCACTTCATGCCGCAGGCCGCCGGGTCTGAGCAGCCCAGCTCGCAACGGTAGCAATAGGGGGCTGGCGCCTGCACCGTCTCGAACATCAAGGGGCGGAAGGTGGTGTGATAGATGTCGATGCCCCCCACGCTGACAGCCCCCAAGGTGTCGCCGTGATAGCCGTTTTTAAAGGTGATGAATCGGCTGCGTTCCGGGTGCCCCTGGTGCACCTGGAACTGGTATGCCATCTTGACCGCAACCTCCACGGCAGTGGAGCCGTTGTCGGAGTAAAACACCCGATCAAGCCCCGATGGCGCAATCTCCGCCAGTTTGTGGGCCAATATCACACTCTGCTCACTGGCCAGTCCCAAAAGCGTCGAGTGCTCCAGCCGGTCTACCTGGGCTTTCAGCGCCTCGTTCAATTCTGTGCGGCAATGGCCATGCACATTGGTCCACATGGCAGCCACCCCGTCCAGATAGCGCTTGCCGTCGCTGTCGATCAGCCAGCACCCCTCGCCACGCGTAATGACAATAGGCTCCTCGTGTTCCCAATCCTGCATCTGGGTAAACGGATGCCATACATGGCGTTTGTCCCACGCCCTCAGTTGTTCGCTCGTATAGGTGTTCATCCCGCCTGTTCCCTTTCCAGCAAGTTGTTGAAAAACAGCCATCTCGCCGCCTTCCTCGAAAACCCTTTCGTGCGGCGTAGCGCTGCTACGCCTCCTCAGAGTTTTCTGCGGGTGCGACGATCTGACTATTTTTGAACAACTTGAGTTTTTAAACAGCCGGCTATCGCCTGAATCCGTGACGCCGGAATGCCGCAGCGGCCGGAAGAGCCGGAGCCCGCCCGCCGCCCATGTCGCACAAGCCACCCACCACGCCGGTCCTCCGCCGGGCCGTCGTTACCTTCTCAAAGGCAAAGGCAGAGGCCTTCCGGACCAGCGGAGGCATGGAGGCGTCACGGATTCAGGTCCTTATCCATAACGCCACCCTGTTCAGACCCCCAATTCCCTCAGCACGAATGCCGTTTCCGGCTGTCGGTCCAACCAAACGGCCACCCGCTCCACGGCCGCCATCTGGTCGGAGGCGTCCTCATGCGGCCAGACACCCAGCACCGGCGCTCCGCACAGGGACCCTATGTAATGGGGCGCACTTTGCTCGGCCAGGTCCGGCTCCCTGGGGTAGTTATTGATGATGACGCCGGACACGGGGATTCCCATCTGCTGGGCGCTGAAACAGGTCAGCACGGTATGGTTGATGGTGCCCAGGTTGGGGCGCGCCACCACCAAAAGCGGCACATCGAGTTCCCGTGCCAGATCGGCCATGAGAAAACCGCCGACCACCGGCACCATCAGTCCTCCGGCACCCTCAACGAGCACAAAGTCGTACGCCTCTGCCAGCCGGTCGAACGATTCCCGGATTCGGGCGAACTCGATCCTGACGCCGTCGATCTTGGCCGCCTCAGCAGGGGCCAGCGGCTCCCGGAGCAGGTAAGGGGTGACATCTCCGCTGCACGGAATGCCGGCAGCCCGACACGCGAGGAGCGCGTCGTCGGAGACCAACTCCCCGTCCAGCTTGCTGCAGCCGCTGGTCACCGGCTTCATGACGCCGACGTTGATGCCTCTCATCCGCAGGAGCCTTGCCAGGACAGCGGTTACAACAGTTTTGCCCACACCGGTGTCTGTGCCGGTTATGAATATGCCTTTACCCATCACAATCCTCTAACATGGTTGTTGATAAACCCAGGTTGTTCAAAAGTAGTCAGATCGTCGCACCCGCAGAAGGTTCTGAGAGCGCTACGCCGCACGAAAGGACCTTCGAGGACGGCGGCGTACAACTATGCGTGAGCATAGTTATCGGTGACGGAGCCATAGCGTAGCCATCCCGTTGAGCGGGACGCCGATAGGCGCTGAGATGGCTGTTTTTCAACAACCTGCTTGCATCAGGAGCAGCCGCAGGGGGCGACCGTCAGCCCCAAATCAGCCACCATCCGGCGGTCGAGGGCGGGGTCTCGCCCGACCTTGGTCAGATAGTTTCCGGTCATCATACCACTGGCGCCGGCCATGAAGATCCAGGACTGCAGCTCACGCAAATTCTTCTCGCGCCCCCCACAGACTGTTATCTTCCGGTCAGGCAAAAGAAAGCGGTACACAGCTATGGTTCTGAGGCACTCCAGCGGCGTCAGAAAATCTGCGTGCTCAAGGCGGGTCCCCGCAACCGGGTCCAGAAAATTGACCGGAATGGAATCCACCCCCAACTCACGTAATGTCAGAGCCATCTCGACACGCTGGGCAAAGGTCTCGCCCAGGCCGAAGATCCCACCACAGCAGACCTTCAAGCCGGCGCGTTTGGCGGCCCTGACTGTTTCCACATCCTGCTCGTAATCGTGGGTGCTGCAGATGTTCGGGAAAAAGCTGCGCGCGGTTTCCAGATTATGGTGGTAGGTCACCATCCCCGCATCCCTGAGGAGGCACGCCGTCTCATCGTCAATAATCCCAAGGGAGCAGGACGGCGCAATGCCCGCCTCCTCCCGGATGCGCTTCAAGGTACGGCAGATCCGGTCCAACTCATCCCTGTTCCCGATCCCCGTTCCGCTGGTGATGATGCCGTAGCAGGAGGCGCCGTGCTGCTCGGCGCTTTTTGCGCAACTCACCATCTGTTCCTCATCCACAAGTGGATAAGCCGCCGCCTGTGTCTCATGGTGGGCTGACTGGGCGCAAAACGCACAATCCTCGGGACAGGTGCCTGATTTGGCGTTGATGATCGAACACAGCGTTACCTCCCTGCCGACAAAATGTTCCCGGATGCGGCCCGCCTCGGCCAGCAGTTGATTGAACTCCGCTCCTTCCACACTCCCAAGGCGCAAGGCTTCATCGTAAGATACTGCGTGACCGGCCAGCACAGAATCGGCTAACTTTTGAATGGTTTCGTTCATTGCACCCTCCTTTGCCCTGCAATACCACGATGCCACCGCATTGTCAACCACGCCAGACTCATTGGTTTACCAATCAGGCGGCAAATAGCAACATACATTGCACATGCAACATTGTTTTCATATTGAAACAGTCTTTAATATTGATAACTTTCAGCCATTTACCGCTCAAACTGCAGCAACTATAGTTGCACAAATAACGACTCCATCCCAGGGTATCTATCAAAAAAACCTGTTAATTTGCATAGATCAACCGCACCCCGGATTCGGTATGCATAGTGCATTGGCTTAATTCAGTCACAATGTCTCGGTTATAGAGACAAACGGACGATCAGCAATGCTTGCAACGAACATCCATCATTTTTTCCGGCGGCTGCATATAAATTGTTTAACGAGAAAATGTTAACAAATTATTATTGACTTGGGCGGTAAAGATGTATATCGTAAACTATTATAAATACCCTACTTTTTATCTAATTTTTTTAGATAATTGCCTTTAAAAACAGCTTATTTAATAAAATAAGATTCGTCAGTCGGACCAATTCCATTTAGTTGAAAAATAACAACGTGTCGCCTGCCCTCGCAGACAAAATGTCCCACTATAGACGTGTTACCCACGAACAGAGGACCTGAATGCACATGCGAAAACAGTTGGTTACCGCCCTGATGTTCCTTTCTGCCGGCACGGCGTGCGCAGGTGGTGCGCCCAAAGGCGAGGAACAAAAGACGCTGTATGCACTTGGACTTTTGGTATCCCGTTCACTAACAACCTTTAACCTTACCCCGGCGGAGTTGGAGATTGTCAAACAGGGGCTGACCGATGCCGCGAGCGGCAAGTCTACGGATGTCGATCTTGGCGTCTACAACGGCAAGGTCCAGGAACTGGCGCGGGCGCGCCGTAAACTGCAAGGCGAAAAGCTGGCAGCCGCAAACAAGGATTTCCTCGACAAGGCAGCCAAGGAAAAAAACGCCGTTAAAAGCGATTCGGGATTGGTGTACCTTTCCCTGAAAGAAGGGAGCGGCCCCACTCCGGGCTCTGCCGACACGGTCAAGGTCAACTATCGCGGCACCCTGCCGGACGGCAAGGAATTCGACAGTTCCTACAAACGCGGCAAGCCGCTTGAGTTCAGGCTTAATAGCGTAATACCGTGCTGGACCGAAGGGTTGCGGAAGATGAAGACAGGTGGCAAGGCGAGGCTGGTCTGTCCGCCGGAGCTCGCCTACGGAGAAGCGGGCGCCGGGGACGCCATCCTGCCGGGCGCCACGTTGGTGTTTGAAGTGGAACTTGTCGAGGTCAAGAAGTAGTCAACCTTGACCCGTCGGCCGAATCGGGTCGGCATTCGTCTCTCCCGGAACAAACTGGATTACCAATATATCATTCACAAAGAGGAACCCGGATGAAGATGATGTTGATGACCGTTGTGGCAGGAGCGCTTCTGGCCTCGCAGGTGCACGCCGAGGAAAACCAGGTATTCAGGTCGCCGATGGACAAGGTCAATTACGGTATCGGCGTGGAGGTGATCAGAAACTTCAAGAATCAGGGCATGGATGTTGATCTGGACATGGTGATCAAGGGCATGAAAGACGGCTTGTCGGGAAACGTCCTCATTTCCGGAAAAGAACTCCGCAAAATCATGACCGCCTTTCAGACGGAACTACGTCAGAAACAGGCCACCGCGAGGAAGATTGCCGCCATGGACAACAAGAAGAAGGGCGAGGCATTTTTGAACGAGAACAAGGCCAAGCCCGGGGTTGCTGAATTGCCCAGCGGCTTGCAGTACAAGATCATCAGGGCCGCGGACGGCAAAAAACCGACGGATGCCGATACGGTCGAATGCAACTACCGTGGCACCCTCATTGACGGCACGGAGTTCGATAGCAGCTATGAATCGGGAAAACCGGCGACATTCAAGGTTTCCGAAGGGGTCATCCTGGGCTGGAGAGAAGCCCTCAAACTCATGCCGGTGGGATCGAAGTGGCAGTTTTTCATCCCTCCCCAGCTTGCCTATGGAGAGCGGGGAGCGGGCCGCAAGATAGGCCCGGGCGAGACGCTCATCTTTGAGGTGGAATTGTTGTCGGCTAAATAGTCGGCCCCAACGGTGTGACGCATCAAAGTGGATCTTCAACACATGTAATAGGATTTCAGACGTGTTAGTTAGGCCAATAAGGAAAAGGAGGAATATATGGACCGATGCACCTACCGGAAGTTATTGTATGCTCTGTTTGCCGTAGCACTAGCCATACCCTTGGGAAGCGACCTTGCCCAAGCGGGACCAGGGGGCGGGACGTATTACGCCAACAGTCCGGCCGGGGGCGCTTCCGGAACAGCGCTGAGGAAGTTCGTCGACAGTTTGCCTGGCGTGGGCGACCCGCGAACCTGTACTCAAAGTGTTCCCGCGGGTACCGGCACCTGCAACGAAAACAACCTGGGACAGTATATCCCGCTGGCCACGCCGATTACGGGGGTTGCCGGCGTCCCTGCCGATGGCGATTACTATGAAATCGGGGTGGTGCAGTACCGGAAACGGCTGCATTCGGACCTCCCCCTGAACACAGGCAATGCACCCAATGGAGCCTCTGCGCCCGGTACGGGGACCCTGTTGCGCGGCTATGTGGACCTGAACCCAGCTCTTGGCGCCACTGATGCGGTCAGCGCTGCCGGCCGGGCAAACTATCTCGGGCCGCTGATTCTGGCGAAACGCGACAGACCGGTTCGGGTCAAAATGAGAAACCTGCTTCCGACAGGCGCCAACGGCGATCTGTTCATTCCGACGGACACATCCCTGATGGGCGCCGGCATGGGGCCCTATACCGCCGGCGGCGCACCATGCGACCCGACGGTGCCTGGCGCGACCTGCGCCACTTTTACGCAAAACCGCGCCACCTTCCACCTTCACGGGGGGAATACCCCCTGGTTCAGCGATGGAACGCCGCACCAGTGGACAGCGCCGGTGGGAGAGACCTCCGTCCCGGCTGCCATGAGAAAAGGCGTATCCACCTATAATGCCCCCGACATGCCGAATGCAGGGAGGCCGGGCGCCGATGGCGAGATGACCTTCTTCTGGTCCAACCAGCAGAGCAACCGTTTGATGTTCTACCATGACCATTCACTGGGGACCACCCGGCTGAATGTCTATGCCGGCGAGGCGGCAGGCTACCTGTTGACCGACCCTGTGGAGGATGCTTTGATCGACGGCGGCACGCTGCCGAATGCAGGCGGGGTCTACCGCTACGGCATTCCCCTGGTCATACAGGACAAGACCTTTGTGCCGCAGAACGTAGCCGTGCAGGATGCCAAATGGACCAACCCCAAGTGGGGGGCCTATGGCGACCTCTGGTTCCCCCATGTCTATGAAGCCAACCAGGACCCCACGAGCCCGGCCGGAGCCAACCCGTTCGGTCGCTGGGACTACGGCCCCTGGTTCTGGCCCCCGGTGATTGTGGATGCCGCCCACGCCACGCTTCCCGAACCGTCCACCACGCCGGAAGGCTTTCACGACACGCCTCTGGTCAACGGCACGGCCTACCCCTATCTCGTGGTGGCGCCGCAACCGTACCGTTTCCGGATACTGAATGCCGCTAACGACCGTGGCTTCAACCTGAGCCTGTTTTACTCCGACCCCAACGATCCCACCGGAACGGAAGTCAAGATGGTCGCGGCCGGTCCGGACCCCTCCTTCCCGGCAGGGCCATTCCCCGATGTTGCCGTGTGGCCCACGGACGGACGTGACGGCGGGGTGCCCGATCCCGCAACCATGGGACCGAAAATCATCCAGATCGGCAGCGAAGGCGGGTTCCTGCCCAATGCCGTGGTTCATCCGAACCAGCCGATCAACTATAACTACAACCGCCGGGATATCGTGGTTCTCAACGTACAGGAAAAGAACCTCTTCCTTGGACCGGCAGAGCGCGCCGACATAATCATCGACTTTTCCTCGGTCCCCCCGGGGAAAAACATCATCCTCTACAACGACGCCCCGGCGCCTACGCCGGCCTTCGACACGCGCTATGACTATTACACCGGCAACCCGGACCAGACCGGCGGCGGCGGCGCACCTTCAACACTGCGCGGTGTCGGCCCCAACACCCGCACCATCATGCAGTTCCGCGTTCAGGGGACCCCTTCCGCACCCTTTAATCTCGCCCAACTGCAGGCGAACCTGCCCGCGGCCTTTGCGGCGTCACAGCCCACGCCACTGGTGCCTGAACCCACCTATCCGGCGGCATCTGGCGGCAACGCCACGGCAGAACAGTACAGCAAGATCCAGGACTACTCCTTCACCTTGCCTTTCAACACGCTGGCCAATCCTTCCCCGGCGCCCAAATTGCCGACCACGATCCCGTTCCGCTCAAAAGCCATCCAGGAGTTGTGGGACCCGTACGGACGCATGAACGCCACCTTGGGGATCGAACTCCCCTTTACCACCAACCTGACCCAGACGACAATACCCATGGGCTATGCCGAGCCGATCACCGAGAACATCATCGACGGCCAGCCCCAGATATGGAAGATCACCCATAACGGCGTGGACACCCATCCGGTACACTTCCACATGGTCAACGTACAAGTGGTCAACCGGGTCGGCTGGGACGGCGCCATCCGGCCGCCGGACGATAACGAGCTGGGCTGGAAAGAAACCGTCCGCATGAACCCTCTGGAAGACATCATCGTCGCCCTGCTTCCCAAGAGCATGACAATGCCGGCTACAATGCCTCCAATTCTTCCCACCAGCACGCGCCCTATCGACCCGACGCTGCCCCCGACCGCCTTGCTTGCTGCCACCGATATCGGCAACCTGGACGCTTTCACCTACGGCGGGACGGCCGGCACGGGTACTCCCACCGTCGCTACGGCGGTAACGGTACAAAACACCCCGGCGAATACCTCAGGGAACAATCAGGCAGGCGTTGGCTATGACTATGGCCAGGAATTTGTCTGGCACTGCCATATCCTGGGCCATGAAGAAAACGACTTCATGCGGCCGATGGTTTTCAGGGCATCGACGGCGGCACAGCCCGCCTTCACTATCACTGGCGCGTCCATCGGCGGTCAGACGGTGACTGGTGCTCCGAACTATGTAGCCTCTTATGTCAACACCTTCGCAAACAAAATCGTGCTGCAATGGACCGATGGCGCACCGCTTTCAACGCCAAGCAGCTTCCTCATCAAGAGGGCTGTCGGTGCAGGCACCCCGGTGAATTACGCAACCATCTCGTTCCTGCCCGGCTTCCCGCCGATATTCACCGACACTGAGGTTGACCCGTCAACAACCTACAATTACTCTATTTTTGCATTCAATGCCGCAACCGGCACAAATTGCGCCGCACCGGGCGCTATCGATGCGACATTGGGCGGGGCATGCGTTACGCCTGCAACCAACAACCCCGTTTCTGCAACCTCTTCCGCGTTTACCAACCCCACAGGGGTGACGCTCACAGCAAGCAAACCCTCGCCCCATGTGGTGGGAACAAATGTGCAGTTTACTGCCGCAGCTACCGGGGCGACAACAGGTGCCGGCCTGGCGGTCGATTACCTGTACGAGTTCTCGCTGCAAACCGGCGCAGCGGCGCCTGTTGTTGTCCAGAACTACAGCAACAGCACCGCATGGACCATGCCGGATACGACCCCCGTGGGTACCTACACGGTAAGCGTCAAGGCCAAAACATCGCTATCCGCAACAACCGCGCCGGGCGTGGTAACCGCAAGCGTACCCTATGTGGTTGTCGTATCGCCCCAACCCCCGGTAACCACCGCCAGCCCGGTTCCCGGGACGTATACCACCAATCCGATCGTGGTCACTCTGACCGCCCAGACGGCGTCGCCGCCGGCAACCATCTTCTACACGACAGACGGGACGCCGCCGACCACCGCATCGACGCAATATGTCGGTCCCATCTCCCTGACGGCACCGTCCACGACCATCAATTACTTCGCGCAGGATGTCAACGGCATTGCAGAAACACCGAAAACCGGCGTCTGGAGTATTCATGACGCGGATTTGACGGCCACGGTGCTGATCAACAACGGCGCAGCCGTCACCAACAGCAGGAACGTTACGTTGGCCCTGAATGCCGTTGACCCGACCGGCGTAGCCACCATGCAGTTCTCGAACGACAACGTGTTCTACAGCGCGGAGGAACCTTACGCCGCCACGAAGGCCTGGTCGCTGTCCGACGGAGACGGGTTCAAAACGGTCTACGTCCGCTTCCGCGACAAGGCCCTGCCCACCGGCAACCTCTACCCGCCGTTCACCGCTTCCATTACGCTGGCCACGACGGCACCGGTCACGGCACCCAATCCGGTCGCCGGCACCTATGCCTCACCGCTTGTGGTCCGCCTGCTGGCCTCCTCGCCGTCGAACATCTACTACACCACGGACGGCAGCACGCCGAGCAAAGCCTCCACCAAATACACCGGGCCGATAGCGGTTACTGCAACGACCACGATCAAGTTCTTTGCCATCGACCTCACCGGCAATACGGAGCAGTTCCAGACCGCCGTCTACACCCTTGATCCATCTGCGCCCCAGGGCACGCTGACCATCAACGGCGGAGCGGCGTCAACCAGCAACCAGACGGTTTCATTGTACATTGCCGGTACCGGCATTGTGTCGATCCAACTTTCCAATGACGGCACCAACTACAGTGCCAAGCAAGCCATTCCGGCAATGCCCATGTCATATCTGTTGTCTGCGGGCGAGGGTGTCAAGTCCGTCTATGCCAGGCTTTACAATGCCGGAACCCCGGACAATCCTCCCCCGGCTCCGGTTGCCGCCACGATAACCCTGGGCGTCAAGGATGGCCTCATTCCGGGCACCAGCAACTATCTGGCCAGCGCCTTGTTTGCCATGCAATTTGCCAATGGCTTAGCTTTACCTGACGACCTGGACTTGGCCCATGCGGATGTAGCGCCATACAGAAATGGAGCATCACAACCAGACGGCAAAATTACTGGAGCTGATGTCCATGTTATACTGTTGCGACAGGTTGGAATAATTGCGGGCTTCTAAATACGATATCCGGCTCCCTTGTAACTAGAAGGGAGCCGGATACAACATCCTCCAGGAGAAACAACCATGAAGAAACTTAGCCTGATAACGACGTTAGCAGTGACAGCCTCAATTGTCTCTCTGGGTTCAATATTCCTCGCTGGATGCGGTGGTGGAGGTGGTGGATCTGCACCAACCACACAAACAACAAATCTGTATCTTTTTGGCACCATGTCCTCCAACAGTCGACTTGCTGCCGTCACATCGACCGTTATTGTCCCAAATTTTGTCGACTACACAGCTGCTGATAAAAGCGTAAAAAGTGTTTATAATTTGCGTAGCGGGATTTTAAAGTCTGCAGGCACTTTCCCTGCATCGTCAGTTAGCGGTACTTATGACAACAATAGCGGCTTGTTGAAAATTACGGTCCAAAACGGAACCTTTCTTAACATCTCAAGCAGCACGACCAAAAACTCTGGGAAGGGTAGCTTGATTGCCACAATTGTTACTAAAATCGGTACTTCCATTCCGGCACAGGACCCATCTCCAGATGTAACAAAAGACAGGCCGAATCTCGGGATTTTTGGAGACCCCCAAAACGGCTGCAAGGTCAATTACGCGCCGTAAGCTGAACCAAACAAGGGCGTGCACGGATAAACGGGCAGCGGCGCACGAAGCGCTGCTGCCCGTTCATGTTCGGAAACCCGGCAAAAAGCACTTCTCCTGTTGCCATCAATTCCGCGCCAAGTTATCATAAGGACTTGGCTAAACCAGTCGTCGGAAGGAGACAGACCATGACTCGACCTATCAAGCATTTCGTCACGGCGACGATCCTGATCCTGGCAAGCGCCTCGCTTGCCCTGGGGGCGTCCATGACTGTCAGCTCCTCGGGTAACGGTGTATTCACGGTCCAGGGCAGCAACATGGACGGAGTCGCAGCTATAGACCTTACCCTGAGCTATGACACCACTACGCTGAAGTCGCCGACCGTAAGCCAGGGCGGCCTCATATCCGGTGCAATGTTGGCAGCCAACCCCAATAATCCCGGTTCCATCAGAATTGCAGTCGTCAGAACAACCCCCTTTTCCGGCAGCGGAACGGTCGTCACCATTACCTTTGGGACCCATGCGGGAGGTGGCGCTGTTACCAAAACCTCCTCCCTCTTGACCGATAGCAACGGAAAAAGCATGGGCGATAACCCCTCAACCAGCTCAGCTAACGATTACAACATTGGCGATAGTAGTAGTGGCGGTGGCGGTGCTGGCGGTGCTGGTGGTGGCGGTGCTGGTTCCAACAATACTGCCAATCCTCCAACGACGACCACCGGCAGCCCCAACCCAACCTATCTCGGCACGGTCACCATGCCGTCGGACAACCCGTCTCAGAACGTGACGAAACCGGCGCCGGAGGCGGGTGCCAAGCCGGCAGAGGCGCCAACCGCCGAGACGCCTCAATCAACTGCAACGCCTGCGGTGAACGAGACAGCGACGGTTGCAAAGACCAGGAAAGCGGAGACTGCTACTACCTCATCCAACACGGCGGTGCTTGAGCGGTTCCGGGCCTACCGGGGTGTGAAGACACCCGCTATCCTGATCGCACTCTTCAAACAGCAGATTTCTGCGTCCTTCCGCCAGGAGCCCTTAGTAGCCCTGAGCGACGGCACGACCGCCGTGACCATCGTCGCCGACCTTTCAGCAGAGTCGGGCAGTTCGCCCAACTTTGCCCTGAACGGCGCAAAACTGGTTTCCTTGAGGAAGGATGACGCATCATCCATGTGGTTCATCGAAGCCCTCCCCACCAAAGGCGCACTGAGCGCTAGCCTGATGGTGCTGAGCGAAAACCATGTCACCGAATATCCGCTGACCATCGCCCCGGCCATCAAGAATGTGGCGGCAACGGAAGCTGCATTTGCCGCTTTCCTCAAGGATGCCGCCAAGGCTCCGGCGCAGCATGACCTGAACGGCGACGGGAACTACGACGGAATCGACGATTACATCTACACGGCCAATTACCTTGCCCGTCAGGAGAAGGCGCCAACCGCCAAATAGACTGCTCCTGCAACGGCTGAAAACAAAAAGAGCCGGCCGGAATTCCCGGTCGGCTCTCCCAGGCTGTTGAAAAACCCAGGTTGTTCAAAAATAGTCAGATCGTCGCACCCGCAAGAAAGCCCCGCGGAGGCAGGCCCTCTCTCTATCTCTCCCCCACAGGGGGAGAGCATGCCTTGCCCTCTCCCTATGGGAGAGGGATTGGGTGAGGGTTTGCAGCGCTACGCCGCACAAGGGGCTTTCGAGGATGGCGGCGAGATGGCTGTTTTTCAACAACCTCAGCCTGTCATGGCAACGACCTCTTCATAGGTCGTAGTCCCTTCCAGCATCTTCCGGATCGCAATCTCGCGCAGCGAGGCCAAGCCGTCATCACGGGCGGCGGCAAGCAGGTCTCCCAACTCCACCGAGCCGGTGATCAGCGTTTTGATCCGCTCCGAGATGTCCAGCACCTCGAAGATACCGGTGCGTCCCTTGTAACCGGTGGAACGGCACTCCTTGCACCCCTCCCCTTCCCAGACCCCGTACGCCTTCTTGCCCAGTTGCAGGTAGTGGCGTTCATCGTGGGTCAGCTCACGTTCGCGCTTGCAGTGGGGGCAGATCCTGCGCAAGAGCCGTTGCGCCACAATGCCGATGACCGTGGCGGAGATGAGAAATGGCGGCACCCCCAGATCCAGCAGGCGGATAATGGCCGACGCAGAGTCGTTGGTATGCAGGGTGGAAAGCACCAGATGTCCGGTCAAGGCCGCCTGCACGGCATTCTCGGCGGTTTCCCGGTCGCGGATCTCGCCGATCATGATGATGTCAGGGTCCTGGCGCAGGATATTGCGCAGGATGGAGTCGAAGCCGACGCCGATGGCCTGTTGCACACCGATCTGGTTAAACTCCTCCATGACCATCTCGATCGGGTCTTCAACGGTGATGATATTCACCTCGGGGGACGATAGGGAGCGCAGGGATGAATACAGTGTCGTGGTTTTGCCGCTCCCGGTCGGACCGGTAACCAGGATGATGCCGTTGGGTCGCCGGATGAACGAGTTGTAGAGGCCCAGTTCGCGGGGATAGAATCCCATGCTGTCCAGATCCTGCAACAGGATGTCGGGGTCGAAGACCCTGATGACCACCTTTTCGCCGAAAGCCACCGGGATGGTCGAGACGCGCAGTTCCACATCCTTGTTGTTGGAACTGGTCTTGATCCGGCCATCCTGCGGACGGCGTTTTTCCGCCAGATCCATGCGGGAGAGCAGCTTTATGCGCGAAACGATCGGGGCGTGAAGCGGCTTGGGGATCATGTGGATATTGTGCATGACGCCGTCGATCCTGAAACGGATCAGGGATTTTTCCCGCTTGGGCTCGATGTGGATGTCGCTCGCATTCTGGTCGAAGGCGTATTGCAGCAGGAAATCGACCGCTGTCACCACATGCTTGTCGTTACCTTCGAGGTCCTGGTGGCCCTTGAGCTTGAAGAGCTGCTCCAGGTTGCCCAGATCGACGCCGGAGGACGCCTCGGCCTCGGCCGCCGTGACCGAGGCGCGGAAGCCGTAGAATTCGCGGAGGATTTTGAGGATATCGTTTTTGGAACTGAGGACGCGCCTGATTTCAAGGCGGTGGGCGCTGGCCAGTTCCTTGATCATGGTATCGTTGAACGGGTCCGCCACGGCGACCGTTATCACGCCCTTTTCCTCGGCAACGGCAACGATCAGGTTTTTGAGGGCAAAAGGGCGTGGGATGTGGGCGGTCACCACATCCAGGTCAAGCTTCAGGGGGTCTATCTTGAAGTAGGGCAGGCCGACGGCGGTGGCCACAACCTCGGTAATGACGTCTTCAGTCAGGAATTTTCCCGGAGAACCGGGCAGTTCGAGATTGAAGGAGGCGATCACCTCCACCGGCGAGACGACCTCGGCGCCGTGCCGGACCCGGCGCGCTGCGCCGGCCTGATGGTAGGCGAACAGCTTGCTTTCCTGTGCCTTGCCCCGCGAATGGATATCCTTAAGCTGCTCTTGGGAGATCAGTCCCCGACGCTGCAGCAGCAGGACGCAGTTTTCCAGTGTCAACCGATTCGGTCCGGGCATAATCCCTTCAGTTCGTGAATTTATTTTTCTTGGCCGCGTCGGCCTTCTGGGTCTCTATACGCTTGACGACTTCCTCCACCACCTGGTCCGGCGAGAAGCTCGATACGGCCGGGATCTGCCCCGTCACCACGTCCTCGGGCTGGACCTGTGTGCGTTCCTGCGCCTCCGCCCGGTGACGGGACACCGGTTGCGGAGACTCCTGATACTGTTCCATGACATCCATCAGGCTGCGCAGCAGCCGCACCCCCATAAACACCGTGATCGCCAGCGCCATGATGTCCTCGCGCCAGTACGACAAACTGAGGTTCGTTGTCATGGAACCGGCCAGCAAGCCAGTTGATGCTATCAACAGGCAAAAGGCATTGCCGATCACACGTAATTCAATATCCTCTGCCTGTTTTCTCTCGACCGCCCCGCTCGCCATGGTGTACCTCCCGCAGTTGCCGCTACATTTCCTGATCGGCACTGGCGGCTGCAGACTTTAGCTCGACTCGCGACATAACCATGTCTGTATGCGACCCGCATAATAATACACCATCGGGGTGATGTACAGCGTCATAAGCGGACAGGGCCCCTTCATCCGGGGAGTGAAGGGGCCCTGTTGCAACAAAGCGCAGCTTGCAAAAAAAGACGGCTACTCCCTTACGTACGTGTCCATATCCGTTTCATGCACCATGCCCATCACGCGGGCATACTCGGACTCGATCAGCAGGTAATGATTGTGGGTTTCCTTGGCATTCAGTTCATACACCGCCCGCACCCCGGCATCGTCGAACTTTGCCGCTGATTCCAGCAGGGCCTGCTCCAGATTCTGTTCACGTTCCATTGCCAGTTCCAGAGCCTTCTGCTCGGTGAAATCCGGCCCGATGATCCGGGAGATCGACGCCATCCAGCTCGACTCGTTGTCGGGGGGGGTATCAAGAAACTGTTCCAGGGACGGAATATCGCTTCCATCGTATATCCGGTAAAACTGCCCGGCGTGTTCCCGCTCTTCCCTGGCCAGCAGTTCAAACGTCCGGCGGGCACTTTCGTCCTTCATCTGGCCGGCCCCCACCTGGTAAAAGTTCATGGCGTTCTTTTCCGTCTGGATCGAGCGCTTGACAGCCTCCTGCACATTGATACTCATGATGACTGCTCTCCTTTCCGTGAGATTGGAATGCCGGTGATAATCGGCATCGACAGATATATACACTACCTTTTGAGTCTTGTTTGTCAAGCCATTACCGACGAAAAAATCCAAAGCGGTTGACAGCCGTGACGGGCGGCGTGTAAAAGTGGTGTGACATGTGAGACCCCGGCACAACGTCATGAGGAGACCGATAGGCAAGGCGCAAGCGAGGGAGGGAACGAGGCGCGCCATATGGCGCGTTGGGTTTCCGAACCAGCGGCTGCGCGGCGGATGGCTCCTCAATAGCGGTTTTGCAAGAGGCTCATGTGGTTCCCAAAGGAGGCTGCGCATGGCACAGGACGTTAACAAAGTCATTTATTCCATGATGAGGGTCAGCAAGTTTTACGACAAAAAGCCGGTCATCAAGGACATCTCCCTCTCTTACTTTTATGGCGCCAAAATAGGCGTGCTGGGCCTGAACGGCTCGGGCAAGAGTTCGTTGCTCAGGATCATGGCCGGCGTGGACAAGGATTTCAACGGTCAGGCCGTGCTCTCTGCCGGCTACACCGTGGGCTATCTGGAGCAGGAACCCCATCTGGACGAAACCAGGACCGTGCGTCAGGTGGTGGAAGAGGGGGTGCAGGAAACCGTTGACCTTTTGGCCGAGTTCAACGCCATCACCGACAAGTTCTCCGAGCCGGACGCGGACTTTGAAAAATTGTGCGAGCGGCAGGCGACACTGCAGGAGAAACTGGATCACCTGGACGCCTGGGACCTGGACAGCCGCCTGGAGATGGCCATGGACGCCCTGCGCTGCCCGCCGGGAGACACGCACGTCGCCGTGCTCTCCGGCGGCGAAAAACGCCGCGTGGCGCTCTGCCGACTGCTCCTGAAAAAACCGGACATCCTGCTGCTGGACGAGCCGACCAACCACCTGGACGCCGAAACCGTGGCCTGGCTGGAACACCACCTGCACAACTACCCCGGTACGGTCATCGCCGTGACCCACGACCGCTATTTCCTTGACAACGTGGCCGGCTGGATTCTGGAACTGGACCGGGGCGAAGGCATCCCCTGGAAAGGCAACTACTCATCCTGGCTGGAGCAGAAGCAAAACCGCCTGGCCCAGGAGGAAAAACAGGAGAGCGAGCGCCAGAAGACCCTGAACCGCGAACTGGAATGGATCAGAATGTCCCCCAAGGGACGCCACGCCAAGTCCCAGGCCCGCATCACCGCCTACGAACAGTTGGTGGCCCAGGAAAGCGAGAAGCACGCCAAGGATCTGGAGATCTACATCCCGCCCGGGCAGCGTTTGGGAGATATCGTCATCGAGGCGGACGACGTGGCCAAAGCCTTCGGCGACCGGCTGCTGTTCGAGAACATGAACTTCCGGTTGCCCCGCGGCGGCATTGTGGGGATCATCGGCCCCAACGGCGCCGGCAAGACGACCCTGTTCCGCATGATCACCGGCCAGGAACGGCCCGACTCCGGCTCGTTCCGCACTGGCGACACCGTGCAGCTGGCCTACGTGGACCAGAGCCGTGACGCCCTGAACCCGGACCGTAACATCTGGGAGGAAATTTCCGAGGGGCAGGACGTCATCCAGCTCGGCAAGGTGGCGGTCAACTCGCGGGCCTATGTGTCGCGCTTCAATTTCTCCGGGTCGGACCAGCAGAAGAAGGTGGGGATGCTGTCGGGCGGCGAGCGTAACCGGGTGCACCTGGCCAAGATGCTCAAAAGCGGGGCCAACGTGATCCTGCTGGACGAACCGACCAACGACCTGGATGTGAACACCATGCGCGCCCTGGAGGAGGCGCTGGAGAACTTTGCCGGTTGCGCCGTAGTCATCAGCCACGACCGCTGGTTCCTGGACCGTATCGCCACCCACATCCTGGCTTTTGAAGGGGATTCCAGCGTGGTGTTCTTTGACGGGAATTATTCGGAGTACGAGGAAGACCGGAAAAGAAGGCTGGGCGCGGCGGCCGAGCAGCCGCACCGCATCAAGTACCGCCAATTGACCAGGGCCTGATCCCCGCCAACCGGCTTCGATCCGAAACCGGGCAGGCCAGGGCTTCGTGAGTCTCTCACCGAGGTCCGGGCCTGCCCGGTTTTTAATTGCCCGGAATGACTTCCCATGACTAACCGCACGGGGCACCATGCGCCTGACCCGAGCCAAGCGACCGCTGCGGCCATGGATCGAAGCACCGGAAAATGCCACGGAGGGTAGCGGGCAGTGGCCCGACCGGGGCGGTTCTTCGGAAATGGTGGTCATTTTCGCTGTTATGAAGTATTTTTAAAGAAAATACTATCTGCCCAGCTGTTGCCGACTTGGGGCACGCCGGAGGATGCAATGAAGTGTTCCTTGATTGCCCGTTTCATGGTTTGCCTGGTCCTGGCGGCGCCAATACTTACCCCGTGCGCCGCCTTGGCGACTTCTCCCGCCTTCACGGGCACGTTCCCCGTATTCACGGTGGGCACCCCTCCGTCAGGAAGCTCTATCGGCGGGGTGCAGTTCGACCTTGCGATACCATCGGGCGTTACGGTGACGAACGTCGTCAACAATTCGGACTCGGCAAGCATGATCGCGTTCAATCCCACTACCGCCACCTCGGTACGGGTCGCGATAGTAACGGTCACATCGGGGCTGAGCTATTTATCTCTGTCGGTTCAATGCAGCGGCAGCTTCACCGGCAAGGTCACGGCCGATTTCGTGATCAGCGGAGCCCAGATCTACGACACGAGTGGCAACCAACTATCAACCGTCACCCTGACCTCGTCCTACGATCCCGACGGCGATCTGAATAACGATGGCCAGACTAAATCTGCCGATGCCCTGCTGGCATTGCGCCTTGCCGTTGCGCTCGACCCACTGACGGGCAATGCCCTGGCACACGGGGATATGAATGGTGACGGCAAGATAACCGCTGCGGATGCCTTGCTGATCCTGCGCAAGGCGGTAGGCTTGTAAAACAGCTACCTCCTTGCAACGCGGCAACGACAGCAGCGGGCAAAAAAACCGGAAGCACGGCTACGAACTGACCTCAGGGGACACTACTGTCCCCTTTCGAGGCTGGTCCTCATCAGGTCGGCAAAGGCCGCGCGGATTTCAGGGTCGGTGATTGGGGCTGTCTGTTCGGCAATGAACGCTTTTTGCTGTTCGTTCAGGACTCTGGGTGGTTGCGGCTCGTCTTCAGCAGCCGGGCGGGCGGTCTTATCAATCGTACCGGCCCGGAGAACGATCTCCTTGATCAGTTCCGCGCCGATGCGATCATTGAGTTTTTCCTTCATCATGGAGGTCAAGAACCGCAATTCCTGCATCCAGGCCGGGCTGGACACGGTCACGGTCAGGATGCCGTTGATGATCCTGAGCGGTTGCGCCCGGGAGGCCACTGCCGGGCCGACCACTTCGGGCCACAATCGCCAGATCTCCACTTCCCGCAGACGGTCCGCCAACCCGGATCCCGCCAACTGTTTCTGAAGCAGGTCCGGCAGGAGTTGGGGAAAGCGCATCCTCGTCCGTCTAGCCATTCTGCTTTCTCCGCCGGTTGATGATGCCTCCCACGACCTGGCCGGCCACCGACCCTCCCAGGGTGAGAGGGATGGCGTGCCAGCTTATGCCGGCAAAGATACGCAATGCGACGATTACGGGTATGGAAATGTGGATCAGGATCCACCACATGGGAGAAAATTTTTTATAGTTTTCGCGCAGATAGCCGCATGGAATATTAATGATAAAGGCCAGATAGACCAGGCCGACGACACTCAAAGCCACTTGCATGCGCTACTCCTTTCGCGCATAGTAGAAATTCGTCTACGGTTTGTCAATCTGCTTATGGTCTGGAGCTTTTTCGTAAATAACTTTTATTTATCAACAAGCTCTTAACAGGATGGGAGAGATGGAGAAGCGCCTTATGGTACAGGAAGGACATCTGCTGGCGGTATTCAATTCCGGGCACCGGGTGATGAAGGCCGAGGGCATTCTCAAGGCCCAGGGCCTGCCGGTGCTGCTTATCCCCGCCCCACGGCAGCTCCAGACCGACTGTGGGCTGGCCCTGCGCTTCGACGAAGATATCCGGGGACAGGTCATGGATACGCTGGAACGGGAAGAATTGCTGCCCGCCTTTGTCAGCGTTTACCGGGACGGACTGTTCGTCACCATCTGGGAGACCGGGCCGGATGGGCCGCATCAAACATAGAAGAGAGAAGAGGTGCTAACGTATGACTACCATCGATTGCAGGAACCTGGCCTGTCCGGCGCCGGTGATTACGGTGAAGAAGGCATTGGAGGAACAGACCGGGCTACGGGTTCTGCTGGATGACGGCGCACCGCGGGAAAACGTCACCCGCTTTGCCCGTAACCGCGGCTGCCAGGTCGGCGAAGAGCGCGACGGCAGCGGTTGGGCCCTGACCATCACTTCCGGCGGCAAACCGGCGGAAAAACCGGCGACAACTGCCGTCAGCGGTGAAAAGGTGCTGCTGGTCACATCCGACCGGCTGGGGGACGGCCCGGAAGAGTTGGGGCGCCTGCTGATGAAGAACTTCATTCACACCCTTCTGGAGACGAGCGACCTGCCGGCGCGCATGCTGTTCCTCAACAGCGGGGTGTTCCTTACCGCTGAAGGGTCGGACGTGCTGGAAGCATTGGAAAAGCTGGGCGGCATGGGAGTGGAAATTTTCTCCTGCGGCCTCTGCCTGGACTTCTTCAAACTCAAGGACAAACTGAAGGCCGGCGGCACCACCAACATGCTCATGATCGCCGAGAGCCTGCTTGCGGCAGGGCAGACAATACGGCTTTAAAAACAAATAGTTCTTGACATGGCTCGTCAGCCTACTTTATAGTAACCCCCTTTTGGAATATTCCGTGCCTTGAGACGATGCAACGACGATGTTTGACAGCCTTTCGGAAAAACTTGAATCGGTCTTCAAAAAACTCCGCGGCCAGGGGGTAATGACCGAAGAGAACATCAGGGAAGCGCTACGGGAGGTCCGTCTGGCGCTTCTTGAGGCCGACGTCAACTTCAAGGTCGTCAAGGACTTCGTCGAGAGCGTCCGCGTCAAGGCCGTCGGCACCGAGGTCATACAGAGCCTGTCCCCCGGCCAACAGGTCATCAAAATCGTCCATGACGAGTTGGTGGCGGTCATGGGCGGCAACGAGGACAACAGCCTCAACCTGGCGGCCAAACCTCCGGTGGCGATAATGATGGTTGGCCTGCAGGGCGCCGGCAAGACCACCACCTGCGGCAAACTGGGCAGACACCTGAAAAATCTGAAACGTCGTCCGCTGCTGGTTCCGGCCGACGTCTACCGCCCGGCAGCCATCGAGCAGCTCAAGACCGTCGGCAAGCAGCTCGGCCTCGAGGTCTTCAGTTCCTCGGCCGACCAGAAGCCGGTCGATATCTGTTCGGCTGCCATGCATTTTGCTGAACTGAACGGTTACGATACGGTTATCCTCGACACCGCCGGACGGCATCAGATCGATGACTACCTGATGAACGAGCTGGCCGAGATCAAGGACGTCGTTTCACCAATGGAGATCCTCTTCGTGGCCGACGCCATGACCGGCCAGGAGGCGGTCAACGTCGCCGGGGGATTCAACGAGCGACTGGAGATCACCGGCGTTGTCCTAACCAAGCTGGACGGGGACGCCAAAGGCGGCGCTGCGCTTTCGGTCAAGGCGGTCACCGGCAAGCCGGTCAAGTTCGTAGGTCTCGGCGAGAAGCTCGACGCCCTGGACATATTCCACGCCGATCGTCTTGTTTCCCGCATTCTGGGCATGGGCGACGTGCTCACCCTGGTGGAAAAGGCCCAGTCGGTCTTTGACGAAAAAGATGCGGCCCGGCTCCAGCAGAAACTGAAAAAAAATCAGTTCGATCTGGAGGATTTCCTGGCCCAGCTTCAGCAGATCAAGAAGATGGGATCGCTGGAGTCGATCATGGGGATGATCCCCGGCATGGGCAAGATGATGAAGCAGATGCAGGGAGCCCAACCCAGCGAAAAGGAAATGAAGCGGATCGAGGCGATTATCCGTTCCATGACGCCGGGCGAGCGGGCCAACCAGAGCATCATCAATGGCAGCAGGCGCCTGCGGATCGCCAAGGGGAGCGGCACCACCGTACAGGAAGTCAACCAGCTGCTCAAGCGCTTCACCGAGGCGCAGAAGGTGGTCAAACAGCTTCAGAAGCTCGGCCCCAAAGGGCTCCTCAAAGGCATGGGGGGACTTGGCAAGGGGATGCTTCCGTTTGGATAGACGACATACCGCATTACGGTTTACGTAAACTTCGCAGAAGGAAAGAATCAGGAGGATTCAGATGGCAATCAAGATCAGGCTTGCACGTGCAGGCGCCAAGAAAAGACCTTTCTACCAGGTGGTTGTTGCCGACGAGCGCTGCCGCAGGGATGGACGTTTCATTGAGAATGTGGGCACCTACGACCCCACCAAGAATCCGGCCGCAATCAAGCTGAACGCCGAAAAAGCCCAGGCCTGGCTCGAAAAAGGCGCCCAGCCGACCGATACCGTTCGCCAGATCCTCAAGAATGCTGGCATCCTGGACAAAGCGGCGGTCCCGACGGCTTAGCGAGTGTATCCACCCCGGTCCGCCGGTGATTCTACATGAGCAGAGGATACCGACATGAAAGCACTTGTTGAAACCATCGCAAAGGCATTGGTTGACGATCCGACTCAGGTCAAGGCTGCCGAAGAGACCGAAGAGGACACCCTGGTCATTAAGCTGACCGTCGCCAAAGAGGACATGGGGCGCATCATTGGCAAGGAAGGCCGCACCGCCAAGGCTATCCGCACGATCCTCAATGCCGTGTCCACCAAGGACAACAAGAAGGCTATCCTCAAAATTGTGGAATAATGGATGCTCCGGACGAATTGATTACCGTGGGCAGGATCAGCGGGACCCATGGGATCAAGGGACAACTCAAGGTCTACTCCTATTCGGGTAACCTTGAGAGCCTGAGCGCTGCACGGAGCATCATGCTGAGAAGCCCCGACGGCGCGACCCTGCAGGAAGTCGGCGTAAAAGGCGTAAAACCGCACAGCCATGGGTTCATTCTCAGCCTGAGAGGCTATGATACCATAGACTTGGCGCTTCCTCTGGTGGGAAGCGACCTGTGTCTCAGACGCAGCCAGTTGCCGGAACCGGATGACGACGAGTATTACTGGTGCGACCTGATCGGCCTTCGGGTCGTGACTGTTGACGGGGTTGAACTCGGAACGCTGGCCGATATCTTTGAAACCGGAAGTAATGATGTCTACGTGGTGCGCAAGGACAAACAGGAATACCTGATCCCGGCCATCGCCTCAGTGATCAAAAGTGTTGGCGTGGCAGACGGCACAATGGTCATCACCCCGCTGGACGGTCTTCTGGATTTATGATTTTCGATATTTTGACCCTTTTTCCCGGGATGTTCTCCGGTCCTTTCGACGAGAGCATCATCAGGAGGGGTAAAGACAAACAGCTCATTGACATTGCGCTGCACAACATCCGCGACTGGGCGACCGATCGGCACCAGACCGCCGATGACGCTCCCTATGGAGGTGGCGCCGGCATGGTCATGAAGGTGGAGCCGCTGGCTGCCTGCATCGAAGAGGTCAAGGCACGCCGGCACGCCTCGACGGTGGTAATGACCTCCCCCCAGGGAAGGCGTCTCACCCATCAGGTGGCCGCGGAACTGGCCGGCCGCGACGGCCTGATTATCATCTGTGGCCGCTACGAGGGGATCGACGAACGTATCCGCCAGTTGTACGTGGAAGACGACATCTCTCTGGGCGATTATGTCCTTTCCGGCGGCGAGATTGCCGCCATGGCCATCGTGGATACCGTGACCAGACTGTTGCCGGGTGTGCTCGGCAGCGACGAATCGGCCGAAACAGACTCTTTCTGCGACGGCCTTCTGGAGTACCCCCAGTACACGCGCCCGCCGGAATTCAGAGGTATCAAGGTACCGGAGGTCCTCCTGTCCGGCAACCATGAACTGATCAGAAAATGGCGGCGCTGCGAATCGTTGCGCAAAACACGCTTACTCCGGCCGGACCTGCTGGAAGGAATCACGCTGAACAAGGAAGACCGCGCATTGCTGGCCGAAATTGAACGGGAAGATGACGCCTGTGGCTGCTGAGCGAGGCAACCTGGCACTAGCGCTGCTGCACTACCCGGTTTATAACAAGCGGCACGAGGTGGTCACCACCGCCCTGACCAACCTGGACCTTCACGATATCGCCCGTTCAGCGCGGACCTTCGGACTTGAGCGTTTTTATATCGTAACCCCGTCCGTCGAACAGCGTAACCTGGCGGAGCGCATCACCGGCCACTGGCAGGAGGGATGGGGAGCCGACTACAACCCGGACCGCCGCGAGGCACTTGGCATCGTGCGGATTTGTCCGGACCTGAAATCGGCTGTCAGCGACCTTCAGACCGCCTTTGCCAAACCGGTCAGGACGATTATTACCGGGGCAGCGCAGCGCGCTGGGAGCATTACTTTTACGACCTTCAGGCAGATGCTGGCCGAGGCCGACCAACCGTACCTGCTCCTGCTGGGTACCGGCTGGGGCCTGACGGATGAATGCTTTGCCGCGGCGGATCACGTTCTTGAACCCATCGCGGGCGCGGGATCATACAATCACCTCTCGGTCCGTTCGGCGGCGGCCATCATGCTCGACCGCCTGAGGGGAATACAACAAGAGGCACTTTAACAGGAAGCAGATACATAGAGGAGGAAGGTACGCATGAACACCATCGATATTCTGGAATTTGAACAAATGAAGAAAAACATCCCCCCCTTCAAGGTCGGGGACACAGTCAAGGTGCAGGTCGCAATCGTTGAAGGCGACAAACGCCGTCTCCAGGCCTACCAGGGCGTGGTGATCGCCCGTCAGAACGGCGGCATCCGCGAATCCTTCACGGTACGCAAGATATCGAACGGTATCGGCGTCGAGAGGGTTTTCCCGCTGCACTCCCCCAGCATTGAGGCCATTGAGGTCGTGATCCGCGGCCATGTCCGTCGCGCCAAGCTCTACTATCTGCGCAAGCTGCGCGGCAAGGCGGCCCGTATCCGCGAGAAAAAATATATCGCCGGAGCCTGAGAAAAATCAAAAAAGCCCTGCTCAGCGGGGCTTTTTTGATTCCGGGAACGTTCATGCGCCAGACCGAACTCTTTGCCGCTCCACCCGTGGACACGCTGGCCCTTGAGCAGCATGCCCGCGGCCGGGGTTTTGCCCTGATTGCCGGAGTGGACGAGGCCGGGCGCGGTCCACTGGCCGGTCCCGTGGTCGCGGCGGCGGTCATGCTTCCCGAGGGGCTCCGTATCCCCGGGGTCGATGACTCGAAAAAGCTTTCCCCGCAGATGCGCGAGCGCCTTTTCGATGTCATCGGCACTCACGCCCTGGCCATCGGTATCGGCATGGGCAGCCCGGAGCTGATCGACCGCATCAACATCCTGCAAGCCACCCGCCACGCCATGCTGGAAGCGGTTTCCGTCCTGTCTCCCCAACCCGATTTCATCCTGATCGACGGCATCACGCCCATCGATTCCCCAATCCCCCAGAAGACCGTTAAAAAGGGAGACTCCCTGAGCCTCTCCATCGCAGCCGCCTCGATCATCGCCAAGGTCACCCGCGACCGCCTGATGCGGGAGTTGGACACCATGCACCCCGGCTACGGCTTTGCCGGTCACAAGGGGTACGGCTGTGCCGCCCACCTTGAGGCCATCCGGCGGCTCGGTCCTTCACCGGTCCACCGGCTGAGTTTCGGCGGCGTCAAGGAGCACGTCCCATGTCCCTCTTCCTGATCACCTTCCTAAGCCTGTACGGCGGCATGCACGCCTATGCCTTCGTCAGGCTGCGCAGTGCATTCCAGCCGGGTCATACCGCCACCATTGTGCTGGCTGCGTGGATGATCCTGATGACGGTCGCCCCCGTTCTGGTGCGTCTGGCTGAAGGCGCCGGCCTGGAAAAATGTGCTCTCGTACTGGCATGGCCGGGCTACACCTGGATGGGGACCATCTTCATCTTCGCCACAACCTTAGTGGCATGCGACGCGCTCCGCTTGACCGCCTGGCTGTCGAGCCGCCTCCGGGAGACCGCCATGCCGGGGGTCATGACCGCGTCAGTCACCTGCACGGCCGCACTGGTGATCACACTCCTTGCCAGCGCCTATGCCTTCTACGACGCCCGGCGCATCCGGACCGACCATGTCACGGTTACCACCTCCAAGCTCCCGCCAGCGGTCGGGAGGGTAAGGGTTGTACAGATATCCGACGTCCACATCGGGCTCCTGTTCCGCGAATCCCGCCTTAACGGCATCCTGGCGGCCATCCGTTCCACCCGGCCCGACATCCTGGTATCCACCGGCGATCTGGTGGACGGCAGGCTCAGCCGCGAAGACGTCATCTCCCACCAGAACAGGCTGGCGGAGATGCTTGCGGCGGTTGCAGTACCCGGCGGGAAATTCGCCGTAACCGGCAACCACGAATTCTATGCCGGCCTGAACCAGGCATTGGCCTTCACCCGTGCAGCCGGGTTCACCGTGCTTCGCAATCAGGCCATCCCCCTCCCGTGTGGCGTCACCATCAGTGGCGTTGACGATCCGGCCGGGCGGCGTATGGGGGTTCCCGATCCCCCTCTTTCGGAACCGGCGCTGCTGGCTTCCGTTCCCGGCGACCGTTTTCGCCTGCTGCTCAAGCATCGGCCGGATGTGCCGCCGGCCAGCGACGGGCTTTTCGACCTGCAACTGTCCGGCCATGTCCACAAGGGGCAGATATTTCCCTTTAACCTGCTGGTCCGGCTGCAGTACTCAATCCCGTGCGGAACGACCGTCACCCCGAAGAATTCGCTCATCCACGTTTCCCGCGGCAGCGGCACCTGGGGACCGCCGTTGCGCCTGCTGGCGCCGCCGGAGGTGACGGTCATAGATATTATCCCCAAGACGGTACAGACCCCTGACGTTCCCTGATCCGTATTTCCCGCGAGGCTTGGCAGGTGCACCCCATGGCTGTTGTTCCCGTCACCCGGCACCCCCCGGGTACGGTGACAAATAGGCTTCGGCAGGAAAATGCATTGATTTCTCCGACTTCATAAGTGTAAGCTTAGCCAAGAAATGTACCTGCCAAAACCGTGAGAGCCTCATGACCCAAGCAAGCACCAGCAGCCCGGCAACACTTCCCCCCATTGAGAGTACCGGCCTCATCTCGACGCTCCTGTTGAAAGACGGAGTCATCGATGAGCAACAACTTGCCTATGCAACCAGGGTCCGCTCGAAACTCACCACCCCCCGGTCCATGATGGACACCCTCCTGGACCTGGGCTACGTGACCCAGGAGCAACTGCAGAAAACCTTGCGCAGCAACCAGATGAATATCCGCCTCGGGGACCTTCTGCTGGAGCTTGGCTACCTGCGGGAAGCAGACCTCCAGCAGGCTTTGGGAATACAAAAGGAACTGCAGGGCAAGAAACGGCTCGGCGAAATTCTGGTGGAACGGGGTTTCATAGAGGAACGCCGGCTGCTGGAAACGCTTGCCTACCAGCTCGGCTACCCCCTCATTGAGCTGAGCTTCCTCACCATCGACCGGTCCCTGCTTTCCGCCATACCGCTCAGCATCTGTCGTGAGCACAAATTCATGCCGGTCAAACGTGACGGTAGCGCTATTGTCCTGGCGATCTCCGATCCGCTGGATCAGAAGGCCCAGGAGGTGGCCAGGAGTATCCTGGGGCCGGGGCTGAAGATCGCCATTGCACCCCGTGAATCGATTCTGGATAATCTCGCAGCCCTGGAACGGACATCGAGCCAGCCCTCCATCTCGGACGAGTCCACCATCATCGGCATGATCAACACACTCTTCGAGGAAGCCATCGAGGAATGTGCCAGCGACATTCACATCGAGCCACTGAAGGACCGCTTGCGCATCCGGCTCCGTTGCGACGGCGTCATGCAACAGTTCAAAGATTTTCCCAAGGAAATCGCCCCCCAGTTCACCAGCCGGATCAAGGTGATGGCCCAGGCAGACATCGCCGAACGGCGCCGCCACCAGGACGGCCGCATCCTGTTTGCCAGCGCCAAGCACGGCATCAACCTTGACATGCGCGTCTCCTTCTTCATCACCATCTACGGCGAAAAGATCGTTTTGCGGCTCTTGAACAACAAAGGGACCTTGCTGGACATCAGGGAGATCGGCATGGCTCCGCGCATGCTGGAGCATTTCGTCTATGAGGCCCTGGAGGTCCCCACCGGGGTCATGATCATCACCGGCCCCACCGGATCGGGCAAGACCAGCACCATGTACAGTTGCGTCAACTACCTGAACAATATCAACACCAGCATCATCACCGCCGAAGACCCGGTGGAATACATCATAGACGGTATCACCCAATGCTCCATCAATCCCAAGATCGGCGTGACTTTTGAGGAAACCCTGCGTCATATCGTCCGCCAGGACCCGGATATCATTGTCCTGGGCGAAATCCGCGACCATTTTTCCGCCGAAACCGCCATCCAGGCCGCCCTGACCGGTCATAAGGTGCTTACGACCTTTCACACTGAAGACAGCATCGGCGGCCTGATCCGCCTGATGAATATGGAGATCGAAGCGTTCCTGATCTCCTCAACCGTAGTCTGCGTGGTGGCGCAACGTTTGCTCCGCAGGGTCTGCCCCGATTGCGCCGAGACCTATATCCCCACCCCCCTCGACCTGTCCCGGCTTGGCGTATCGCCCACTGACCTGGCCGGAGCGGAATTCAAGGTCGGCCGGGGATGCAAATCCTGCCGTTTCAGCGGCTATCGCGGCAGGGTCGGCATATTTGAACTACTGGTAATGAACGAAACTGTTAAAAACGCCATCCTGAACAACAAGAGTTCCTATGATATTCGAAAGATCAGCATCGAAACGTCGGGCATGGTGACGCTCGTCGAGGATGGCATTGTGAAAGCGGCCCAAGGTCTGGTCTCCATGAAGGAGGTCATCACGGATCTTCCCCGCTTGGGCAAACCGCGTCCGCTTGGCGAACTTCGTAGAATACTGGGAGTCACGCAATGACCACGGAAAAACCCCTCGTAGAACTTATCAGAGACCGGCTTGCCGGGGACCTGCACGGCCTGCCGGTCTTCCATCCGGTTGCGGCAAAGCTCCAGCAGATGCTCGCCAGCCGGAATTTTCACATCGAAGAAGTCATCCGGCTGATCAGTGAGGACCAGTCCCTGGCCAGCCAGGTCCTGAAGGTGGGCAATTCCTCCTTCTACACCGGACTCTCCAAGGTGGCCACCATCAAGGATGCCGTCATCCGGCTGGGCGCCCAGGAGATAGCCAATCTGGTAATGATGGTGTCTCAGGCCGAGCAATACCGATCCGGGAACCCGGTCCTGGACAATGCCATGCAGCGGTTATGGGACCACGCGATCTCCTGCGCCACGGGGGCCAGGTGGCTCGCCGCCAAAACCGGCTATTCCCCGCTTGCGACCGAGGCCTTCATGGGGGGACTGCTCCACGACATCGGCAAACTGGCGATCATCAAGGCCCTGGACGAGATCCTGCAGGCCGGCGATACGAAAGCCAACGTATCGGAGATTCTCATCAATGAGATTCTGGATACCATGCACGAAGACGTGGGACACCGCCTGATGTGCTCCTGGAGCCTGCCCGAAGCCTACTGCTCCATCGCCGTCAACCATCACAAATCCGAGTATGACGGCAACGACACCCTGCTGGTCATTGTCAGGCTCGCCAACCTGGCCTGCCGCAAGGCGGGCAAAGCGCTCAGGCCCGACCCCACGGTTGCTCTTGTCGGCGCTGCCGAGGCGCAATTCCTGGGGGTCAAGGAAATAACCCTGGCGGAGTTGGAAATTATCGTCGAAGATGCGGGGATGCGGGCGGCCTAGGAACGGGACCGACGGTCGGCCGCCCGCGAATGCAGCCCGGAACAGGCCGGGAGAGCTGGAGTACAATTTCCGAAATTTTTACCTTTTTCGCCACATTCTCTTCACATTGCCACGTTACACTTGGTGCAGACGATCACTGGACGGGCTGCTCGGCAGAAGTTGGAAAGGAGCTTTATATGGGTAAAAAAATACGTAATTCCATTGAAATCGTTGTCGAACAGTTTCAGAATCTTCTCGAAAAATGCCTGCAGACCAAGGATGAGCATGAAAGGGTCATACTGGTCCGGAGACTTGTCAACCTGGTTGGCGTCATTCAGTTTCTCGTCTCTGTGCAAAAGGTCACGCCTCACATCTAGCATCTGAAGCCAAACCCTAAAAAAAGCCGGGCGCCTGTACAGGCCGCCCGGCTTTTTTGCAGCAAGACATGACAACGAGCTGCGTCAGTTTTTTAGATAGCGCGCCACGGCCCGGTTATGTTCCTCCAGCGTCCGCGAAAAATAGTGGGTTCCGTCCTGGCGGGCCACAAAATAGAGATAATCGCTGCGGGCCGGGTTCAGGGCGGCGCGGAGGGCGTCCGCTCCCGGATTGCCGATGGGGCCGGGCGGGAGTCCCCTGACGAGGTAGGTATTGTACGGCGAGCGGCGGCAAATATCGGCCTTGGTGACCTTGCCCGAAAAGGCCCGCACGCCGTAAACAGCCGTAGGATCACTTTGCAACGGCATCCCCAGCCGCAAGCGGTTGTAAAAGACCGAGGAGATCAGCGGCTTCTCTTCGGCAGAGACCGCCTCCTTTTCTATGATCGAGGCAAGGGTCACGATCTCGTCGGACGACAACCGCCCCCGTACCTGACCCTCTGCGGCTACGTCCGAGTAAACCTTCCGGAACCGGCCGACCATCTGTGTGATCAACTGCTCCTCCGTACCGTTGCGCGCCAGGTTGTAGGTGGCCGGAAAGAGGTAGCCCTCAACGCTGGCGGCACGGATGCCGGCACGATCCAGCAGCGCGGCGTCACGGCACGCGGCCAAAAACACCTCCCGTTTGAAATAGCCCTTCTGCTCCAGCATCTCGGCAGCCTGGTACATGGAATATCCTTCCGGCAGGGTAAAACGGCGGTAATCCACGTCCCCTGTCGCCAGTTTGCGCAGGATATCGCCCGGTGTCATGGCATCCGTGAAACGGTAATCGCCTGCCTTGAGACGATGCGCCTGTCCCCGCAAACGGGCAAGGAGTATGAAGTGCCACGAGTTGCGGATGACGCCGTCCTGCCTGAGTTCTGCCGCGAGTTTTTTGATGCCGCTGCCGGGCGGAAACGAGACATCGCGGACGATGCCCCCCTTTCCCGGCGGGATGAGGGTGCATACCAGATACCACCCCAAAAGGAGCAGTAAGCAGACGCGGACACAGGTGACCATCAGGGTTTTCGGTGTGGGACTGAACGGACTCATTGACGCCATTATGGGAGTTTTCCGGGTATCAGTCAAGCCTGTGGGCGCACCTTGACATCGGGTGAGAATGTTGTTACAAAAAATCGACTGGTTCGCGGACGCCTCTCCGCCGCGGCGCACCGAACCGGCATACGACGGCGAAAGGAAAGACCATGCAACAGTTCACGGATATCGGCGATGTATTCGGCTTTGCCATCGAAAAGGAAGAGGCATCCTATCAGTTGTACACCAAGGCCGCTGCCATGGTGGAGCCGGCCGCCAGCCGCAAGATGCTGGAGGAGATGGCCGAACAGGAGTTGGGGCATAAACGGCTGTTGCAAGGCATGGATCGGGAAAAGGTCCATGAATACCGTTTCGTCAAGGTGCCTGACCTGAAGATCGGCGATTATCTGGTGGATGTGGAGTACCGGGACGACATGACGTTCCAGGAGATCCTGATCTTTGCCATGAAAGCCGAGGAAAAGGCTGCGCAACTCTACAGCGAGGCCAGCCATCTCACCGACGTCCCCGAGATCCAGCGCATGTTGCTCATGCTGGCCAACGAGGAGAAGAAACACAAGTTCAACCTGGAGTCGCTGTACGACGACAAAATACTGACCGAGAACTAGGCAAAGTCCGACAAAAAATCCAAACCTGCCGCAGAACCGCAGAGACACGGAAAAACCAAGAGCAAGGCAAGCGAAAAACGACGATTCTTGGCGATTGCCGCAACGGGTTTCTTTGTTTTTCCCTGCGTACCTCTGAGTCTCTGCGTCTCCGTGGCAGGCTTTGCTTCTTCAGCCTCTGTTTTCGTTGTGAGGATCAGATGACGTTTCCCGAGCAGATTCACCTCCCCTTCAATTTCGCGCTCATCAAAAAGAGCTTCCAGATGTGCTACCCCTCACCGCACGAACCGACGGAAGAGGGGTATTGGGCTATCATGCAGGGCAACGGCATCCTCCTGGTACGGGACGCAAACGGACTGGCCCTGCCCCAGGGAGACCTGCCGGCCTCGCTCCTGCCGAAAGCTCCCCCGCTCTTCGTCGGCCTGTGGCGCGGCAAACCGCTCCGCGCCTTTACCGTCGGCAGCGACCTGCCCCTCCCCCCCCCGTTCGAAGCCGAAGCGTTCAACGCTGCCGAACAGCGCCTGGACATGCCGACTCTCACGGTGAGCGGCCTTGCCAAACAGATCCTCCATTGGGAACGGCAAAGCCGCCACTGTTCCCGTTGTGGCGCGCCGACCGAATCCCTGTTCGGCAGTTGGGGTAAACGATGCACCGGCTGCACTACCGAGCATTTCCCCCATATCCATCCCTGCGCCATCGTGCTGGTCAAACGGGGCGATCAGTTGCTCCTCACCCGTAAAGCGGAATGGCCTCCGGGCAGGTACAGTCTGGTGGCCGGCTTCCTCGATTTCGGCGAATCGCTGGAGGAATGCGCCATCCGCGAGGTCAGGGAGGAAACCGGAATCGGAATCGAGAATGTCCGCTACGCGGGGAGCCAGAACTGGCCTTTTCCGGCTCAGCTCATGGCAGGCTTCGTGGCGGACTACGCCGATGGCGAAATCACGGTTGATACGAGCGAACTGGAGGACGCCCGCTGGTTTTCGCTGGACGCCCTTCCCGCGCTCCCGCCGAAGCGCAGCATCGCACGCTGGATCATCGATAACTTCAAAACGCCAACCCTCTACCCCATTTGAGGCATCCCTTCACCATGCTCCGCCGGAGAACGCCCGTTTGCGGGTATTCTGCACACGGCACGTTCTTTGCGATATACTAAGTCAAGATACATCATCGCCCCATCGGGGCAAGGAGGTCGTTATGCGACGCACATTCTGGGTAGTCCTCATCCTGCTTACCATCATTCCGCCAACCTGGGCCCTGGCAGGGGTCATCAGTCCGGCCCGGGTACGCCTGCTGGTCGGCGACGTCTATTTCCGTACCCCCGGCGATAACGACTGGCTGCCGGTAGCCGTCAACACGCCCCTGGATGAGGGTGATTCCGTGTGGTGTCCCGACGGCTCGCGGCTCGAACTCCAGTTGAACGACGGTTCCCTGGTCAGGCTGGATGGCACTTCCACCATGGAGATGCTCGCGGTGGAGGAGGGCTTCACGCAAATACATATCACCTCGGGAAGCATGTACGTGCACACCATCGGTAATGCCAGGGAGCGCAGCCTGCAGATCGATGCCGACGATACCACGGTGCTCCCCGCCAGCCGCACACGCCTGCGGATCGACATGCTTCCCAACAGCGAAGAGGACGTCTCCATCCTGAAGGGTTCGGCCTATGTGGAAGGAAACGGCAGCCGCACCAGTGTACGGGCCGGCGAGCAGATTGCGCTGGAAGAGGGGCATAACGAACTGCTGGCACTCAACCCTCCCGATGATTGGGAACGCTGGAACGTGGAGCGTGACCGGGCCATGGTGCGCAGCTCCCGTTCAGAGGCCTATCTCCCCGAGGAGATCAGGGGGTATGGCGGCGAGCTCGATGCAGGCGGCGAGTGGGTGCAGGTTCCCGATTACGGCATGGTCTGGCGCCCGACGGCGGTCCTGGCCGACGACTGGGCGCCGTACCGGAGCGGCCGCTGGATCTGGAAAGGCGACGACTATGTCTGGATATCCTATGAAAGCTGGGGGTGGGTGCCCTACCACTACGGGCGCTGGATCGTGGTGAGCGGGCGCGGGTGGTGCTGGGTCCCCCCCGGCCGTGGCGATGTCTATTGGGGTCCCGGTTACGTGGGGTGGTATCGCACCGGCGACCGCGTCGGCTGGACGCCGCTCGCACCGGGCGAAACCTACTATGGCCGCCGCTCCTATGGCCGTAACAGTGTCAACATCAATGTCACCACCGTCAACGTCAGGAACACCACTGTGGTCTATCGGAACAGCCGGGCCCGTGGCGGAGTGACCGTCGTCCCCCAGAACGATTTCCTGCGCGGCAGAACCGTGGCCACGCCGGTGGGGGGAAGGAACGCAGCGCCCCCTCCGGCAGCCGTATCGGTCGGCAGCCCGCGTATCCAGCCAACCCGCGAATCGCGCATGCCGGTTAGCAAGGCCACCCCTCCACGGGTCGCCCCTCCGGAAATGAAACGGACGGCGCCCCAGGAGATGCGGCAACGCTTCCCGCGGATAAATCCATCAGCGCCTTCCTATCGCCCGGCCCCGGTGAAAACGCCCCCGGCGGCAACGACTGCACCCACAACGCTCTCCCCGGCGCGGGACAGAAGGAATGCTCCGGTCACCCAGCCAACCGGCAGAACGGCACCGTCCGATATGCGCGCGCCCGCTGCCCCGGCGGCCCAAGACCGGGAGCGGCGCTCAGCCCCGCCGGCGGCGGAGACTCCCGTAAAAGCCGCTCCGGCGGTTAGAACCGCGCCGGCGGAAACCCGTACGTCGCCTCCTCAGGCACCTCAGGTCCCCCAGCGCCCCACCTCGCCGGCAGCGGCCCCGACCGTAAGAACAGCCCCGGCACCCCAGGCGCCGCTCCAGAACAGCACGGCCCCGAACGCCGGCCAGAATCGGCGGGCGACGACGACGCCACCGGCCCAGCCGAGAAAGGTCTGGAACGTCACCGGGCCGGAACAGCGCAAAGAAGAGAAAAAAGCCGCGCCGCCCGCAAAGGGGCGCACGGAAGAGCGGCGGGAGGAGCCCAGGAAGGATCGCCAATGAGAGGATGAGGGCTTCCTCCTCCAGTCACAAGCACAAAAGGCTCTCCGTCGGGAGAGCCTTTTGTGTGTTTAAAGAAACGTTGCAACCGGACAATGGCGGGCTACTTCACCAGCATCTCCATCAGCCGGTGTCCTTCCACCGCCAGCCCGGTCTTCCCGGCCTGTTCCTCGTCGTAGGACAGCGCACCGTTACCCGGCCCTTCCCCGCCCCGATAGATGATGAAGGGAACCGGTTCCGCCGTGTGGGTCATCAGGCGCACCGGCGTGGGATGGTCCGGGGTGCACAGGATGGCAAATTCGCCGAATTTTCTGATCCCCTCCAGCACCGTGCCCACCACCTGGCGATCGAAGTCCTCGATGGCCTGGATCTTGTGATCCATCCTGCCGGAATGGGAGGCCTCGTCGGGCGCCTCCACATGCACGTAGACAAAATCGTGGTTTTCCAGAGCCGCAAGGGCAGCCTGGGCCTTGCCCAGGTAGTTGGTGTCGATATAGCCGGTGGCGCCCTCCACGTTAATTACGTCCAATCCGGCGCAGACACCGATCCCCTTGATTAGGTCAACGGCCGAGATCACCGCCCCCGAGAGGCCGAATTTTTCGCGGTAGGGAGCAACGCGCGGTGTCTTACCGTGCCCCCAGAGCCAGATGGAGTTGGCCGGCCGCTTCCCCTCCTCCTTGCGTTTCTTGTTCAAGGGATGGTCGTGCAGCACCATCTGGGCGTGGTTCATGATGTTGTTCAGCGTGGCGGCGCCATCGCCGCCGGGGAGGTAGTTCAGGACCGCCTTGCCGGTGATGTCGTGGGGCGGCGTGGCCGTCATGCCGTCCTTGCCGCCGCGCCAGACCATGAGATGACGATAGCCGACGCCGGGGTGGAATTCAAACTCGGCGCTGCCGATCTCCTTCTGGAGCGATGCCACCAATTCCCTGCCCTCGTCGGTAGAGATGTGGCCGGCCGAGAAATCCTCCATATACAGCGAGCTGCCATGGGGATTGAGGGTCACCAGATTCATACGGAAGGCGACATCGTCCGGACCGAGGGTTACCCCCATGCTGACCGCCTCCAGAGGCGAGCGGCCGGTGTAGCAGGCGCGCGGATCGTAACCGAAGATTGACAGGTTGGCCACATCGCTGCCCGGCGGCAGCCCTTCCGGAACGGTATTGGCCAGGCCGACCTGACCGTGCCGGGCCATGAAATCCATGTTCGGCGTTGTGGCCGCCTGGAGCGGCGATTTGTTGCCGAGTTCGCTGTAGACCACGTCCGACATGCCGTCGCCGAGGAGGATGATGACCTTCATACGCGCCTTTCAGGATGAAAAATGAGGATAAAAACCGGAAATCGATGCCGCATGGGCGTAAAAAAACCCTTTCCGGGCGGAAACTATATTAGTTTCCGAATCATCCCCTTGTCAACCTTCCAGGCCGTTATTTTCGCACAAAAATCTCTTTTGCCAGATTGCTGTCGATGGCGAACTCGGAAAACCCGACCCGGAAGATATAGGAGGGGAAGGATTGGACCAGCACGATGCGATTGCCCGGCAAGACCCCCATGGCCATCAGTTTCTGCATCTTCTTGCTGTCCTCGGTCTGGATGTACGCGATCTCGCCTTCCTGTCCCGATTTGAATTCGGTCAGCGCCACCACGCCAAGATCTCCTTGGGCGCGGGCATCCGCGCAGCATTCTCCCGGTGGGATCGGCTTGCCGTGAGGGCAGGTGGTAGGATGGTTGAGCATGGTGCAGATCTTGACGTCCACCCCCTCGTTGAGCAGGTGTTCGAACTGGCACGCCTTGTCGTCCCCCGCATCGCCGCGCAGGTTGAGCACGTCCATCATCAGCCGTTCCGCCAGACGATGGCGCCGGATGGTCATCTTTCCCTCTTCGCGCCCCTCGGGCCGGAAATAGACCATACCCTGGCGTAACTCCACCAGCGCACGGCTGGTCAACTCCTTGTAGGCCGGGTCGTCGGCCGGGAACCCCAGCTTCTCCGGGTCCAGATGCCGCGCCCCCTCCTCTTCCACCGCGATCCAGAGGGCTTCCAGAATCTCTTCCGCCTTTTCGGACAGTTTCATACAATCTCCTTCTTCGTCGCCACGGTTACCGTCCACGCAGAGCAACAACCATCAGACCAAGCATCTTGCGCTATCTCCCAATGCCGGGAGAAACTATTTTATGATGCCTTTGTTTTTTTGTCCTCTGAATTTTCCGTATCTCCGGAGCCGGGCGTTATTTTTCGTTGCAACATGGTTTTCAGCTTGCCGATAAAGGCCGGTTCCAGGGGGTTCTTGTAGTTGCAGCGGGGGCAGTGCACGCTGTGGCAGCCGCCGGGGCAGCCGCCGCAGCCGCGCTTGCTTTCATTCTCGTCGAATTGGTGTCCGCAAAATCCGCAAATCATCTTCATATCTCCAGGGGCACGAGCAGGCTGTTTTCAACAACCTCCTAGGACAAAAGCTTCGTCATCAGCAGGAACTGGTTGAGTACGTAACCGCTGCCGAAGGCCAGCAGACTGACGAACAGGCCGATACCGCCGGCGACCTTCCAGCCGCGTTCCTTCTTCATGATCAGAAACTGGGCCACACAGGGGATGAACAGGGTCAGCGTCACCGCGGCGACCGTCAACTGGCGGGCGTTCATCAGCCCTTTTGTCTGGAGTTCATACAGGCCGGCAGCCCCGTAATCCCGACGGAAGAAACCGAAGATGAAAGCCACTGCCGTCTCCTTGGGCAGGCCGATGGATGCCATCACCGGAGTCATGGCCGTTATCAACTTTTCAAAAAACCCGGTGATCTTGCCGAGCCAGAGCAGCACCGAGGCCAGGATGAACAGCGGCAGAATCTCCATGAAATACCACTGCATGCGGGTATAGGTCTTGGTCAGCACATTGGAAAACTGCGGCAGCCGCATGGGGGGCAACTCCATATAGAACATGGGGGCTTCGCCCGGAAGGACCCGCGCCGCCAGGAGTCCCACCACCACGAACAACAGCAGCAGACCCGCGCCCCACACCGCCAGGGCGCCGGGAAACTTCGACAACAGCGCCAGGATGACGCCCAACTGGGCCGAACAGGGTATGGTCAAGGCCAGCAGAATGGTGGCGATCACCCGTTCACGGGTCGTTTCCAGGGTGCGGGTCACCATGGTCGCCATGGTGTCGCAACCGAACCCCAGCACCATGGGGATGACGGCCCGGCCGGTAAGCCCGAACCTCTTGAAGATGCGGTCGACCAGAAGCGCCAGACGCGGAAAGTAGCCGGTGTCCTCCAGGAAGGAGAAAAAGATGAAGAAGGTCGCCACGATCGGCAGGATGATCCCCACCGCATAGCGGATACCCAGGGTGATGATGCCGTACTCGCCCACAAACAGTTCCTGGATGATCTCCCAGGGGACGGTCATCTTGACGACGTTGGTAATCCAGGGGTTGAAGATCCCCACAAAGAGTTTTTGTTCCAGCACGTCCACCAGCGTACCGGCGCCGAAGTCGCCGACGAACTTATACAATCCGAAATAGAGTACGATCAGCAGCAGGGGGATACCGGTCAACGGCCGCACCGACATGCGCGACAGCCGCTCGGCCCAGGTAACGACCCGTTTCTCCGGGCTGACGAACACGTCCAGAACCAGCTTCTTGACGATATCCTTGCGTTCCAGGGACAGGTCCAGGTGAAACGAGCCACGGCGGTTGAAGGCGATCTCGCGGACCTTCTCGGCGATGACCGCGAAGCCTTCGCCCTCCCGGTGGCGCACCAGTTCGTTGATCTCCTCGTCCTGCTGGAGCAGCAACAGGGCAAGGGCGCGGCGGGAAAGGATGTAGTCTCCCGCCATGAGTCCGGCCACCTCGTTGATATCGTGTTCCAGCAGGCGGCTGTAGGCAAAGTGCGGCGGGTTTCCCGCATCATGGCAATAGGTGCTGATGGCGGAACGGATTTCGCCAAGCCCGCGCTTGCGGCCCGTGGCCGCGCCGATCACCGGGATGCCGAGTCGTTGCCGCAGCAATTCCAAGTCGATCTTCAGCCCCATCCGTTCGGCCTCGTCCATGATATTGACCACCAGGACCACCGGCAGGCCGGCCTCGATCAATTGGAGCGTCATGGCCAGCATCCGCTCCAGGTTGCGGGCGTCGAGCACATGCAGCACCACGTCCGGCGTCTCGTGCAGCAGGATCTCCCGGGCGACCCGCTCCTCTTCGGTGATGGTGTGGATCGAATACATGCCGGGGGTGTCGATTACCTCCCACGACTGGCCATTGATCATGGCATGGCCTCGGGACACCTCGACCGAGGTGCCCGGGTAGTTGGATACGGTCACGTACGAGCCGGTAAGGGCATTGAACAGCACGCTCTTCCCCACATTGGGATTGCCGACCAGGGCCACCCGCTTGGCGCTTGAATTTTTCCCAGGTGCTTCCGTCTGTTTACCGCAGCAAGTAGCCATTACTTCACCTTTTCATGCCTTTGATTTTCATTTTCAATTGAAATTTAAAAAAAATTACCGGCCGGCTCTACATTGCGGGCACAGTCCGTAGATTTCCAGCTTATGGCTCCTGATCATGAAGCCGTGGCGGGTTGCAATCTCCTTCTGCAGCTTCTCGATGGTCTCATCCTCAAACTCGATGATCGCATTGCACCCCGTACAGACCAAATGGTCGTGATGCTCGCCGGCCAACACATGTTCGTAGCGGGTCTGGCCGTCATGCAGCAGGATCTCGCGGGCCAGGCCCGCCTCGGTGAACAGCTTGAGGGTGCGGTAAACCGTGGCATGTCCTATGCCGGGATGGCTTGCCTTGATCTTCAGGTACAACTCCTCAACACTGACGTGCTGATGGGTGGAAAGAAAGAAATCAAGGATGATGTCCCGTTGGCGGGTGGAGCGGAGCCCTTTGGCTGCAGCAAACTCGTTGAATGCCTTTTTCTTTTCGAGGATCATTCCGCCCCCTTGTTGAACTTGAAAATCAATATAAGGGACCAATGGTACTATTGTCAACATAAAATTACCGGTTCAGGAGGAAGCTCATACTTTCGAAAGGGCACCCGAACCGTCTGCAAAAAAGAGGCTATGCCGGTTTTACATCTCGGGCAAAAACCGGCATTACATCTCCTTGGTTACCGATGTTGCCTGGACGGAGTATGAGTTCCTGTCGCCCTTGCCGTCCTGGCGGTACATCACGACCGCCGTCCCGTCCCAGGTGATCCAGCGCCGGGCTTTCTTGTTCGGGTCCGAAAAATCCACGATCCGGCAGGGATGTTCTTTCCCGGCAACCGTATAGGAGGCGGTGCGCACAAGCCGGTACTCCCGCTTCACCACAGCCATTTTTTCCACATCGAGAACCCTCAGGGTGATCTGCGGCCTTTCCGAAAAATCAAGCCGGGCTTCGGGGCATTCCATGGTGGTGCAGTCATAGCTGCTGCGGGGAATGACAACGGTATGCGCAGCCCCCTGTTCACGGACATCGAACCGGAAGGCACCATTCTCAAACCGTCCCTCCACATCCACCGTGACGCCGTTTTCCTTGCGCCTGTGGGAATAGCTGACCAAGGCGCCTTTGAGCAGAGCCCCCTTCTCGATGGAGGAAAGCTGGTAGCCCATCCAGAGAAAGGAAGCCCGGACCTCTGTTTTGGTTTCGAACTGCACCCTGGGGTCGCCCCCTTCATCCGTCATGCGCTGGGTGGTAACCACATCGCCAATGGAAAACCCCTTGGCGGAGACCTTGTAGTGCGTCACCGTCATAACCGGAATACCGGCGAAGGACGGAGCGAGCGGCAGCAGGCACATAATGAGCATCGCAGCCGGAAGCTGGCGGCATCCTCTCAAGATCATTGTCAAGATTCGTACTCCCTCCCGGACCAAATGGTGGTCAGCGTACCAAAAGCCGCCATCTCCATCAAGCGCCTTGGCGGCCGCGGACGGCCAACATTTCAATCTTTACAATAAAATAACCTTTACGTAATCTGAACGTAACGGAGGCCTACCAACTTCAAGGAACGCGGAAAGGAGCCATGCAATGGAAAAACGGGCGGAGATCAAATGGCTGCAGGAGCCGGAGGAAAAGGATTACCCTGCAGCGGAATCGTACCTTGAACTGCTCTATGACACCATGACCGTGAAAAGCATCACAAGCAAGCTGAAGGGCACTACGGTGTCCCGGTTCAAGGCCAAAGACATTTTCAGGGCATCCGGGTTGTCATTGCTAGGTGTCAGCAACTCCCACGTGGAGAAGGACCGCAAGAAGATAGAAGAGGGGAAAGCGTTGTCGCCGATTCTGCTGGTAAGGGATGAGCACAATGGCCGGGTCATCATCGCGGACGGTTATCACCGATTATGCGCCGTCTACTCGTTTGATGAGGACGAGAGCATCCCGTGCAAAATCGTATAACCGTTTGAGGCGGATCAACCATCACCCGTCACTGCTTTCCATCGAATTACCCGACCGGGGATCGGGAGGGAACGCATGCGCCGTAGCGCCGGGAACCGGCATGGTATTCGTACCCCCTTCCGCCAATGTATAAAATTTACCGCCCGGGACAGCGTCAATAACTTGAGTTCAAGGGGGCGGAGTGTTATAAAAAGAGCGGGCTGAAACGTACGGGTTCAGTGCCAAAAACGCGTTGCCGGCGAAACAACTCCGTGACCGGCAATCTTACCGGTTTTTTCGGGAGATACCGACTGGTGGGACTAACCCAAATCGACAACCTTGAAGTGGGCATGACTCTGGCGAACGATGTTCACGACCGCGCCGGCAGGTTGCTGCTGGGCGCGGGAGTGGAATTGAGCCAGAAGCACCTTGTTGTCTTGCGCACCTGGGGTGTCATGGAGGTTGACATCGTCGGGGGCCAGGATGACGACCAGGGCGGCCAGGGCAGCCACCTTCCCGCGGAGATCACGCAGGAACAGCTGGATGCCGCCATGGCGACACTCGCGCCGCTTTTCGGCAATAGCGACGTGCAGCACCCGGTCATGCGCGAACTGCTCCACCTCGCTGCCCTGAGAAAGGCTTCCCATGGCCTTTTCTGAACGAGCCCCCATCACCCTGGAGCGGCTCGTCGAGCAGACGCGGACGGTCTACTCCCTCCCCTATTTCTACGAACGCTTCAACGAGGCCATCAATCATCCGCGCAGTTCCATCGCCGACATCGCCAAGATAATCATCGAGGATCAAGGCCTGACCGCGCGCATCCTCAAGCTCGCCAACAGCCCGATGTTCGGTTACTACGCCAAGGTCGATTCCATCACCAAGGCGGTGACCATTATCGGTACGCAGCAACTGCGCGACCTGGCGTTTGCCGCCTCCGCCATGGGGGTCTTCAAGGGCATTCCCGAAGAGCTTATGGATATGTCCCTTTTCTGGCGGCACAGTGTCGCCTGCGGCATCATCGCCCGCAACCTGGCGACCTGTTTGCGCGAAAGCAATGTGGAGCGGTTCTTCGTTGCCGGAATACTCCACGACGTGGGGCAACTGATCATGTGCTCGGCCATACCGGACACGGTCGGCGAACTGCTGGCATTGAGCCGGTCGCGCCAGGAGCACTATCACCATACGGAACGGAATATGCTCGGGTTTGACCACGCCGACCTGGGAGGGGCCCTTTTGCAGGCCTGGAAACTCCCGGCCAACATCTTTGAGCCGGTGGCCTGTCACCATACGCCCCGAACCGCAATCCTGTTCCCGCTGGAAGCCGCCATCGTCCACCTGGCGGAGATCATCTGCCAGTCATTCGAGTTCGGCGTCAGCGGCGAATGGTGCGTTTCTCCTCTTGAGCCCGCGGCCTGGGAACGCCTCGGCCTGCCGGTAAACATCCTGGCAACGATCCTGAAGCAGTCGGAACCGCAGATCGGGGAGACCTTCGACATCCTGATGGAGGGGCAATGAAAACAAAGAATGCCCCCCTCTCCCGCGAGTTCCTCCAGGAACGTGTCCAGTATCTGGAAGAGGCCAACCGGCGGTACATGTCGATCCTGGACATGCTCGCATCGAGCCTGGATTTTCACAGCGATTTGAACCGCGCCAAGGACTTTTCCGCCATTTTCCGCGCTACCCAGATCCAGGTCTGCCGGATACTGGCGTGCCGGGAAACGGGATGTCTTGAGGCGATGGAAGACGGCAGCTTCGAACTGGTATCATGGGAACCCGGGGGTGCCCGGAAAGAGATCCAAACCGAGATCGAAGCAAAGATCATGGACGGGACCTTTGCCTGGGCCTTGAACCGCAACCAGGCCATCCTGGTGCCGCTTGCCGGCAACCGTACCCTGCTCCTGCACAGCATAGCCACCCGTTCCCACATCATGGGGATGTTTGCGGCCATCCTTCCCGGTGATTCGACCGCGGTGGATGCCGCGGCCCTCAATGCCATCTCCATCGTGCTCTACACCTGCGCCCACGCCCTGGAGAGCATGACGCTCAACGCCAGGCTGCACGAAAACATGGCCACCCTCGAGGAGCGGGTCCAGGAGCGGACCCACGACCTGGCCATAGCCCGGGAACTGGCTGAAGAGGCCAACCGCGCCAAGAGCGCCTTTCTTGCCAACATGAGCCACGAGATCAGAACCCCCATGAACGGGATTATGGGGATGGCCGACCTCCTGCTCACCGGCGGACTCACCCCCACCCAGGAACGGCAATTTCACCTCGCCATCATGGATTCGGCCGACAGCCTGATGGTCATCATCAACGACATTCTCGATTTTTCCAAGATCGAGGCGGGCAGGATAGAACTCGACCATTCCCCTTTTCTGCTGCGTTCGGTTATGGGACAGGTGCTGCGCTCCCTGGCGCCCAAGGCGGTCGAGAAAAAACTGGAGTTGCTCTGTGCGCCGGAAACGGACGTGCCCGATGCGCTGCTCGGCGACTCCGGGAAACTCCGGCAGGTGTTGATCAACCTCGTCGGCAATGCCATAAAGTTTTCCGAACAGGGCGAGATCGCCGTGCGGGTCAACATGCTGGGTCACGATGACGGCCAGGTGCTGCTCCAGTTTTCGGTCAGTGACCGGGGGATCGGAATCTCCCCGGAAGCCTGTGACCGGGTCTTCAATATGTTTGAACAGGCCGACTTGTCCACGAGCAAACGTTTCGGCGGCACCGGCCTTGGGCTGACCATCTCCCGGCGGATTGTGGAACTGATGGGGGGTAAAATCTGGGTGGACAGCACACCGGGGTTGGGGAGCACGTTTCATTTCACCGCCCGCATCCCGGTCCAGCAGCAGGCAGCGCCCCGGACCGAACCGGCCGAATTGATCGGGCAGCCTATCGTGGTCGTGGAACAGATCGAGCTGAACCGCCGTACGCTGGCCGGATACCTGGCCGCATGGGGAATGTCCCCTCTTGTGGCGGCAGACGCTGAAGAGGCGCTGGCGCTCATTCGTACGGTTGAAGACAAAAAACGCCCGTTACTGATACTCGCCGACTTGCAGACCCTGGGCACGGACTGTTGGGACCAGATCGAACGGTTTCGGGAAGCCGGCCAAACCCCTGTTAAACTCATCGTGATGACCAGTGCCGGCAGCCGCGACGATGCCGAACAATGCCGTCGCCTCGGCATCACCGGATATTTCACCAAGCCATGGGTGCACGACGAACTCAAAGGCATCATCCTGTCGGTCCTGAGAGACGAAGACAAGGGGAAAGGACCGCAGGCACAGGTAGCCCGCCACACCCCGCCGGAGGAGCAGGCAGGCCTCGACATCCTGGTGGCCGACGACGTAGAGGTGAACCGGATACTGGCGTTGACCATCCTTGAAAGGCAGGGTCACCGGGCCGTCCTGGCGGCCAACGGCCAGGAGGCTGTTGCAGCTTATGCCGCCGGCCGTTTCGACGCCATCCTCATGGATGTCCAGATGCCGGTCATGGATGGACTCCAGGCGGCACGGCACATTCGCGAGCTGGAAAAAAACACCGGCCGGAAATGTCCCATCCTTGCCCTCACTGCCTATGCAGGCCAGGATGACCGGGACAAATGTCTGGCCGCAGGGATGAATGGCTACCTTTCAAAACCGTTCAAGGCCGCCGAACTGGAATCTGCCCTGCAGCAGCAGTGCGGTTTGGCGGCCGGCCGGGAAACGGCTTCGACTCCGCCGGCCGGGCAGAACATCACGGAAACGGATATGCCTGTCTTCGACCGCGGCGACCTGCTTTCCCGCCTGGGGGGCAAAACCGAGCTGATCGGCAAGTTTGTGGCGCTGTTCCGAAAGGGCATGGATGGCAATCTGGTTAGACTGCTTGACGCGACAAGAAGCAGCGATCATGAGGGGATACGGGTGAACGCCCACACCATCAAGGGTGCGGCCGGCAACATCGGAGCACCGCGGATTCAGGATATCGCCCGGCGCATTGAGGAGGCTGCACGGGAAGAGAGACTGGCAGAAGCACGGGATCTGTTCCCCCGCCTGAACGACGCGTACGATGCTTTTGTAAGCCTGATCGAGGCAGACCGGTAATCGTCTTATAATCGTCTGACCTGCGCGATCCGTGCAGGCCTGACTTACCAAAGGAGGACATGCATGGAACTCAGAAAATGCCTTATTGTGGATGACGACGAATTAGGGCGGGAAATCATCGCCCACTACCTGCAGGAAGTTCCCGTCGTCGATACCGCAACCGGTGGTCGGGATGCCGTCGAGAAATTTCAGGCGGCCCTGGCGTCGGGCGATCCCTATGAGCTTATCCTGTTGGACATCGTCATGCCGGAGATGGATGGAATTGCCGCCGGCAAGGAGATCAGAAAGCTGGAGAAAGAGCAGGCCATGCCGGCGGACAAGCAGGTCAAGATCGTCATGTTGACCGCGCTTAATACCCCCCAGGATGTCATGCAGTCCATGCTGTCGGTTCAATCGTCAGCCTATCTGGTCAAGCCGGTGGAGCCGGAGAAGGTCCGCAAAACCGTCAGCCAATTAGGGCTCAGGATTCCGCGCTGAATTTCACTGACGGGTTCGGTGGATAACGGGGCGAACAGCACACTCTCCGCTACCGCCGCGTCATCCGTGAAAGAACGGAGCAAAGGGCTGTCGGGGGAACGGTCACTATCCGGAACATTGTGGCCATCTCGCCAGAGCCCCCTCACAGAACCACCTGTTTCTGTTCACGCACCCCGTTCCCGCGGGAGCGATCACGTTATCCAAATCCATAATCTTGCAAAATTTATCTGGCATTCCACCTGCCGTACCATGTTAGAATGTTCTTAATGGAGCATCGTCCATACCCGATGGAGGGTTTCTGTTATCCACGACAAGACAGGAGGAGCCAACAATGAACAAATGGATTACTACTTTTGTAGCTTGCAGTCTCATGATCGCAAGTTTCATGCTAGCGGGGTGTGGTGACGACAACGACGGTTCGGCCCGGGCAACTCTTGTGTCCATTGCCGTCACGCCCACCAATCCGTCCATTGCCGCCGGTACGGCTCAACAGTTCACCGCCACGGGCGTCTACTCGAACAACACCACCAAGAATCTGACAGCGACGGTAACCTGGAGTTCCTCCGACGCCACCAAGGCCACCATCAGCAACGTGGCCGGCTCCAACGGCAGGGCAACCGCCCTGGCCGCAGGCTCAACGACCATTACCGCCACCTTGGGTGCCATCTCCGGCACCACCACCCTGACTGTCTCCACGGCCACATTGTCCTCCATCGCCGTGACGCCCACCAACCCGTCCATTGCCACCGGGACGGTCCAGCAGTTCATTGCCACCGGCACGTTCTCGGACAATACCACCCAGGACCTGACCACCTCGGTGGCCTGGAGTTCCTCCGACGCCACTAAAGCCACCATCAGCAACGTGGCCGGCTCCAACGGCAAGGCAAGCACGCTCGCCGCAGGCTCAACGACCATTACCGCCACCCTGGGCGCTGTCTCCGGCACCACCACCCTGAACGTCACCGTTGCCACGCTGGTCTCCATTGCGGTCACACCGACCAACCCGAGCATCGCCGCCGGAACGACACAGCAGTGCATCGCCACCGGCACGTTCTCGGACAATACCACCCAGGACCTGACCACCTCGGTGGCCTGGAGTTCCTCCGACGCCGCCAAGGCGGCCATCAGCAACGCTGCCGGTTCGAACGGCTTGGCAACCGCCCTGGCCGTGGGTTCAACGACCATCACCGCCACCTCGGGCGCCGTCTCCGGCTCCACCACCCTGAACGTCACTGCGGCCACACTCCAGTCCATTGCCGTCACACCGGCCAACCCGAGCATCGCCGCCGGGACGACACAGCAGTTCATTGCCACCGGCACATTCTCGGACAATACGACTCAGGACCTGACCACCTCGGTAGCCTGGAGCTCCTCCGACGCCACCAAGGCGGCCATCAGCAACGCTGCCGGTTCGAACGGCAAGGCAACCGCCCTGGCCGTGGGTTCAACGACCATCACCGCCGCCTCGGGAGCGATCTCCGGCACCACCACCCTGACCGTCACCGCGGCCGTACTCCAGTCCATTGCCGTCACACCGGCCAGCGTGAGCATTTCAGTGAACCCCGCAGGCACGACACAGCAATTCACGGCCATCGGGACCTATTCCGACAACTCGACCCAAAACCTGACCGCCGCGGTAACCTGGAGTTCCTCTGACCCAACCAAGGCCACCATCAGCAACGCCGCCGGTTCGAACGGCTTGGCAACCACGGTAGCCGCAGGTTCGACAACCATCACGGCGACATCCGGGGGCATCTCCGGCACGGCCACCCTGACCGTCACTACGGCCTCGCTTCTGTCCATTGCCGTTACACCGGCCAATCCGAACATTCTTACCGGAGGCGGCCAATTATTCACCGCCACAGGGACCTATTCCGACAGCTCAACGCAAAACCTGACTGCACTGGTCACGTGGAGTTCGTCGAATGTGTCCGTCGCCACCATCAGCAACAGTACGGGCTCCAAAGGACTGGCGACCGCCGTAGGCACCGGCTCGACGACGATCAGGGCAACTTCGGGCGCCGTCAGTGGCGCAACAGTCCTTGAGGTGGAAGCTCCCTAGATGATAATGATAGTGTTGTGGCGCTGATGAGAGCCGCGTTGGGAAGGACACTGTCCATCCCAACGCGGCCACAGCCGGTGTTCGGTGCAGTTAATACGCTACGCGGATGAGGCCAACGGTAAAGGCGAGTTTGTTGGAAGCGGCAGGGGAATCAACGAATTCCGGCACAATGGTCGGCATGGCAAATTTGGTCGTGCCGTTTTCTATTTCAACCAGGGTCTTCAGAGCCTTCGTTAGGCCGAAGGCGGCACCGCCGATGGCGCCGACTCCGGCGCCGATCCCAATATTAATGAGGTGATCGGCCGGCTTTTTGGTAAAGGCTACGGTAGCCCCACCGATCAGGCCGCCGATCAGCACACCATAGAGGGAATCCTGGAACGTCTCCAGGAGGGCTTGGTCCCCAGCGGCAAAGGCGGGAGCCGTCCCCGAGAACATGGCAGTGATGACGATCGTCGAGACAACTTTCCTGATTTTGTTCATTTCCATGAAGCCTCCTGTTGAGTGGGTATAGCCGTCTCCCTGTTCATATTCCCAAGCTTTTTATCCGGCTGATGCTGCTCGGCACCCGTTCGGCGGCTGGTCAAGCGCATGCCGCACCTGCAGCAGTCTTTCCTTGACGTCTTTGCGAAAAAAGATCTCAACGGCAATAATATCTCCATCTATCACATCAACGAGAATAGTGCCTCTTCCAGGGGTTAACGTAATGGTGGTCTGCCCCGCCCCCCATCCTTTGGTGGGTTGAAATCCGGTGCAAAGCATGTCGTAACACTCCTCACCGCTGACCCATCTGTCCATATCGACCAGCAGGTTTTCCACCTGGCGGGCGAGCTCGGGCCTGTTCTCTTTGCGAAGCAGGTACTCCAACTCGTGGGCAAGATCGGGCAGAGAATCTCTCAGGACAATTTTTTTCACCGACATACCATGCAATCCATTATCTCTCCGCCATGCGCAACATCCGGTCATACCGGCAACTATTGGTGAGGAGAGCGGCCGACCATCTCACTGCGGCTGCGCTTCCCCGTCCTTTGGCTCAGGCAGCGTATCCTTGATGTCGGCCCCGCGGATCAAGGATTTCATCAATTCCATAGCGGTGAGATTCGCACCTTCGGAGGTATCATTAATGGTCACCCCCCACAGCAGCCTGCCTGTCGAGGTATCGGCGATCTTGGCGGTCAGGGAAACGGTGCAGCGGTTTTTCTTGTCCAGGTTGGAGGCCAAACTAGCTACCAGAGCGGTTGACCGGATCGACTCGCAACTGAAATCGTTGACGCTACCGAAGACCACCGCCGCGATATTATGCGACTGCAATGCGCTGCGCATATCGTCGCTCAGACCTGAACCGTAAAACTTTGCTTCGCTCACCAGAGCAGTGGTGGTGCTGCGGTCAATGACGACATATCCTTTGGCCACCAACTCCAGCGCCACGCGATCGGCAGCCTCCTGGCCAATGCTTTTACCGGTAGCCGTAGCCGAGGAATAAAAAGGCATGAGTGCTACCGTCTTTGTGCCGGGAGGAGTCCTGAGCAGAGAGCAACCGGTCAGGGAAAGGCCGAGAGTCATACAACACGTAATCCGTTTCATGAGAGCCGTTTTCACAATTTTTCCGTCTTTCTGCATGAGTGGCAAGGAATAGAGAAATCAGGCGGCCTCAAATTTGTAACCGGCGCCATAGACCGAATGGATGAACTCCAGCTCGGGATTTGCATCAGCAATCTTCTTCCTCAGCTTCTTGATATGGCTGTCTATGGTACGACTGCTGACGATGCGCCGGTCGGGATAGATCTTTTCCATGAGCTGTTGCCGGCTGTAAATGCGGCCGGGCTTGGCGGCCAGAAACTGCAACAGCTTGAATTCCACCGCGGTAAGATCAAGTACGTGCTCGGCAAGCGTGGCCCGATAGCGTGATTCGTCAAGGGCAAGTCCGGCTGCCTGCACGGCCTGTCCGTCCCCCATACGGCGCAGAACCGCCTTGACCCGGGCAACAACCTCCCGAGGGCTGAACGGTTTGCAGATATAGTCGTCGGCGCCAAGTTCAAGCCCAAGCAGGCGATCGACTTCGTCAATGCGGGCGGTCATCATGATAATCGGCACATTGGAGAAGGTCCTGATCTCCTTGCAAATATCTATGCCGTCACGCCCGGGCAGCATGAGATCAAGCAGCACGAGATTCGGACTATTGTCTCTTACCCAGGAAGCAACATCAGTACCGTTACACAAACTTGATGTTTCGAATCCTGCCAAGTAGAGATAATCTTTCAAAACTTCCACTAATTTCAGTTCATCTTCCACAATAAGGATTCTATTTGTCATATAAATTTCCTCTCAAACATCATATTTTCAGGAAACATTGATTCTTTTGCAGCACATTGATATCACAAGTAGATCGACTATTATCAAAACCGGCAGGTATTTTCGCATTTATGACATATTCTGGTTGCGTTTCCCTCTTTTCTGCTTATTTCGCTCCTTATTGTATCGCTGATTGGCGGAAACCTGATTGGATCGCTCCGTTCACCACCGGCCTGACAAGGGAGAGAGCAGGGAAAACCGCTGCCGCTGGTGCCGCTTACTGATGTGGACGCTGCCACAGCAGCGTCTCCTCACCTTGGCTCTCTACGGGACACTAGAATGAAAATGTGATTGAAATATGCTTGAATCAAGCAAATGAGGTATCAGGAGGGATCGGCAAAAATTTTGAAAGTCTGGCGACGCCTCTGCAGCGTTCCGGGGCAGCTTGCTCCGGATAAACCGGAGAGCCTGTCCCCATCCCGGTGATGATTCGCACGGCTTTTATCCGGCGCGGACAAGAGAACAGAGGCAGGGCGTTATTGCACAATCATCTTTTACGGGGAAAAGCAGGGGATTCTCATCGCTCCTGCTGGTAGGACCTCATACAAACGAGAAGGTAGTGATCTTTCAAACAGCATCCGGCGAACAGCCCCGAGTATCGGTCTCGCGTCACCATCCGCAGCCACCGGCAAACACCACGCCACATTCGTCACCGACAAGCCGGAGGCCATGGTTCTTGGAGCACTATTCGTGCCCCGTCATTATCCCTGGCCGACGAAATACCGGATAATGTCGTTGTAGAACGCCAACAGCATCAGCCCCAAAAGCAGCATCAGGCCGATCTGCTGAGCATACTCGCGCGCCTTCTGGCTGACCGGGCGGCGAAAGATGAGTTCCCAGAAAAAGAAGAAGAGATGCCCGCCGTCGAGAACCGGCACCGGCAAGAGGTTGAGCACCCCAAGGTTGACGCTGAGCAACGCCATGAAAGCCAGAAAGCTGGAGCCGCCGGCCTGGGCTGTTTCACCGGCCATCTTGGCGATCATGATCGGCCCGCCGAGCGAATCCAGCGGCACGACGCGCTGGGCCAGCTTTACCAGCGACATGACCGTGATCTCGATCACCTTCCCGGTTTGGACCGTACCTTTGCCGATCGCCTCAATGGGACCGAAATGCTCGGTGACCACCTCGCCGGCCGAGGCCACGCCGATAGCGAACCCGCTGACCTTCTCGCCGAACAGGTTCTTGCTTATGCGCGGCTCAGGCGTAATAGTGAACTGCATATCGGCCGCGTTGCGCTTTACCGTGAGCACGATGGGCTGGCCCTTGGTCGCGGCAATCGCTTCGGCCACCTCTTCCCAGTGCACAATGGACTTTCCGTTGATGGCGGTTATGACATCGTTTTTTTGAACCCCGGCCTTTGCCGCCGGTTTATCCTTCAAAACCTCGCCGATCTTGGTGGTGACTGAGGGCACCCCCAGCATGCTGAGCACGATAAAGGCCAGCCAGGCAAAGACAAGATTGAAAACCGGACCGGCCATAACGATGGCAATCCGCGCCAGAGGCGGTTTATGGGCAAAGGAGCGTGCCTTTTCCGCTTCCGTCAGCTCCCGCGGCGCGGCGGCGGCTGTGCCGGCTTCCTCAGCGACGCGTTCTTCCCCCTCTTCCGAAGCGGGATGGTGGGACTCGCCCCCCTCGACAAAGCCTCCCTCGCCGAACATCTTCACGTAGCCGCCCAGCGGAAAGGCCGAGATCAGGTATTCCGTCTCGCCGATCCTCTTGCCCACCAGCTTCGGTCCAAAGCCAAGGGAGAACTTCTCCACCCTGACGTTGAACAGCTTGGCCACCAGGAAGTGCCCGAACTCGTGGACGAAGATCAACACCCCCAGGACAACTACCGCATAAACGACCATCATGTCAGTTCACCATTCCCCGGCAGATCTCCCGTGCCCGGTCACGCCCCCAGCGGTCGGCCAGGAGCACCTCTTCAATGGATTTCAGGTTATGGGCCTGGTGGGCGTCCATGGTCCGCTCAATGACCTCGGCGATCTGCATGAAACCGATCCTCCCCGCCAGGAACGCCTCCACGGCGATCTCGTTGGCGGCATTCATCACCGCCGGCATGCTCTCACCGTCCGTGATGGCGCGATAGGCCAGGCCGAGGCAACGAAATTTCTCCTTGTCCGGATTGAAAAAGGTCAGCCCGGACAGGGCCGTCAGATCAAGCGGCTTGACGCCGGTGGCCACACGCCCGGGGTATGACAGGGCGTAGGCGATGGGGGCCTTCATGTCCGGCGTGCCCAACTGGGCGATGACGCAGCCATCGACGTATTCGACCATGGAATGGATGATGCTCTGGGGATGGATGTTGACGTCTATCTTCTCCACCGGGACATCGAACAACCAGCGCGCCTCCAGCACCTCCAGCCCCTTGTTCATCATGGTGGCCGAATCGATGGTGATCTTGCGCCCCATGCTCCAGTTGGGATGATTGAGGGCATCCCGCACGGTGACGCCGCCAAGCTGTTCGGTCGGCGTGTTCAGGAACGGACCGCCCGATGCGGTCAGGATGATTCTGGTGATATCCTCGCAACGGTGCCCCTCCATTGACTGGAATACGGCGCTGTGCTCGCTGTCAACCGGGTAGAGCTTGACGCCGTACTCGGTGATCATCTCCATGAAGAGGTGCCCGGCAGTGACGAGGGTTTCCTTGTTGGCCAGGGCGATATCCTTGCCGGCCCGGATGGCGGCGGCGGTGGGGACCAGGCCGGCTGCTCCGACGATGGCGGCCACCACCATCTCCGTCTCACCGGCGGTTGCCGCGGCGATCAGGCCTTCGACACCCCCCAGGATCTCCACCGGCAAACCGGAGCACATTTCCCGGAACCGGGGCACATCCTCCGGGGAAGCGACCACCGCGATGCGCGGAGAGAACTCCCTGACCTGGCGAGAGAATAGCTCAAGATTACGTCCGGCGGTCATGGCGACCACCCGGAAACGATCGGGGTAGGCGGCAACAATCTCCAGAGTGCTGACGCCGATGGAACCGGTTGAACCGAGAATGGTAAGATGTTTCATAGAGCTATCCCTTGAAAAAATAGATGACGTAGTAATACAGGGCCGGAGCGGCGAAGATGATGCTGTCCAGGCGGTCCAGCACGCCGCCGTGGCCGGGGATGACGGCACCGGAATCCTTGACCCCGAAACTGCGCTTGAGAAGTGATTCGAACAGGTCGCCGGCCTGGCCGAGGATACCGACGAATACGGCGGTCAGCACGGCATCCCGGAAGCCCAGTTGCGGGAAAAAACTGAACTTGGCGATCAGGGTGCCGCCAATGCTGCCGGCCAGTCCGCCCAGCGCCCCCTCGATACTCTTCTTGGGGCTGACCAGCGGATAGAGCCGGTGTTTGCCAAAGGCGCTACCGGCGTAATAGGCCGCCGAGTCGTTGGTCATGACGATCAGCATGATGACCAGGAGCCATTGCACGCCGTAGGGCGTCTGGCGCAGCATGACCAGGTGCATGAGCAGGAAAGGGATGTACAAAAACGCCAGCATGGCATAGGCGACCTCCCGGGCGGCATCCGCTACCTCGCGGATGCGGAAGAGGAACAGAAGGGCAAAGGCCAGGAACAGGAGGGCAACCCCTGCCAGGACATGGCGGTCATTGCCGAAAAAGGGAACGAAAATAAGGAATGTTCCGCAGACGGCTGCCGGCCAGACCTCGATGGTCCTGTCCGGAAGGGCCATGCGGTAGAACTCGTGGATGCCGATGAAGGTGAAGACGGCCAGCAGGCAGGCGAACAACAGCGGACCGCCCTTGAGAATGGTCAGAAGCAGGATCGGCAGTAGGATAAGCGCTGAGATCAAGCGTTTAATAAGGGACCCCTATTCAGGATTTGGTCGCTGGTCTTGCCGAAACGCCGCTCGCGGGATTGGAAGTCGGCCAGTGCCTTGTGAAACTCGTTGATGGTGAAGTCGGGCCAGTAGGTCTCGGTAAAATACAACTCGGTATAGGCCAATTGCCACAGAAGGAAGTTACTGATGCGCATTTCTCCGCTGGTACGGATCAGGAAGTCGGGATCGGGCAGGCCTCCGGTGTCGAGATACGCTCCGAAAACACCCATGGTGATGTCGTCCGGCTTTAGTTTGCCGGCCGCCACGTCTCGGGCCAGGCGGCTTGCGGCAATGCTGAGTTCCTGGCGGCCTCCGTAGGAAAGAGCCAGGGTCAGCACCATGCCGGTATTACCGGCAGTCTGGCGAATGGCCTCTTCCAGGGTTTCATTGACATCGTCGGGCAGGTCGCTACGGTTGCCGATGACATTGTAGCGGATGTTTTTCCGCATCATGCGAGCCGTTTCCTGGCGGATATACTTCTTGAGCAGCGCCATCAGCGCCTTGACCTCAAGCGCGGGCCGCGACCAGTTTTCCGATGAAAAAGCAAACAGGGTCAGGTATTTGATACCCAGAAGTGATGACTGTTCCACCACCATCTTGATGGTCTCGGCCCCACGCTGATGCCCCACGATGCGCTTGAGCATGCGCTGTTGCGCCCAGCGCCCGTTGCCGTCCATAATGATGGCGAGATGTGCGGGCAATCTGTCCGGAGCGAGCGGTTCCATCAAACTTCCATGACCTCTTTTTCTTTGTGGGCCACGGCTTCGTCTATCCTGGTCTCGAAACTCTTCGTGATATCCTGAACATCTTTTTCGTATTTTTTCAGTTCGTCTTCGGTGATCCCCTTGTCCTTCTCCAGCTTCTTCAGCTTGTCCATCGCGTCGCGACGGATATTGCGCAGGGCGATCTTGTCCTCTTCGGCTTTTTTCCTGAGGTCCTTGACGATTTCCTTGCGGCGCTCCTCGGTCAGCGGCGGCAGGTTGAGACGGATGACCTTGCCGTCGTTGGAGGGGGTCAGGCCGATATTGGCATTGAGGATGGCCTTTTCTATGGGGCCGATCATCTTGGCCTCCCACGGTGCGATGGTGATGGTACGCGGCTCCGGAACCGCCAGGGTGGCCACTTGGCTGATGGAGGAAGGGTTGCCGTAATACTCCACCTTGACCGCATCCAGAATGCCGGTGCTGGCGCGGCCGGTCCTGATCTTCTGGAATTCCCCCTTGAGCACGCTGACGGTCTTCTCCATATGTGACTTCATGTCGTCAATCACGGACTTTGGCATGTTTCTATTCTCCTTGTACGATGGTTCCGATTTCTTCGCCGCAGATGACCTTCTTGATGTTGCCCTCGGTGGTCAGGTCAAAGACGATAATCGGCAGGTTGTTGTCCATGCAGAGCGAGGTGGCCGTTGCATCCATGACCTGCAGCCCCATCTTGAGCACTTCGAGATAGGTCAGTTTCGGCAGTTTGACCGCTGCGGCATCCTTCTTCGGGTCGGCCGAGTACACCCCGTCCACCTTGGTCCCCTTGAGGATCACCTGGGCGTTGATCTCCATGGCCCGCAGGCTCGCGGCGGTATCCGTGGTGAAATAAGGGTTGCCGGTGCCGGCGCCGAAGATCACCACTCGCCCCTTTTCAAGGTGGCGCATGGCCCGCCGACGGATATACGGCTCAGCGACCTCCTGCATGGCGATGGCCGACTGGACGCGGGTGGAAACCCCCTCCTTCTCCAGGGCATCCTGCATGGCCAGGGAGTTGATCACCGTGGCCAGCATCCCCATGTAGTCGGCGCTGGCCCGGTCCATCCCCTTGGATGAAGCGGCCAGGCCGCGGAAGATGTTACCGCCGCCGATCACGAGCGCCAACTGGACCCCCAGGTCCACCACCTCTTTGATCTCCCGGGCAATGGTATTGATGGTCAGCGGGTCGATACCGTACCCCTGGTCGCCGGCGAGCGATTCGCCGGACAGCTTCAAGAGCACTCTGGTAAATGACGGCCTGTTCATGGTCTGGCTCCCGTCCTGAATGTGATGATGTATGAAGTCGTCGGATTTGAGATGATACCAAGGCGGCGAGTAAAAAAAAAGCCGGCCATGGCGGCCGGCTTCGGCGTCTGTTTACAGGCCGGCCGCTGCTGCCACTTCGGCAGCAAAGTCCGACTCTTTCTTTTCAAGTCCCTCACCGAGAACATACTTGGTAAAGCGACGGATCGACATATTCTCGCCGATCTTGGCGATGGTCTCATTGAGGTACTGCTCGATGGTCTTGTCCGGGTCCTTTACGTAGGCCTGTTCCAGAAGGCAAACGTCGGCGTAGAACTTGTTGATCTGACCCTCGATGATCTTCTCTATGATGTTTTCCGGCTTGCCGGTTTCCCGTGCCTTGGCGCGATAGATCTCCTTCTCGCGCTCCAGAACATCGGCAGCCACCTCCTCGCGGCGCACGCAGGTAGGCGAGGCGGCGGCGATGTGCATGGCAATGTCCTTCACGAAGACCTGAAAGTTTTCGTTTTTGGCAACGAAGTCGGTTTCGCAGTTAATTTCAACCATGACGCCGATCTTGCCGCCGGCGTGGATGTAGCAACCGACAGCCCCTTCAGTGGCGGCTCTGCCTGCCTTCTTGGCGGCAGCGGCCAAACCTTTTTTACGCAGGTAATCGACGGCTTTTTCAAAATCAGCGGCGCTTTCCTCAAGGGCCTTCTTGCAATCAAGCATGCCGGCCCCGGTCGATTTTCTCAGTTCGTTGATCTGTGCAGCGGTAACAGCCATCATATCCTCCTTCCCCGTAACAGGGGATCAATGTAATCAGCGCTTTATTCGGCAGCCTCTTCGGCGACGTCTCCGGCCGCTTCGGCAGCGACAAATTCCTCGGCGCCTTCTTTATCGGACTGGAGAGCGGCATTACGAGCCATAGCCCCTTCGATGGCGGCATCGGCGATCTTGGAACTCAACAGGCGGATGGCGCGGATGGCGTCGTCGTTACCAGGGATGACGTGGTCAATGGGATCGGGATCGCAATTTGTGTCGACGATGGCCACAACGGGAATGCCCAGCTTGTTGGCTTCCTGAACGGCGATCTCTTCATTCTTGGGGTCGATGACGAACATCATGCCGGGCAGCTTGTGCATCCCTTTGATGCCACCCAGAATTTTCTGGAGTTTTTCACGTTCCTTATCAAACTGGAGGGATTCTTTCTTGGTGTAAGCGTCAACGGTGCCGTCCTCGAACATGGCGTCGAGGCGCTTGAGACGGTCGATGCTCTGCTTGACGGTGGCAAAGTTCGTCAGCATGCCGCCCAGCCAGCGCTGGTTGACGTAATACATGCCGCAACGGCTTGCCTCCTCGGCCACCGAATCCTGGGCCTGCTTTTTGGTGCCGACAAACAGGATGGTGTTGCCGCTTTCGACCGACTCTTTTACGAAGTTGTAAGCGGATTTGAAATAACGGACGGTTTTCTGCAGGTCGATGATGTAAATCCCGTTACGCGCCCCGAAAATGTAGGGTTTCATCTTGGGGTTCCAACGCTTGGTCTGGTGGCCAAAATGAACGCCGGCCTCCAGCAGTTCCTTCATGCTGATACTTGACATACTGATCTTCTCCTTTGGTTTTTCCTCCGCCCCGTTGAATCCCCGCAAGCCACAAGGGACACCGCCGGTCATTACTCGAGGCGTGTGAATTTGAAATCGACAGTTTATAACACAAGAACCACGGAATGACAAGCAAAATTACCAATACCAAACAGCCTGCCAAATACACGGCTCATACATGACGCCGCTTTTTCTATCGCGACGCAATAAGCGCCTTGCCGGCAAATTTTACTCTGAGGGCTTGACAGGAGCGCCGTGCTCTGCTATTGAATTGGAACATTCGGGCGCTTAGCTCAGCGGGAGAGCACTGCCTTCACACGGCAGGGGTCACTGGTTCAATCCCAGTAGCGCCCACCATGAAAACCGAATGGCCAGGTCAACAAACCTGGCCATTTTTATTTTATATTTATAACAAGTTACATCACTTCGCAATTCAAATCTCTTGATTGTCCCACACCTCAAAATTCATATTTCCCACTAATCCTGTCAAGTCTGTGCCCATCCTGTGCCCATTTCGTGCCCATCCCAATTTCTTTAAAATATGAACTCTGGTAATGTTGACTCCTGCCCTTTTGTGCCTAACATATGACTCCTACCTAACAGGTCAAGTGGTCATAAAAAATCTCAAATTTTTCGACCCCTGCCCTTTGTGCCCTTTCAACTCTCTGTAATTATTTTATTTTATCAAAGGGACCATTTGGAAAATAAACCTTTAGCTTGGTAATTCTCCATCTGGAATATATTCCATGATATCGCCTACTTTGCACCCGAAATATTTACAAAGTTTATCGATATTATCTGTTGTAGTGTTATAGCCCCGTTGGCCTGCAACTTTGGAAAGCGTGGTCCGGTGAATTCCTGTAGCATGAGCAATTTCCTCAAAAGTCAACCTTTTCCCCTCTTTGAACTCTCGATCTGCAACAAGTTCCTTTATTCGAAACCGAATCATAAAATAATCCTTTCAAACTGACTTCAGACTCATCCCCTCGGCATCAGTGTTTATATCATACCTATGACATCCAAACAATCACTTCGCGGAAAAAAATAATCATATGATGCATATATGCTACATTAATGACTGGAGATCACGTATGGACATTACATGCTATATCACGACAGACGAATTGGCAGAAAGGCTTCATTACGATCCTAGGTACATAAGAGAGAATCTAAAAGATTCGGTACTGCTGGAAGGAATCCACTACGTCCGCCCCTTCGGCCGCAGGAAGATCCTCTATATTTGGGAAAGTATTGAGCGAGACATGGTTAAGAGATCATTAGCGGAAGCTCCTATGATCCCATTAGCGAGAGGAGGTGTTGTAAATGGGTAGCATTCGATCACGTAAAGAAAATGGCCTGCTAATGTTCGATTTCAGGTACCTGGGGATACGCTGTCGGGAACAAACGACTTTGCCCGATACGGCTGCAAATCGAAAAAGAATGGGAACAGTTATGAAGCAGATTGAAGCTGAGATCACTCTCAAGACCTTCGATTATGCCAAGTACTTTCCCAATTCACCCATGGTGCAAAAATTCGTCAAGGCAAAAACCGAAGCGCCAAGCGAGGAAAGCAAAACTGACACACCACTCTTCAAGGATTTTGCCTGGGAGTGGTTCGACGAGAACGCCATCTCCTGGAAACGCTCCTACAAGGCAACACTAAAAGTCACATTGAATCGCTACCTGATCCCCGAATTCGGGGAAAAAGAAGTCGGCCACATCACCAAGGGAGAAATCCTCAAGTTCCGTTCCTCACTCGCCAAAGTCCAGAACGGGACCAAAGAAGGGTTGTCTCCTGACCGGATCAATCACATCATGATGCCGTTGCGTATGATACTTAATGAGGCAGCCGACCGAAATAATTTTAGCACACCATTCACGAAGATTAAACAACTGAGCACCCCGAAAACCGAGGTAGACCCGTTCACCCTGGATGAAGTCAACCTTATAATCAGCAAGGTCCGTCCGGACTTCAAGAACTATTACATCGTCCGCTTCTTCACTGCCATGCGCACAGGTGAGATCGATGGCCTCAAGTGGCAGTACGTCAACTTCGAGCGTAGGGAGATTTATGTGCGCGAGACCGTGGTGATGGGCGAGGAAGACACCACCAAGACCACCGGGTCCCAGCGAACCATTCAGATGTCGCAACCAGTGTATGAAGCCTTGCAATCACAGTTCTCGGTAACTGGCCATCTAAGCAAGTTTGTCTTCTGCAATCGTGCCGGCGACGCGTACGACTATCACAACGTCAACAACAGGGTCTGGTATCCCCTGTTGAAGCACTTGGGATTGCGGCGTCGGCGAGCCTACCAGACCCGTCACACGGCAGCGACGCTGTGGCTTGCCTCGGGCGAAAATCCAGAGTGGATAGCGCGACAAATGGGGCACACAAATACCAGGATGCTGTTCACGATCTACTCCCGCTTTGTGCCCAATCTGACCCGGCAGGACGGCTCGGCCTTCGACAGAATGTTGAAGGACAATTTTTCTTTGAAAGGAGTCGAGTAATGCTAATCGCAAGTCTCACCTATTACCATGGCGCGGCTTTTTCAGGTGAATACCGGATTCGAGCCCCTCATTCATGTATCGCTAGAAACGGCGTCCCCTACGCTTCCTTTGAGCTTGGCGATATGTCGGGCTCACTAAAGAGTTACATGTGGCTCGACAAGCACCAAACGCCTCCAGGTCTGAGCACCAACAGCCGGGTTTCGGTGTGTGCCCAGTTGCGTTATCTGAACGGTGGCTGGATTGCCATTGTTCATGCCATGGAAAACTTGGATGCGAAAGTGTCCGACCCGGTCGCGTTGCTACCGGTGTGGATCTGCCCGAGCAATGGATTGTTGGCGCAACTACACGACGTGATCAATACAATTGAGAACGAGCCGTTCCGCGGTCTTCTCGACAACATCTTCTCGGATGATGCCATCGCCCTGCCCTTCCTGGCTGCACCGGGAAGCACTGCCAATCACCACGGGTATGCGGGCGGGTTACTGGAGCACAGCGTGGAGTGTGCTGTAATTATCAACCACATGCCGCTGTTCCCGATTGAAACCAGGGATCTGGGCGTCGTTGCAGCGCTTTTGCATGATGTTGGCAAGATCAGGACATTATCCCCTACCGTCAAGCTCAGTCACGAAGGATTTCTCCTTAATCACGATGCCCTGACGCTTGAAATACTGGCCCCGCATTTGAAATGTTTTGACAGCGTGTGGCCGGACGCGGCCATTGCCCTGCGTTATCTGTTGACATGGCGAAGCCATCGAAGAAAGAGGCATCCTCTAATGACCATTGCGGAGGCGATAGCTTCCGCTGATCGGATCAGCAGCAGCCTCAACAAAGAAAATGCCGCATTTTCACAACTGCCACTCTGGCGTAATGCCACGGAAGGGCTCTTTGATAATGGCTTCTGGCGGCCACGGCCATTTCTTTCAAACACACCGAATGAACCCAGCCGCCATTCATTGGCATCCTGACACGACAAACAACTCAAAATCAGATTTACAGGAGATAGATCATGTCCAAATGCATCAGCATATTCAAGCACAAGAAGTATCAATTCTACTCGCTGGCAGAGAAGCTCCTTCTGACTTCCAAGCTTGAATATCTGGGAACTCCACCCAGCAGACTCAAAGAAGATTATGACCTTATCGATAAGCAGCTAAGCACCATCAAAACGCTAAAGGATGCCGTGAAACTTCTTGACGTGGTTGAGCAGACTCTCCTCCATGATGTTTCAGGAGTATTCGGAAGCACCTCGTGCGTGAACTGCGTGGCGTTCGTTGACTGTCCGAAATTTGGTAAAATTCAGGAAAACTACGAAGGCCCGCCTCCACAACCATATCCATATGATGAAGATGCTCTCAATCTGTGCAATGGCTATCATCCCAATTGGGATAAATATGACGAGGTGGCTAAGATATATCCGAACATATTGATGAGGTTGGAGTTGTCGTTCGGGATTGTAGTCGACCGCAAGAGAATTGCGGGCAAGTTGCTTGATGTAATGGGCTTGTGGGCAGCGACTGTCGGACTCAGGAGTTAGATTTCCTGAGCATCATTCCCCGGTGCCTACATTTTTGGCACCTGCTTGGTGAGCAATACATGACGATAACGTCAAGGCGGAAAAAGCTGGTAATCGCCCGTAAGCAGGTTGAGGATGTCGAAGATGGCTTCTGCTGATTCCTTAGCATGTGGGGCAATTTGAGGTCTTTGCCATTTGTTCCAGTGAGAACCCCTGCCAACATCTCCAGGCCGGATACCCGTCCGGCCTGGAGAGAGGCGGCCCAAGTGGTCGCTTCTTTTCATTATAAGGCAAAACAACCTTGTTGCCGTAACACATAATAATCTAGCGTTGACAAAGCATATTAATCTAGCTAAAGTAAATCACAATAATCTAGCAACAAATGAGGTATGCCATGGCAACAACTCCGGCACAACGGAGGCTCGCCGACGCTCTGACTGTCCTGAAGAAATTGCAGGATGACGGCAAAACCGCCATAAAATCGGGTGATCTTACCCGTCTTCAGCGGGAAAGTCTCATCAAGAACGGTTTCCTGCGACTAATTGTCAAAGGGTGGTATATGCCGTGCCGACCAGGCGAAGACACCGGCGACAGCACTCCCTGGTATGCAGCAATGCGTGACTTCATCCAGGGTTATTGCACAGAACGTTTTGGCGAACAATGGCATGTATCAGCTGAATACTCGTTGTTTCTGCATACGGGAAAGACCATTACGCCGCATCAGGTCGTGATCCACACGCCTCTCGGGCAGAACGGCCTGCTGAAGCTGCCCGATAACTGTTCAATCCTGGACTACAAGGCCAAAGATTTCACTCCTGCCACCAAAATCCAGCTCTTGGAGAACATTCGTGTCCTGTCGCTTCCCGTTGCTCTCATTCGCGTCCCGGAAGCCTTTTATACCACCTACTTCCAGGATGCACACATCGCTCTTCATCAGTTACGAGATGCATCAGATCTTAACAGGGAGCTGCTTGAAGGGGGTCATAGCACTGTTGCCGGGCGTCTCGCCGGAGCCTTACGGGCGTCGGGGCGCGGAGAGCTGGCGGACAATGTGCTGGCAACCATGCGTGCAGCAGGATTCGTTGTCAATGAGTCCAATCCTTTTAGTATCGCACCTCCAACCTTGGAGTTCTCCAGGGTCCAATCGCCCTATGTCCTGCGGATGCGTCTCATGTGGCAGGCAATGCGAGAGACCGTTCTGGACTCTTTCCCACCAGAGCCTGGCATTCCGACCGACATTGAGAAATTCATAGGGGAGATCGAAGAAAGCTACAAAACCGATGCCTATCACTCTCTCTCGATTGAAGGGTATCGTGTCACCCCGGAACTTATTCAAAAAGTCGCCACAGGCGATTGGAATCCAGACCGTAATGACTCTGACGCAGAGATGAAGAACGCCATGGCGGCGCATGGTTACTGGCTCACCCACAATGAGGTTAAGGCCACGATCAGAAACATTCTGACAGGTGCAAATCCCGGTGCAGCTTTCCGCCGGGATCACGCTTCATGGTATCGCAACCTTTTCGCACCCAATGTCGATGCTGGATTCCTGAAGCCGGCCGATCTGGCTGGCTACAGGACAGACAAGGTATTTATCAGGGGGGCGACACATGTGCCACCTTCGCAGGATGCTGTCCGTGACATGATGCCGGAACTGTGCGACCTGCTGGAGGCCGAATCCAATGCAGCCGTACGTGCTGTACTGGGACATTTTCTGTTTGTGTACATCCACCCGTATTTTGATGGCAATGGCAGATTGGGCCGGTTCCTGATGAATGCCATGCTGGCTTCCGGCGGGTATCCGTGGACTGTGATCCGGATCGAGCATAGGCCTGAGTATATGGCGGCACTTGAGGCGGCGAGTTCGAAGGGAGAAATTGAACCTTTTGCGGGATTTATCGCTCGCTCGATGCCATAAGCGTACAGTCAGCAAATGCGAGGGTTTTCTGTATGCACTGCGGTGCCGAAGCCTATGAATCGTGAACCGGAGGAGACTAAGGCCCGCAAAAGAAGCTGATCTGCCAAAATTTTTAATCGGTGAGAGCGGAGCTTATAACGTGGGAGTAGTCGAAAACTACCCCTTTTTTACCCGGCATTAATGTTTCAAGGGGCGAACCGGGTGGTGTTGCTATTGGCTGTTCACCGAGCTTGTTCGCCGCGTTCCGGAACAAGTACCCGGATATTGATCTCCAACTGGTGGAGTACGGAAGCAAACGCTTGGAAGAAACTTCTGCGGGAAGGAGAGTTGGCCCTTGCCGCATGTCTCTTGCCGGTTAATCAGAGTTATTTCCGTGTTACTAAACATCCTTTCAAGACATTGTTTCCTTTCTTTGGCTCTTTGTTATTGACAAACCATTTCCAGCAGCCGGCTAAGTTCCTTATATTCCTTCGAGGAAATCTTGTTCGTAAGTTTACTGCGAACCCGCTTCGCCGCGATGGCAAGATGGTTCTTGATTTCCTGACCGTACTCAGTCAGGACAACCCGGTGCACACGCCGGTCCTCGGCAACTGTATTACGTAATACAAGCCCTTTCTGCTCCAGCCGGTCAACAACTCCCACAATAGTGGTTCGATCAATCCTGGTGATTCGTGAAAGACATCTCTGAGAATCGGACTTGTCGGCCTCAAGATGCATCAGGACTATGAACTGAACAGGAGTGATTCCGTATGTTGCGAACTCTTCGCCGCACAGCCGGGTAACGTATCGGTAGGCCCCGGCCAGAAGGAAGCAGATGTCTTCTTGGATATCCAATATTGCGCAGTTGTGGGGTAGGTCCGTACTGTCACAACTCGTGCCGAGACTCCGACGTTCATCATTCATACAGTTACCTCGCCCCATATGCCTAAAACATCTCCCTTGGTTGGCCGGTTGAAGCCAGTACGCTGCTCCAGAACCACCCTTCGGGATCGATTTTTTTTCTCTGGCAGGTAGCAACATTAATTGGGACATGGGTAAATTGATCGTTCCAAACTCCAATTACCATATTTGTCCGCCCGCTCATTCCTGCGTGTACCGCATTGTGCCCCATCAACAAACATAAAGCGGAATCGTGTGCGTTTGCCGGCTGACTCCTGATTATATAACTCGGATCTATATATTTGAGGTTAATGGCGATACCCGTTGCGGCAAAGTACTCTTTGACGGCATTCCGTATCCAGATGCCAATATCGCCGAATTTGGCATTGCCGGAACTGTCAAACTCCTTCTCTGTAGCCAGAAAGTCCCGCCCGACCCCTTCGGCTACAACAATCACGGCATGCCCCCGATCCTCAAGACGCCCCTTCAAATTTTGCAGGAATGTCTCCCGCGTGAAGGCAACCTCCGGTACCAGGCAATAATTAGTCGTCCCTGAAAAAGTTTAACCAACTGTTTTTACTTATGTTATTTGCAGTTTATCTATGATAAAATCGCCGGAAATTGTACTTATCCCCTCATTT
>Ga0207816_1000022_pt1 | contig 75317 bp, 76 predicted proteins | sample LuqExpMetageno10_FD_187768 | JGI IMG/M metagenome (GOLD analysis project Ga0207816, IMG submission 187768) | Tropical forest soil microbial communities from Luquillo Experimental Forest, Puerto Rico - Sample 10 (SPAdes) | ecosystem: Environmental > Terrestrial > Soil > Tropical forest ... | reverse complement strand
GCGTCGGCGCTAGAATCAAGGCCCGCACGGATTTGGGTTGGCGGGTGCCATGGGCGCGGCTCAGCACGGCCATTACCGGCAGGGCGAAGGCGGCGGTCTTGCCGGTGCCGGTCTGGGCTAAGGCCAGCATGTCGCGGCCTTTCATCAATTCGGGAATGGCGGCGGTTTGGATTGGTGTCGGGGTCTGATACCCCGCCTCGTCCAGCGCCTTCAGAAGCATTTGGGGCAGGCCGAAACCTGCGAAACCAGTATCAGTCACTCGTTATCCTTTGACGCAAACAGGCACGCACCAGCGCGCACGGGTTTGGCGTGGTTGCCGCGTCCCATGCACAAGGATGAACGGAAGGGTTGGTAGAAGCTCGCGGAAGGCCGAAGGCCGCGTGCACGCGCGAGTGGGGCGATCTGTACAAGCTGTCGCGGTTCGGGTCAATCAGGGATCACCACGGCCCTGCAACACCTGTGGCAAATATACAATCATGGCTAGATGAATTCGCTGACACTGTCTTGAAGACCGGGCCTTGAAGCCCCACCTTTAGAGGGCTGTAGTTCCGTGGGTGTCGCCCGCCAGGAGAACCGGTCTTCTGGCGGGCGATGCTTTTCTAGGGCCCCGCCCCCAAACCCAGCCATTTTCCAAAACAAAAGGCCGCCCAAACGGACGGCCCTACGTTCTGCTCAAAGAACAGTCTTGCTTACTTCGGCAGCAAGCCTTCGCGCTGCATGCGCTTGCGCTGCAGCTTGCGGTACCGGCGGATCGCCTCGGCCCGTTCGCGGGCACGCTTCTCGCTCGGCTTCTCGTAGTGGCCACGCAGCTTCATCTCGCGGAAAATGCCTTCACGCTGCATCTTCTTCTTCAGCGCCTTGAGGGCTTGGTCGATATTGTTGTCGCGAACGATGATCTGCAAAGTCTCACTCCGTGTAGTTCTTTGAGGGGCGGCTATATATCCGATAGGGTATGCCAAGTCCACACGACCGCGGCAAAAGGCCGGGAGATTCTGCCGATTTTGCTGTGACCTGTGGTCTTGGGCCGCGAAACCGCGGCTAAATTTAAGGCCGGGTCAGCGATTTTGTCCGAAAATCTCCCCTAACCACCTGGAATCAAAGGGATCGTCATGGCCATTCTGAAAATCGCCCGCATGGGCCATCCGGTCCTGATGCGCAAGTCAGATCTTGTCCAGGACCCCACCGCCCCCGAAATCCGCCGCTTGGTGGCCGACATGCTGGAAACCATGGTCGATGCCAATGGCGCTGGCCTTGCCGCACCCCAGGTGCACGCTTCGTTGCGGGTGGTGGTGTTCCAGGCCCCGGCCGACCGCAATGACGGGCTCTCGGAGGAAGAACGGCATGACGCCACCGCCCCGCTCACGGTGCTGATCAATCCCGAAATCGAAGTTTTGGGACCGGAGCGGGAAGCCGGCTGGGAAGGCTGCCTCTCGGTGCCCGGCTTGCGCGGTTTGGTGGAGCGGCCATCTCACATCCGCTACCGGGGTGTCGATCACGAAGGTCATGTCATCGATCGGGTCGCCAAAGGCTTTCATGCACGGGTGGTGCAGCACGAATGCGATCATCTCGAAGGCGTGCTCTACCCGCAGCGGATGAGTGATTTGAAAAATCTCATCTTCGAAAGCGAAATCCGTCATTGGCTGCCCCGCGCGTGATGCACAGCGCCGCGTACCGCTTAGCTTGCCGAAGAGGAAAGTAAGGCGCACACTCTTTCCCGGCTCCAAGGGGAGGCTGGTATGCGTGTCTTCAAAGCGTGCCTATGTCTCGCTGCGTCTGTGCTGGTTCTCGTTCCCACCAGCGCAATGGCCCGACAACTGGCAGTCACCAAGGTTTCACCGGTAGGCGTTGCTTGCATTTTCTCGCCGCGTTGCGCCGTCACGCCGACGGATTCGGTGAGTTACTTCGATTTGTTCGGGAACGGCGGTCACAGCAAACTTCTGGTTCGCAGCTATCCCGGTCTTGCCGGAACGCGAGCGGCCGGAATGACCGGCTATTCCTTCTTCATTGACATGAGTGGTGCGGCCTCGCTGGGTATGCCCAATTGCGTTCAAAAGCTCATGCTCGATACGGGCGGGGTGGAGAGCATCAATTATACGGGCGGCGGCGAAGCGGATATTTTCGTGGTCGACGGCAATGCAGGGGCGGGACTTTCGTCGGTAACACAAACCGGCAGCAAGCTTACCTTCACCTTCGCAAAGCCAATCTGCCCGGGCCGCCAAGGCATCACCGAGAGCCTGTATTTCGGCTTTGCCGCCAAGAACGGCCCAGTCCCGGGACGGGGCCAGGTTACCGGGTCTTTGCAAGGCACCACCGAAATCGAAGTGCGGGTTCCCCGTCACACCGGCCCCTCCAGCTGATTGTGACAACTCTTGGCTTTGGACATTTCCAGAGCGGGCGCCAATAATCCGGCGTCCGTTCTGCAGGAGTTCCTGTGACCACCACCGACGAACTGAGACACGCCGTTCTGGAAGGCGTGTTGGCGCGTGCCGCCAAAGAGGGTTTTACGCACACGGTCTTGCGCGCTGCGGCAGAAGCCGCTGGCACCAATGAAGACCTTTTTCCCGGCGGCATCGGCGAAGTGCTTGCGGCTTGGTCTGCTGAGATCGACGCGGTGCTGGAAGACCGCCTGAAGGCGATGGACCTTCCTTCTTTGCCCATACGCAAGCGTATTCGCACAGCGGTTCTGGCCCGGCTCGAACTTCTGAAGCTGCACAAGGAAACGGCCCGCAAAGCCGCTGTGGTTTTGGCCTTGCCGCAATATGTCGGGCTTGGCCCGGAACTCTTGTGGCAGAGCGCCGATGTCATCTGGCGGGCTGCTGGCGATCGCTCGGCCGATTTCAACTTCTACACCAAGCGCGGGATTTTGGCGGGCGTGATCTCTTCCACCATGGTCACCTGGTTTGGCGATGACACGCCGGACGAGCGGCATACGGCCGCTTTCCTCGATGCCCGTATCGACAATGTGCTGCAATTTGAGAAGCTGAAGGCCCGTTTCAAAGACGCCACACCAGGAACAGCTTCATGAAATTCGCTTCTGCCGCGGTTCTCGCGTTTACTTTCGTTTGCAGCTCAGCCTTTGCGGAGTCTCCCGTGCTCGATCACGCCAAAGTGTTCAAGTTTTCCGAAGCCCCCACGCGCAGCTTTCCCAATGGCGGCGGCGCCCATGATCTCATTCTCGGCACCCTGAAAACGGGTGAAGCGGTGAAAGTGCATGAATCCATGCAGCCGGAAGGGGCTGAGCCCAATCCGTCTCATGCCATCGATCATTCCGAATTCATCATCGTGCAGGAAGGTTCGCTGGCTTTCATTCACGACGGTGTGACTGAGACCGCGGGCCCGGGCGATGTATTGTATGTCGCTTACGGCACCAATCATCAGATCAAGAACATTGGCAAAGGCGCGGTGAAATACGCCATCGTTTCGATCGGCGGCGACATCAAGCCGAAATAGAAAATCAGGGAGCACAGCAATGGACCATTTGGCACGCCGCGATCTCTTCGCGGTCATGGGCGCGCTCGCCGCGCTTGGCTCCGTGACGGAATCAGCGCAAGCGGCTGAGGCCGCCGCGCTCGGCAAGAGCAAGGTCTTCAAATTCGCCGAACTGCCGGTTCTGAAGCTGAGCAATGGCGGCGAGCAGCGCCGCGTCCTGCAAGGCCAGCTCACCACCGGCGAAGCGATCGAAATGCACGAGACGGTATTGCCAGCCGGTCAGATGCCGCATCCGCCGCACAAGCACATCAATTCCGAGATCGTCATCATGCAGACCGGCGCGGTCGAATTCATTGATGAGGACGGCACTGCCACCAAGATCGGCCCTGGCGACATCATCTTCACCGCCTCGAACCGTATGCACGGCATGAAGAACACCGGCAGCGAGGCGGCGAGTTATATCGTGGTATCGGTCGGCGAAAAGCCGATGAAGAAGGGGTGAGGTTAGCCCCATAAAATTGAAAGGCCGTCCGTTCCTAGCGGGCGGCCCTTCAACTTTCATCGAATGACATCCTGTCGATCTCATTCGACTTAGTATGGGCAACATACCACCGAAGCCGGTTTTTGTCGAGAAAATTTGGGTTAGCATCTAAGGTGCGCTCGCAAATGCGGGATGCATCCCCGGTGCGCCACTTGCATTGCCATGGGCTACGCTTTCCTCCGTAAGCTGCTGGGGCTTTAGATGAAAGATCAACAAGCCTGGCCAGATTCAATCCTTCACCTCGCCTCCATCGGTGGTGAGGTCGACATCCGAAGCGCGGCGCGCGAAGGATGGCGGGAGAGGGGAGCTTGTCCACGCCAATTCCTATCCGGAAGAGGGCTAGACGCATTTGAACCCATCGGCTTTGCCGTCCGCCCCATAGCGCAAGCCGCAGAGGCGTTCGCCATTGGCAAACTCCACGTCATAGACTTTGTAGTTTCTCGGCATCAGCGCTTTAGGATCCTTCGCCGCGAGCAAGTCACCGGATTCGGCCACATAGACAATGGATTGCACCGCCCCCAGAGCGCGCAAATCCTCTTGCGGCGGAACTTGGACGTCCCGCGATTGCGTATCGAGCATCTCCGATGGCTGGCCGTTGCCGATCTCGCCCAACAGCCGCGCGAGGAGAAGTCCTTCTTTGTCGCTGCTGGGAGGCATGACCGACAGGTTCAGCTTCGTGCCGCTCGCAGGATCCGGCGCGGTGTATGCGATTCCGGAAAGCTTGAAGGAGAACGCGCCGGAAAACGCCGTGGCAGAGGTGAACTTCGCCTCAATAACCGGGCGCGCGATGATGGAGCCCCATGCGAAGTGAGCCTCTGTGCCCTTCAGGCTGACGCTTCCCTCCACCATCAAACTGGGGCCGATGCAGCGAACCGTCCGCTCTGCTATCCGGCAGAGCACGGTCTGCATCTTTCGCAGAGGTCCTTGAAATCCATGGAGCACGCTGAGCCCGCCGCTGTATGTCGGGGCGGTGATTTTCCAGATGCCGTCCAGGCTGTTGTTTTGCACTAGCACGGTTTCCAAATCCGCCGGGGCCTCCTCTGCTGCTGTTGCAGAAGAGCTGACTCCGAACGTGATCAGCACCATCACAGCCGCCGCTTTGCGCATGAAATGCCCCGCCCGAATGATCCGGTTCAGCGCAGCATCGAATGCCCAGCAAAGGAAGTTAAATCGGCGACAAGGGAACGGCAGTTTGGCGCACGCCCATCAAGGAACGGCTCTAGCTGTACTGCGGCCGTAGCAATAAGCTGGGAGTGGTGAACGGGAGTGGGGGCAATATGCGGGGCAGTGTGAAAGCCGTGGTGGCGACGGCCGTGTTGGTATTCACGGCGGCATCTGTAGCCGGTGATGAGCCACAACCTATCCGGACGTTTGATCTGGAGACCATCCAGGCTCTTGGTCAACATATGTACCACCAGGATCAGGAGGCTTGGAAGGCAACCGATATCCTGTTGGCGCAGCACTCGCCGGAGAAGCTCTCCACTGCGAAGATCAGTGGCTGGATCGTTGATGAAACGGCTGAGCGGGATGTCGTGCGCTTCCTGCGCGAGGGGGCAAATGGCCTTGAAGCTGCCTACGACGTGACCTTCGCGCATGGCGCCAAACCTATCCTAAACGAACCGGAGAACCGCGCGCTCACACCCGAAGAGGCGGCACAGGTGGATGCGCGTCTGCTCGCGGCGAGGAACTTTACATTCCGCTGCTCAAGCGACCCGGCAAACACAGTGGCGTTCCGCGATCCGAAAGGTGATGGTTGGCTTGTGTGGGTAATGAGTGCCATCCGCGATCCGAACAAAATGGTGCTTGGAGGACATACCCGTTTCACAATTTCGGCAGACGGAAAGTCGATTACCCACAAAGATGCGCTGTCAATGGGCTGCAACGTCCTTTCCCGGAAGGGACCCAATGGTGAAGTGCCGGTGGGATATTTCTTCACCCATATTGTCTCAGATACGCCGGTGGAGACGCACGTTTTCGCATCCCTCACTTACGGCGTGGTCTTCTATGTTGGAACGCCCGACCGGTCTGTCTGGGGCATCGGGAAAGGCATGATCACGAAGGTTAAGTGAACGCTCGCTTTCTTGAAGCTTTGGTAAGAGCTGCAGGTGTCCATTTTTTCGTCGGTCTTTCCAAAATTCCGCGTCTCCGCGTGAAACAATTGGACCAGATTTCTGGTGTGCTGTTCGTCGGCAAGAAACAGCTCCTTCACCTCGCCCCCAGTTTTGGGGGAGAGGTCGACATCCGCGTGGTGCGCGAAGGATGACGGGAGCAGGGTCTGTCCGTCTTGCCAAAGGCGTCATGCGAAATATCAGCAATCACGCTGCCGAAAAGACCCAGGCTGCGGGTTCGTCTTCAGGCGGAGGAGGCAAGTGTGACGAAGTCGGCCGGAGATGAGAGGCGCGCCGGGTGAAGCGTCGCAAAACGCGATTGACGCCTTTGCACCGTAAGAACCAGCTTCTTACGACAGAGACAACAGTACGCACGTGGTCTCGCACGGACAGCGCCATTAATAGAAGCGAGGTTTCGATCGCCATCCCCCAATCGAGCCCGAAAAGGAGAGGCAAGTCGGCCCCCATACCCATATTGAAAACCAATCCCTGCACCATAAGCAGCAAGACAAGCAGTGCCACAATTCCGAGCACGCGGCGGAAGGTGAGCCAACGCCTGAAGCGGGCGAACATGACGGAGATAAAAACCGTCAGCATCGTTAGGAATTCCGCCATTCTCGCCTCCCAGACCTTTGAAGAGCTAGGGAGCCGGAGTGCGATCCGCAAGGCCCTCGGGCAAAATGAATGTTCAGCGCTTATCGGCCTTTCGCGCCCTGCTGCATCGCCTTTCCCAAAACTCTGTACCTCCGCCTAAGAGAACCTCTCCCATGCGGTTTGGCGCGAGACGCCCAGACGTTTGGCGATGTCGCCCCAGCTCACCTCTTGTGCGCGCAAGGTTTCCACGACCGTTTGCAAATGGCCGCGATAGGCATCGGCGGTTTTGTTGAGCGGGCCGAGAAGCGCCAGCAAACGCTCTTTCGGCCAGGTCGTCGGATCGAAAGCGCGGCTGAGCCCGGGGTCTTCGCCTTGCATGATGGCGTGGCAGAGATCGACGCATTCATCGCAGATGAAAATCCCCGCCGGTCCGGCGGCGAGTTTTTTGATTTCCTCCTCCGATTTTCCGCAAAACGAGCAGTGGAGCTTTTCGGTCATGACGCGCCTGTGTCAGGTTAATCCTGACAGTCAGGAAATACCTGACGCCAACCTTTGTCAAACCCAAGCTGCGACAAACACGACATGTTACTTGAAAACAACATATGTTGCATATATGTTGGAGCCGTATTGTTGGGAGAGGCTGGGAAGAAGGTGCGCGGTGACGGCTGCGGCCTGCGATAGGGCAAGACACGGGATACAGAAGCTTTGGGGCGTCCCCGCGCGCACCTGAAGCGGAGTTGGGCCGAAGACGTCGTTGGGCAAGGGGCGCTGGTAAGCTGAGGCTTTCCGAAAAGGCGCCGCCAAGCGCAATCGCCAACGCCACGGGCGTGGTTAGACGGAGACCCAGACCCGCTGAACTTCGAGGAGACCGGGCCAAGGTGCCGATCCATGGGGGCTGCCGCCCCTGTGGTCTCTGCTTGCCTCTGTGATCCGGCGTGTCGAGCGGGCTCCCGTTTGGGGCCCGCTTTGGCGTGTCTTCAGCTCTTGGGCTTGAGGAAGTTCACATGGCCCATTTTGCGCCCCTGCCGGATCTCGCGCTTGCCATAGAGGTGCAAGGCGCCGCCGTTACGCGACAGGCCCAGCCAATCGGCGGCATCGTCACCGATCAGGTTCAGCATCTGGGCATCGGAGTGGCGCTGCGGATTGCCCAGCGGCCAGCCGGCCACGGCGCGGATGTGCTGTTCGAACTGGCTCACCAGGCAGGCGTCCATCGTCCAATGCCCAGAATTGTGGACGCGCGGGGCGATTTCATTGACCAGGAGTTCGCCGTCTTCGCCGACGAAGAGTTCCACCGCGAAGGCGCCGGCATAATCGAGCCCTTCGGCGATGGAGCGGGCGATGCGGATGGCATCCTGCGTGGCGCTGGGCGACATCGGCGAAGGCACGGTGGAGGTGTGCAGGATGTGATGGCGATGCACGTTGTGCGGCGGGTCATAGGCCGCAAAGCTGCCGTCGATCCCGCGCGCCGCAATGATCGAGGCTTCGTAAGCAAAGCTGACAAAGGCTTCGGCGATGCAAGGCACGCGGCCGAGTTTGTCGAACGCCTCAGCGGTTTCTTCGCCGCCCGTGACCATGGCTTGGCCTTTGCCGTCATAGCCGAAGCGGCGGGTCTTGAGCACGGCGCGGCCTTGTACGGTGCGGGCATCCTCGGGCGTGGAGATCGCTTTGTAAGACGGAGTCAGAAGCCGCAGCGAGGTGATGAAATTTTTCTCCACCAGCCGGTCCTGGGTGAGCGCGAGGGCTTTTTCATTCGGCCGCAGCGGCGTGCGGGCGGCAACAAAAGCGGCGGTTTCCGCCGGCACGTTTTCGAATTCGTAGGTGACGGCATCGCAAGCGTCGGCAAAGCGGGCCAAGGCTTCGGTGTCGGTATAGGCGGCACAAGTGTGATCGGCCGCGACGTCGAAAGCCGGGGAGCCAGGCTCGTCGCAGAAAATGTGGGTTTTCAGGCCAAGACGGGAAGCTGCAAGGGAAAGCATACGGCCGAGCTGGCCGCCGCCGAGAATGCCAATCACGCCCCCCGGCGGAACAATGCTGGTCATGGCTCTGTGGGTGCCTCAGGCACGCTGTCGGTTTGGGCTTGCCGCCATTGGGCGAGCTTTTCGGCCAGGGCGGGATTGGCAAGGGCCAGGATGGCGGCGGCATGCAGGGCCGCGTTCTTGGCGCCCGCTTCGCCGATGGCAAAGGTGGCGACCGGCACGCCGCCAGGCATCTGGACGATGGAGTACAGGCTGTCGACCCCGTTCAGCGCTTTGGACGGCACCGGCACGCCGAGGACTGGCAGGGTGGTCATGGAGGCGGTCATGCCGGGCAGATGGGCCGCGCCGCCCGCCGCCGCAATAATGACCTTCAGGCCGCGGCTGGCGGCGGTCTTGGCATAGTCCGCCATGCGGTCGGGAGTGCGGTGGGCCGAGACGATCTTGGTCTCGAAGGCGATTCCCAGGCTTTCCAGGATGGCTGCGGCAGGTTTCAGGGTGGGCCAGTCAGACCCGCTTCCCATAATGAGACCGACCTCAGGCATACTGTGTCTTCCCGAATCGCGCGCTGTTCGAAGGCGCGTTTATAGGGGCGTAGGGGCGGCCGGGAAAGCGCTTCGGTGCCCCGTTAATGAATTGTTTGATACCTTGGGTGCGTTCTAAAGTGGGGCTGAGGTCAGGTATGAAGATCGAGAAAACCAGCTCACCATCTGCGACCCGCGCTGTGGGAGCGGCTGCTTACGCCCGTCAGGCCAAGGCGGCCGAAGCCGTCCAAGCCCCGCCGCCGGTCAGCGCGACCGCGAGCGTGCTTGGTATTCCTGAGGCCGAATTTACGCCCCGGGTGCGTGACGCCATCATGACCCTGATGGGCGAAGTCGATAATTTGCGGAAGGAACTGCAAAAAACGCGCGATCGGCTGGAAGAAGTCGAGCGCACCGCCGATCAGGACCATTTGCTGCCGCTTTTGAACCGCCGCGCTTTTGTGCGCGATCTGACGCGTTACATCTCTTCTGCGGGGCGTTATGGCACCCCGGCGACGCTGCTTTATTTCGATCTCGATGGTTTCAAGCAGGTCAACGATACCTATGGCCATGCCGCTGGTGATGCGGTGCTCGGGCATTTCGCCCAGGTGCTTTTGAGCCATACCCGCGACAGCGATGTGGTGGGGCGGCTGGGCGGTGATGAGTTCGGTGTCCTTCTCTCTCACGCCAATGTGGAACAGGGCCGCAAGAAAGCCGATCTCTTGGCGGAGAACCTCAAATCCAATCCGACCATGTGGCAGGGTAAGCCGATCAACATCGCCTTTTCCTATGGGGCTTTCGAGCTCAAAGGCACGGACACGCCAGATGCCGCCATGGCGCGCGCGGACGAAGCGATGTACGCGCAAAAACGCGGCACCAAATAACTCAGGCGATGATATCGGGCAGCAGCTGGTTCTCGATCTTGGCGATCTGATCCTTGAGCTGCAGCTTCTTCTTCTTCAGCCGCGTCAGCTGCATGATGTCGTGATTTTCCGTCATGGCCTCAATGGCGGAATCGAGGTCGCGATGCTCCTGGACCAGTTCGGCCAGTTTGGCGCGCAAGGCGACCTGTTCGGGGGCAGTGACTTCGCTCGTCATCTTTTGCCTTTTGGAACCCTAATCGTCTGTCTGACGGGTGGGAGAGGGGCCGTCCCAGCGTTTGGCCTTGGCCCAATTATAACCGAAACAGTCCAGAATCCGCCCGACGAAATGGTCGACCAGGTCTTCCAGGCTGTTGGGTGACGCGTAGAAGGCGGGAACCGGCGGCAGGATCATGGCACCCATTTCGGTCAGGGCTGTCATCGTCCGGAGGTGACCAAGGTGGAGCGGGGTCTCGCGCACCGCCAGCACCAGCGGCCGGCGCTCCTTCAAGGTGACATCCGCGGCGCGGGTAAGAAGGGTGGTCGTGACGCCGGTGGCAATCTCGCTCATGGAGCGCACGGAGCAGGGGGCCACCACCATGCCTTTTACCGGAAAACTGCCTGACGCAATGGCCGCCCCGACATCACCAACGGCGTAATGGTAATCCGCTTTGGCCAGTACGGATTTGAGACTGATTTTCGTCTCTAGACCCAACGTCATTTGGGCGGCTTTACTGACCACCAGATGGGATTCGATCCCAAGATCCTTCAGGGCATCGAGCAGGCGGATGCCGTAGACAACGCCTGAAGCCCCGGAAATCCCGACCACCAGCCGGTCGTTTACAAGTGTTTTGGCAGCTTTTTTTCCCATCACCCTATGCTTTACAGATCATAAGGCATCGCGGGAAGAGCCTCGTGACAGAACGGTGACTTGGTGGTTTACTTTCTTCACCCATAAGAAAGAGGTGCATGCATGGCACTGCAAGGGCATATCCACGAACTCTCCGAAAAACATAAAAAGCTCGACGATCTGATATCAGCAGAAATGGCTCATCCGGACTGGAACGAATACCGGGTAGCCGCCCTCAAGAAAGAAAAACTTCGCATCAAGGATGAATTGGAACGCCTTAGAAGCGACGTACATTAACCAGCAGAACCTTCTATTGGGCCGGGCACGCGCATAAGCCCTTATGAGGACGTGGCGCGTGCCACCGGCCTGATCAGCGCGAACAGCACCGCGGCCAGCACCAAGCATAGGGCCGAAGCTAAGAAGGCCGCCCCCGGAAAATAAATCGGCGCGTGGCGGTCGGAAAAATACGCAAACAGATTACCCAGCAAGAGCGGTGACACCACAGATGTGAGGCCGCCAAGGCTGCTCAGCGCGCCTTGCAGTTCGCCTTGTTCTTTGGGGCCGATCTCGCGGGACATGATGGTGTTGATGGCCGGCATCACAAGGCAAATCAGACCGAATGGCAGCATGAAGGCATAGATCATCCAGCCGGCCGCAGAGAAGGCATATCCAGTAAAACTGAATGCTCCTCCCAAGAGACCAATATGAACAGCTCTGCTTTCGCCAATGCGTTTTACAAGACGCGGTAGAGTTGCATAAGAGCAGGCTACTACGAGCCCGACCACGACCAGAGACCAGCTGACTTCCTTAGACTCCCAACCGAATTTCTCCATCGTGTAATAGCTGAATACCACCGGATTGGCGTCGTGGGCGATTCGCATCAGCACCAATACGGTGCAAAACGGTATCACGACAGGAAACCGCTTTAACGCCATTACTGCCCCAAGCGGATTGGCTCGCCACCACTCGAATTTCCGGCGATGTTCTTCGGCTAGGGATTCTTTGAGCACCAAGAGGCCGTAAAGCGCATTGGCGAAGGCAAATGCGGCCGAAGCGAAGAAGGGCAGGCGCACGCCATATTCGCCGATCATGCCGCCGAGGGCTGGCCCGACTACAAAGCCGATGCCGAATGCGGCACCCAATAACCCGAAATTCTGCGCCCGTTTTTCCGGTGGTGAAACGTCTGCGATATAGGCCGAGGCCGTAGCGAAACTCGCTCCTCCGATGCCTGATAGTATACGACCAATAAAAAGCCAGGTGATGGTTGGGGCCCACCCCATGATGGTGTAGTCGATGCCAATTCCGATGAGCGAAAGGATCAGGATTGGGCGGCGGCCGAAACGATCGCTCAAATTGCCCAGCAGAGGCGAAAACAAGAACTGCATTCCTGAATAAGAAAAGGCCAGCCAAGCCCCATAGCGGGCGGCATCATCAAGTCCCCCATGGATCAGACCGGAAATGAGCTTCGGCAGCACAGGCAGGATGATGCCCAAACCCATGGCATCGATCAGTATGGTGACGAAAATGAACGCGAGCGCGTGCTTGCCCGCCTGTTGGCCGCCCATGACCACCCCTCTTGAGAACGGGCCGCAAGCTGGCAGAGGTGGCGCTTGGAGGCAAGGACTTCGCCTTGCTCCATCTCCGCGTGCGAATCAGTCTTCGGCTGCAAGGCCCAGCTTTTGGCGGACTTCGGCTTCAACCACGTTCCAAGGCCGCCGCCCGTCGAACACGATGCCGACCAGCACAAATTTGGCTAGGCCGGTATCGGTCTTGAGCGGCGCGCAAAGGTATTCGGCGGTCATATAGGATTTTTCGAAGGTATCGGCCCGCAGGATAAACCGGACTGGCTTTTGCGCTTGCAGGGAAATGTCCGAAAGAGCGTACCAGCGGTCCAGATATTTCTGTGGCACCGCTTCGTCGAAATATTTTCCTGTCAATTCGCCATAGTACTGGACGATGCCGCTGCCCATGAGCCTTACGCGAAAGCGCCTCTGTGCGCCTTCGCCGATCCGCTCATAGATGGCGATGTTGCGCATGAAAGGCTGAAGTTTGCGGGCGGTGAGGGCGTTACGCGCAGGAATGCCTTCCGCAGCCTCGCTTCGCCATAGGGCCAGCAGTTCGGTAAGCATGGCATGCTCGAAACCTAAGGTTTCGTCGCACAAAATCGGCCAGCCTCTACTCGCGGCCGTTTCGTTAAAGGCTACTGCACTTGAAATTTCTGGGAAGACCATTCTCGGTTGGGAAAGCATACAGATTCCACTGGCACGCATACAGTATTTGGACACGGCAGCAGAATGCGCAAACGCCGCACGCGCAAAGTACGCGTACGGAAATTTACATTTCAAGTCGAAATAACGTTGTGATTTCGCGCACAGCGATCTGTGCCTGACAATTATCGCTTTCCGCGAACATGGTCTGCATTCGGGTTGTTCGTTTGCCAACAGGGTTAACGGCGCCTTGCCGGAGCTGACTGTTCTGCCAGGAAAATCAAGATAAATCTTGGTGAATGGGGCGGGCGGGAAGAAGCATGGACGGTTCGCTCCCGGGTTGCTAGGAAGAGAGCCCTTTTCATGATGGATGGGCGGGATGGTGGATCAAGCATCGGGCGGCGAACGTGGCGGCCCTCTGCGCGCGGTTTACGCGTGGATGATGAAGAACGCGCAAGGCAAGCACGCCTGGTGGGCGTTGGCCGCCTTTGCCTTTGCGGAAGCTTCCTGCTTTCCCATCCCCCCGGATGTCATGCTGTTGCCCATGATGCTGGCCGACAAGAAGCGGGCCTTTCATCTGGCAGCCTGGTGCGCGTTGTGGTCGGTGATCGGCGGCATCGCAGGTTATATGATCGGAGCCTTCTTCTGGGACACGGCGGGCATCTGGATCATCAATGCCCTGCATATCCCTTTGGCGAAGGTGGAGGCCATTCGGGCGGAATACGCTGCCAATGCCTATCTGATCGCCGTCCAGGGCCTGACCCCCATTCCCTTCAAGCTGGTCACGATATCATCCGGCCTCGCCAATGTGCCTTTCCTGGCTTTCGTGCTGTTCGCGGCGTTGGCGCGCACGGTTCGCTTCGTGGTGATCGAAGGGCTGCTGGTTCACTTCTTCGGTGCACAGGCGAAGGCGATGCTCGATAAATATATGGAAATCGCCTTGGTGATTTTCCTGATTGCGGTGGTCGCCGGTATCGTGCTCGTAACCATGGTGTTGTAACCGCGGCGTTATTTGCCGCTACGTGTCGCCATGAAGTTGCCGCAAGGCGGGGCGAAGGATCGGCCCATGGTTCCGCAATTGGCTTCTCTTGCCGCCATTCTCTTCACGACGCTGGTTTTCCTCGTCGGGAACGGGCTGCTTAACACCCTTATTCCGGTGCGCGCCCATCTTGAGGGTTTTCCGACCATCGCGATTGGCATCATCGGCTCAGCCTATTTTGCCGGTTTTGTCCTTGGCTGTTTCTCCGGGCCGCGCTGGCTTTCGCGCGTCGGCCATGTGCGGACCTTCAGCGTCTGTGCCGGGCTATGTGCGGCGGCCACCCTCCTCATGTCGATCTGGGTCGGCGAAATGGGATGGTTCCTGATGCGCGTCCTGTTCGGCTTTGCGGCCGCTAACATGTACATGACGCTTGAAAGCTGGCTGAACGACCGGGTCCGCAATGAGACTCGAGGGCTGGTGTTTTCGGCCTATCTGGGGATCAATTTTGTCGGCCTGATAATCGGCCAATTGCTTTTCGCCACCGCCAAGCCATCGAGCTATGTGCTCTTCAGCATGGCGACGATTTTTTATGCGCTCTGCCTTATTCCTGTGGGCCTGACCGATCTCAAGCAGCCGGCACCGGCGCCCGTGCCCAAGCTCAGGCCGCTGAAACTGTTCCGCATCTCGCCGGTGGGTGTGGCGGGTTGCATAGCCGTTGGACTGGCCAACAATGCGGTGTGGACCTTGGCGCCGGTCTATGCCCAGGCCCAGGGGCTTTCGAGCGGCAATGTCGCTTTGTTTATGGTCGCTTTCACGGTGGGCGGAACGCTGGTGCAGTTGCCGGTCGGCCGCTTGTCGGATCGCCTCGACCGCCGCTGGGTGATTGCTGGAACCTGTGCGCTGGCCGCCACGGCAGGGCTTCTGATCGGCCTGTTTGGCAGTCACGAGCGCAATCTTATGCTGCTCAGTATCGGAATTTTCGGCATCTTCATGTTGCCGCTTTATGCCTTGTCGGTGGCGCACGCCAACGACCGCATGCCGCGCGAAGCCTTTGTGGAATCCTCGGCCACGCTGCTGCTGATCAACTCTATTGCTTCGGTCATCGGGCCGACCTTTGCCGCCTCGGTGATGGATTTGTTCGGTGCTCCCGCCTTGTTCTTCTTTACCGCCACTGTCCACAGCAGCATGCTGGTCTTCACGTTGTTTCGCCTCACCCAGAAGAGCGCTTCTGCGAGCCATGAGCCCTTTGCACCGCTGCCGCAGGAAGCTTCGCCTGCCGCGCTTGAGCTCGATCCCCGCAGGGAAGTTGTCTAGCAGGCGGCCTCGCCAATCTGATCGGGTTTCATAGGGATGTGTGCGGGAAGTGAAACCGGCATCTCGGGGAGCTCCGGCAAGGCTTTGAGGGTCTTCGCGGCGGCGCTCAGGAAATGCACGAGCTGCATGGCAAAAATAAAGTCGACCGCGCTGCGCCCCTCTGGCTCGAAACAAATCGCTCCGTCCGCGCAGAGACGCAGCAATCCCAACTGCTGGGCGGCTGCCAAGACGCGGCTGACGTGAACGCGCGAGACGCGGAAGCGTTTTGCCGCGGCCGAAATCGAAAATGGAATTTGTGCCGTGGGCGGAAAGTCACCCTCGTTTGCCGCCAGCAAGGTGTGAACGATTTGGAAGCCGGCGTTGCTGTGCATGAAGACGCGAAAATAGGGCGAGTTCCTATCGACATGCGGGGCCGTGGCCAGAAAGCCCTCGCATTGAAAGCGGGTAAAGCCGTCGAGCACACCTGGTGTATCGATGTGATCCGCCAAAAGGCCGATGGCGGGTTCCACAACAGCCACGCTTTCCATGACGCGGCGCTGCATGCTGCGCCAGGTGTGGATGAATTTGGCCGTTGCTCTATAACGCGCGGGCCCGCGGCCGCCGGTGGCCGGAGCCGGCTCCACATAGCCGAGATAGCGCAGGTAAAGCAGCAAAGCTCGTGCGCGGCCAATGCTGACAAGACCAAGCGAAGCGCACAGAGCCTTTATGCTTGGCAATGTCAGGCCGCCGGAAAAGTGCAGGTAGGCAGCAAACATGGCTGCGGAATTGCGTCCGGCGTCCTTCATGATGCCGTCCAGCAAGGGGTCGGCATCGCCGATAGCCAGCATATTGGAAGCGTAGGTGCGAACGGCTTCGGTATAACGGGGATGCACGCGCAGCCGGGAATAGCTTTCCTCGGCTATCTGAAGGCCCGTATCCCAACGCAGTAAATCGCCAATCTCTGTTCGGCTGGCCAATGTTTGCCGACCCCTGCATCCCATCTCGACCATATTGTTCTGCCCCCGCCTCGGGCAAGCAAAGTTGCCCCAAAGACCGCTGCAGACAGCTTTATGACGAGAAATCGCATTTACGCAGCGTCAGATTTCCGGGCCTTTTTCGCTTGTTGAGGGTTTTGTTTGTGTGCCGCCATATCTTTGGCGGGAGTATTTGCGCCCCGTCAAAAATGTTCGTTGCCCCAGCTTATGGCTCTTATCACTTTTTCAAAGAGCTGTTTTGTAAATAATGCGTACACGGATCACTATTTGGAGGGTTTCATGAAAGCGATGCTTTCAGCCGGCGCTATGGCGTTGGCTTTTACGGTTTGTGCTTCGGCCGAGCCTTGGGTCGACTACGCGCCTCAGAAGGGGCTTTACGTGGTCACGGGTGTGAAAGTTGATCCCAACAAGATCGACGACTATCTCAAAGGGTTGAAAAAGGTCTGGGTTCCTGGCGAGGAAATCGCCAAGAAGCAGGGCATCATCGACAGCTATGAGATCATGCTCAATATGAACAACACGGGGTCGGGGGCGAATGTGCTCCTGATTGAGCATATGACCAGCTTTGCCCAACTCGATCCCAACAAGAAGCGTGATCTCGAATTGCAGAAGGCTATTGAGGCTTCCGTTCCCAAGAACGAGTCCGATTCTGCTGTTGCTGGTTTTGACAAATACCGCGTCTTCACCGGGACCGAGATGTGGCAGCCGATTGAATTCACGAAATAATGCAAAGCGGGCAGCCCAAGGGCTGCCCGATCAGCTTTTCATACACCGCCATGATGACGGCCCGAGGAAGTGGCTGGCCGTTTTCAATGATCCGGATAGCCGCCATCATCGCGCAGGTCTAATCTGATTACTCTTCGCCTTCCTCTTCGGCCGGCTTTTCCACCGCTTCCGGTTCCGCCACATGGCCTGGCATATCGGAGAGCGGCATGATGGTGGTACCTGCCTTGGCGGCGCGCTGGATGGCGCGATCACGCTTGGTGGCAGCGCGGCTGACAGCCATGTCCAGCTCGAGTTGGCTGCAGAGACCGAGCGTCACCGGATCGACGGCTTTCAGATTGGTGGCGTTCCAGTGCGAACGCTCGCGGATCTTCTGGATCGTGGCCTTGGTGGTGCCGATCAGCTTGATGATGTCGGCATCGGCCATTTCCGGATGGTTGCGCAGGATCCAATAAACCGCATCGGGCTTGTCCTGGCGCTTGGAAACCGGGGTATAGCGCGGCGCCTTCTTCTGCTTGACCGCAGGCATCTTGTGCTTGGGCGCGGCCATCTTGAGGCGCAAGGCTGGGTTCTTTTCCGCCTGTTCGATCTGCTCGCGGGTGAGCTGGCCGGCAGAAACCGGATCCATGCCGCGAATACCTTTGGCGACGTCTTCGTCGGCAATGCCCTTCACTTCGAGCGGATGCAGGCCGCAGAAATCGGCAATCTGATCGAAGCTCAGCGAGGTATTGTCCACCAGCCAGACGGCGGTAGCTTTGGGCATCAAAGGCTTGTTGTCAGCGGCCATAACTTTCTCCCTTTGCCGGGGGAGCTGTCGCCCTCCACCCGACCTCTTAAGGACTACCCTTTTGAGGAATAAAGGCCTTTTAGCGGGGTTACACGCAGAAGGAAAGTGAAATCAGACGGTAAGGACGATCTTGCCGATCTGCCCCCCGTCCCGCATCCGGGTATGGGCGGCTCCCGCCTCGGCCAGGGGGTAGGTCCGATCGATCACCGGCTTGATCCGGCTAGCCTCAATATGCGGCCAGATCTCGGCCCGCACCGCATCACGGATGGCCTGCTTTTCCGCAATGGTCCGTCCGCGGAGGGTTGTGGCGGCAAAGGTAAGCCGCTTCTGAAGCATAGAGGCGAAATCCACCTGCGCCACAGCCCCCTTTTGGAAGGCGATATTGACAATGCGCCCCTTGAAGGCCGCCGCTTGGAAGTTCCGTCCGATGTAATCGGCGCCCACCATGTCAAGAATGACATCGGCACCACGGCCCTTGGTGAATGTGCGCACGGCCGCAACATAATCTTCGCTCGTGTAGTCGATCGCCAGATCTGCACCGAGTTCGCGGCAGCGCCCGCCTTTTTCCGGCCCCGCGGCCGTGGCGATGACCGTGCAGCCGAACGCTTTACACAGTTGGACGGAGGCGGTGCCGATGCCGCTGGAGCCGCCATGCACAAGAACGGTTTCGCCGGACTTCAGAGCGGCGGTATCGAACAGGTTGGTCCATACCGTGAAATAGGCTTCGGGCAGGCTTGCCGCTTCTTCAAATGTTAAGCCTTTCGGGATGTGCAAGGCGCAGCGCTCATCGGCAATGGCATATTCCGCGTATCCGCCGCCCGGCAAAAGGGCACAGATTTTATCGCCGCTCACGAAGCCGCTCACCTCTGAACCTGCCGCAACAACGGTTCCCGCCACCTCCATGCCCAAGATGGGTGAAGCCCCGGCGGGAGGCGGGTATTTCCCTTTGGCTTGCAACAGGTCGGCGCGGTTTAGTCCTGCTGCGGAAACCTTGATGAGAAGCTCGTGCGCTGAGGGAGTTGGTGCCGGGGCTTCGTCGAGTTCCAAAGTGTAATCGGAACCTGGATTGCGAATGACGATGGTGTGCATGGAAAACCTTGCCTTGGAGGCGGTTTCGGGCCGAATATTCGCTGTGCTTCGCGAACGAGAATAAACCATGGCTATCGATCCGGAAGACCTTCTGCCGCGGAAAAAAGCCCCGGAAATCGTGCTTGGCCAAGATCTTTCAGCAATGTCGGAGTTCGAGCTTCAGGATCGTATTGCGGCGCTCCAAACCGAAATTGCGCGCTGCCAGCTTGCCATAGATGCTCGCAAGGCTACTCGCTCAGTCGCGGATGCATTTTTCAAACGCTGATCTGCGCCGCGGGCTCTCACAACCGTTAACGTATCAATCATCATTAATATTGACAGCAATCGTTGCGTTGCTGCCACCAATGATAATGTTAACTGTTGGCACGGCATTCTTGCATCTTGCGCGCGCGCAATGAGTTGGTACTTTCCGCTTCAACGCGTGCGGGGGTGGTAATGGAATTTCTCGACGACGAGAGCATTCGCGATCTCACGCTGCAATCCTTTACGGGTTCGGCGCTGTTTCAGCGCACCTTCGATGAAGGCATGTCGCTGGTAGAAGAGACGGCGCGTTATCTCGATGGCCCGGGCCGCGAGGAACAGCGTCATCTGCCGCGCAAGACGGCGTTGCTTTATGCTGGCGAAAGCATGCGTGTGACCACGCGCCTGATGCAGGCCGCCTCCTGGCTCTTGGTGCAGCGTGCCGTGCACGAAGGCGACATGAAGATGGAGGACGCCGCCAGCGAGCGTTACCGTCTCGGCTCAAAGGAAATCTGCTTTGGCGGTGGTTCGGAGGATGGGGTAGAGGCCCTTCCCAAGACGCTGCAGATTCTGCTTTCCCGCAGCGACAATCTCTATCGCCGTATCGCGCGGCTCGATGATGTGCTGTTTGGCGAGAAAAAAGCTCCGCTTGGCGCGCGTGGCGCTCTCGCGATGCTGGAACAGGCGTTTTCCAGGCCGCAGTGAAGCGGGAAACTCTTCAAACAATCCGTCCCAAAACAAACAGGGGGCCGGACGGCCCCCTGCTCAAATCCGTTCTGGTCGAACGCCTTACTTCACGAAGTTCGCGAACTTCTTGTTGAAGCGGGTCAGACGGCCGCCGCGGTCCAAGAGCTGGGCCTGGCCGCCGGTCCAAGCCGGATGCGTGGTCGGGTCGATGTCCAGGAGCAGCTTCTGCTCAGGTTCGCCAAAGGTCGTGCGCGTACGATAGGTGGAGCCATCGTTCAGCTGCACGTTCACAAAATGGTAATTGGGGTGAATGCCCTTTTTCATGGCGATCAGACCTTTTTCACGAAAGAGGCGGGGCTTATAGGGGATAGGGCGGCCCGGCGCAAGGTCATGAAAGACGCCAAGAAGCGGTTTAACCTTGGCGAACGCCGCCTATATTGAGGGTCCCAAGCGGAAGGCCCCATCATGGCGCAATCAGGCGCGGAATTCGCCGAACAAGTCCAATACGTCGCACAGGGGCGGGGCAAAAGCCGCTCTCTCAAGCCCCTAGCTGCTCTGGCGCCATTCCTGAAGCCTTATACCGCGATGATCGTGGGGGCGCTTTCTGCCATGGCGGTGGCCGCCGCCGCCACTCTGATCATGCCAGCCATGTTGCGGGGGCTGATCGACAAGGGCTTTACCGCCGCCCAGATCAGCGAGATTTCCCATTACTTCCTGCTCTTCTTCGCCGCCGCAGCCGTAATGGGGGTGTCTGCTGCCACCCGTTATTATTTCGTGACTTGGCTGGGCGAGCGGGTGACCTCCGACATCCGCAAAGCCGTTTACGAGCACGTCCTGGACCTTACCCCCGCCTTTTTCGAGGTAACGCGGACAGGGGAGGTGCTGTCCCGGTTAACGGCCGATACCACTTTGATCCAGACCGTAGTGGGGTCCTCGGCCTCCGTTGCTATCAGAAACATTGTGATGCTGATCGGCGGGCTGGTGCTGATGGCGGTGACCAGCCTCAAGCTCACCCTTCTGGTCATCGCCAGCGTGTTGGTCGTGGTCTTGCCGCTGCTGGCTTTTGGCCGTTGGGTCCGCAATCTAAGCCGGGAAAGCCAGGATCGCTTGGCAGATACAAGCGCGCGTGCGGCCGAAACGCTGAATGCTGTTTCGACTGTCCAGGCCTTTACGCGTGAAGGCTACGAGAAGACCCGCTTCGGCGAGGCGGTGGAAGACTCTTTCAAAGTGGCTGTCCGGCGCACGCGGGCCCGCGCGGTCATGACCGCTGCGGCCGTGTTTGCATCTTTCGGCTCCATCGTGGTTGTGGGCTGGGTCGGGGCGCAGGATGTCATTGGCCATACGATCAGTCCTGGCCAGTTGGTGCAGTTCATCTTTTACGCCGTGCTAGTGGCTGGCGGCGTCGGTGCGATCAGCGAAACCTGGGGTGATGTGCAGCGTGCCGCTGGTGCCTCTGAACGTTTGGTCGAATTGTTAACGGCGCCGCCTGCCATTGCGGTACCGAAAATGCCCAAAGCCCTGCCGGTCCCGGCACAAGGCGCTGTCCACTTTGAGGATGTCTCTTTCCGTTATCCGCTAAGACCCGACACCGCAGCGCTTGACGGCTTGTCGCTTTCCGTGGAACCGGGCGAAGCTGTGGCGCTCGTCGGGCCATCCGGAGCGGGCAAGTCGACGGTATTTCAGCTTCTGCTGCGCTTCTATGCGGCGCAGACGGGGCGTATTTCCTTCGATGGCGTCGATATCGCCGAGCTTGATCCAGCGCAGCTCCGCCACAACATTGCGCTGGTGGCGCAGGACCCGGTCATTTTCTCCGGCACCATCGCTGAGAACATCCGCTATGGCCGGCCCGAGGCTGACGAAGTTGCTGTACGTCATGCCGCCGAGGGCGCCGCCGCGCTGGAATTCATCGATAAGCTTCCGGACGGCTTTAATACCCGGCTTGGTGAGCGTGGCGTGACCCTCTCGGGCGGCCAGCGCCAGCGTCTGGCGATCGCCCGCGCTATGCTGCGCGATACGCCGCTGCTCCTGCTCGATGAAGCGACCAGCGCGCTGGATGCCGAAAACGAGCGGCTGGTGCAGCAAGGCATCACCAATCTGATGGCCGGGCGCACCACTCTGGTGATCGCGCATCGCTTGGCAACCATTCAGAAGCTGAAACGGATTATCGTGATGGAGCAGGGCAAAGTGGTAGCGGAAGGCTCGCATGCCGAGCTTGTGGCCAATGGCGGGCTTTACGCGCGTCTCGCCAGCCTTCAGTTTGCCGCCGCCGCCGCTCAATAGGGGCCAATCATGAATCGCTTGCGCCGGATCGCCATCACTGTTTGTGCGCTGTTTGCCGTACTGCTTCTGGCCGCCGGCTATCGCTATCTCGCCTCGCGCGGCCTCTTCAACAGCGTCGAAGACACGGCGCCAGGTCTCTGTCGCACAATCGCTGGCGCGATGTCCGATATCGCTAGCGACGGCAAGACAGCTTATGTCGCGGGCGGCAACAGCCTGTTCGCCGTCACAGGTGGCACGGTGAATAAATTAACCGGCACACCCAAAGCCTTTCACGTCCGGGCGCTGGCACTTTCCCATTCCGCCAATGGCGATGTCTTCCTCCGGGCCGTCCTGGACCAGGGAGAGGGACGTTTTTCGATTGCCCTATTCCGGGTGAAGCCGGAGGCGGTCGAGGAAGTGGGCCGTATCACCACCGACATGGTGACGGACCCATCGGCCATCGCGGCGCCGGATGGGGAGCGCTTCTATCTCGTCAATCGCCATGAAAGCCGCACCGCGCTAGGCCGCTGGCTGGATGACACGCTGTTGCTGCCGCGCACCCATCTGATGTGGTTCGACGGCATGAAATTCGTGAATGTCGCCGAGCATCTCAATACGCCGAGCGGTTTGGCGCTTTCGGCCGATGGCTCGCGACTTTATATTGCGCAGGATTATCCGCGCAGCCTCGCCGGCATGACCCGCAGCGATTTTACGGGCGCCGTCGAAAATCCGCAGGCGCTGTCGCTCCCGTCCGGGCTTCGGAAAATAACTATGGCTGCCGACGGCAGCTTGATCGTGGCTGCCCGGCCGAAATCAGGCGCTGGCGAGGTTTTTCGCGTACGCCTCGAAAATGGTGTGCCTAAAGCTGCGGAACGTCTCTTTGCCAGGAAAACCGAAGAGGTGCGTGCGGCCGCTCTGGTCGGCAATCTTCTGTTGGTGGGAACCGGCAAAGCCCTTTTGGCCTGCCGCATGCCTTGACGCTGAGGCTGAAGATAAAAAGGGCGCCAGCCGCAAATTGCGACAGCGCCCTTTTCCTGCCCCCTGGTGAGCCCTGAACTTGGTTTTTTATGAAGCGATGGCTTCTTCCGACGGGTCGCGCAGCACATAGCCACGGCCCCAGACGGTTTCGATGTAATTGTCGCCGTTCGTAGCGGCAGCGAGCTTTTTTCTGAGCTTGCAGATGAAGACGTCGATGATCTTCAGCTCCGGCTCGTCCATGCCGCCGTAGAGATGATTGAGGAACATTTCCTTGGTCAGGGTTGTGCCCTTGCGCAAGGAAAGCAGTTCCAGCATCTGATATTCTTTGCCGGTCAGATGCACCCGCTGGCCGTCGACCTCGACCGTCTTGGCGTCGAGATTGACCACCAGCTTTCCAGTGGTGATGACGCTCTGGGAATGTCCCTTGGAGCGGCGGACCACTGCCTGAATTCGCGCGACCAGCTCGTCCTTGTGGAACGGCTTAGTCATATAATCGTCAGCGCCGAAGCCCAAGGCCTTAACCTTGGCCTCGACAATGGCGTTACCCGAAAGAATGAGCACCGGCGTTTGTACCTTCGCCACACGCAGGCCCTTTAAGACCTCAAAGCCGCTCATATCCGGAAGCTGCAGATCGAGAACGATGATGTCGTAGTCGTACAGCTTGCCGAGATCGATCCCCTCCTCGCCCAGATCTGTCGTATAGACGTTGAAGCCCTCCGACCGCAGCATCAGCTCGATGCTGCGAGCCATTGCGCTATCGTCTTCGATCAAGAGCACGCGCATGTTCAGACCCCTTCTGGTCATGAAGCCGGTGTGATGTTTTCTACCGGACTAGTTAACCACCTGAAAGACGGTAAATGGAAAAGGTTAACATCCCCTTTTTGTCACAAACGGTATTTCAGACAACACGAACCGGACTTAACAGGGATTCAGAAACCTACCACATCCCATTGATTCAATTTGTTAACTTTACCTCCACTTAAGGCCTTGCGGGCAAGATAGGGCGGTTGACGCCCAGAAAGTTGGCCGAATGCCGTCCTTGCATGCTGAAATTGAGGCCCTACCGGCCTTGCGACGTTTTGGCCGGGTCTCCCGGGTCGAAGGCCTTATGATCGAGGTTTCGGGGGCCGCCGGGGCTATCAGCCTGGGGGGACAGCTTCGGATCCTGCCGACTCATGGTCCTTCCATCCCTTGCGAAGTGGTCGGTTTCCGGGATGGGCGGGCTCTGGCCATGCCGATGGGATCACTCGACGGGGTGACGCTCGGGGCGCGGGCTGATTTTGAGGGTATGAGCGCCTGCATTTATCCTTGCGAAGCTTGGCTTGGCCGCGTTTTGAATGGTTTCGGCGAAGCCACGGACGGCAAAGGCCCGCTGCCGCAGGGCCCGGTTGCCTATCCTTTAAAGGCTGCACCGCCGCCTGCCCAAACGCGCAACCGCGTCGGTGGCAAGCTGGATCTCGGCGTTCGCGCCCTCAATCAGTTCATCACCTGCTGCGAAGGCCAGCGCATGGGCATCTTCGCCGGCTCTGGCGTCGGCAAGTCGACACTCTTATCTATGCTGGCGCGCTATTCGAATGCGGATGCCATTGTCATCGGGCTGGTTGGTGAGCGCGGCCGCGAGTTGAAGGAGTTCGTGGAAGACGATCTCGGCGAAGCGGGCCTGGCACGTTCGGTTATCGTGGCCGCAACTTCTGACGAACCGCCGCTGGTCCGCCGCCAAGCGGCCTATACGGCGATGACCGTTGCCGAGCAGCTGCGCGATCAGGGGCTCAATGTCCTGTTGATGATGGATTCGATCACGCGTTTCGCTATGGCACAGCGCGAAGTCGGGCTCTCCGCCGGGGAACCGCCCGCATCCAAGGGTTACACGCCGACCGTGTTTGCCGAATTGCCCCGTTTGCTGGAACGTGCCGGTCCGGCACAAGAGGGCTGCGAGGGCTCGATCACCGGCTTGTTTACGGTTCTGGTCGAAGGCGATGACCATAATGAACCAATTTCGGACGCCGTCCGCGGCATTCTCGACGGTCATATCGTTTTGGAACGCCAGATCGGTGAGCGCGGCCGCTTTCCTGCCATCAATATTCTTCGCTCCGTCAGCCGCACCATGCCGGCCTGCAATACTGAGGAAGAACAAAGCCTTGTCGCTGCTTCTCGCAAGTCGATGGCGACCTATGAAGACATGGCCGAATTGATACGCTTAGGCGCTTACAAATCTGGCACGCATCCTGAAGTGGATGCCGCCATACAGCTGCATCCGCTTTTCGAACAATTTCTGACACAGAAAAAGGATGAACGCGCGTCGTTAACCGAAGGGTATCAGGAACTGAGGACAATACTGTCGGGTGGGAGAAGGTAAGGCGAGATGAAAAAACAGGATACCTTGCTGAGGCTGCGCCGGTTCCGGGTCGACGAGTTGAAGCGCCGCATGGGTACGCTCGACGGCATGAAAGCCGATGTTGAGCATAAGCTCGCTGACCTCGAAGAGAGTGTGGCGCGCGAACGCCAGCGCGCCGGGGACACCGATATCGGCCGTTTGGCCTTCCCGTCCTTCCTCAAATCCATCGAGGTTCGCCGTGAGAAACTCAAGGACACGCTGAAGGACATCGAGCGCGAACGCGCGGCCTGCCAGGAAGAACTCACGGAAGCCTTCCAGGATTTGAAGAGTCTCGAATTCGCCCAGGAGCAGCAAGAAAAGCGCCTCGCCGAGATCGAAGCGCGCCGGGCGCAATCGCGCCTCGACGAGATGGCGCTCGTGCGCCATTTGCGCAAGCATGCCATTCGCAACAGCGCCTGACCTCGGTTCGGCACAGATATCGCGAAACATGAAAGGGCGGGGTCACTCCCGCCCTTTTGCTATGGGCGTTGAGACCTGGTCGCTAATGCCGCCGGCACTGTGGCGTATGGGCTGTTTTGTAGCCGCAATGTCTTCTGCCAGCTCTTGCGTAACTTTGCGAAGATTGCCGGTTTGACTCTACGGAGCGGCATAACCATTTGCGTAGTGATGCCAATGATCATGACGCCAATACGCCTTTGTTGCTTGCTCTGGGATTTACCATGACGTTCTTCGATCTAAAACAAAAGCGGACGCAACGACTTCTGGTTGGTGTGGTGGTGGCGCTCGTGGTGGCCGGCATAGCGGCCAAGTTTTTTCTATTTTCGGCCCCGCCACCGAGCCGCATGACGGCAGTCGTGAGCTTGGGCAATATCGAAGAATCCGTCCTGGCGACCGGCACATTAAAGCCGGTGAAGCTTGTTGCCGTTGGCGCCCAGGTTTCCGGTCGTGTCATTGCCGTCAATGTCGTGCGCGGGCAAAAAGTTAAAAAGGGTGATCTGGTCGCCCAAATCGATTCTGTAACGCAGCAGAACAGCCTTCAGACCGCGAAAGCTGCGCTCGCCAATGTGTTGGCGCAGCGTGTGGAGAAGCAGGCAACGCTTATCAATGATCGCCGCATCTTAGCGCGGCGCCAGCAGCTCTCCGCGCTCAAGGCCGTCTCGCAGACGGATCTTGAAGCGGCAGAAACAGATGTAAAGACGACGCAGGCGCAGATTACGGCCCTCGATGCCCAGATCAGCGAAGCCAAGGTTGCGGTTGCGACGGCGGAAGCCAATCTCGGCTATACCCGTATCACGGCCCCCATCGACGGCACGGTGCTCTCTATTGTCAGTCAGGAAGGGCAGACCGTGAATGCTGCCCAATCGGCGCCGACCATTATCATTCTCGGCCAACTCGACGTTATGACGGTGCGCGCCGAAATCTCGGAAGCAGATGTCGTTAAAGTCAAACCGGGGCAGTCCGTTTATTTTACAATCCTGGGAGCTCCGGATCTTCGCTACGAAGCCAAGCTGGCCTCGATAGACCCGGCGCCGGAATCAATCACCAGCGACAGCAGTTTTAGCAGTTCTACCTCTTCGACGAGCAGCAGTTCATCATCATCTTCTTCGGCCATCTATTATATCGGCATTTTCAATATGCCCAACCGCGATGGCCGTCTGCGCACGTATATGACTGCGCAAGTTCATATCGTGCTCGGCCACGCCAAAAATGTGATGACCATACCCTCAGCAGCGCTCTCTAAGGGGGCGGATGGCGGCTATAGCGTGCAAATCCTAGGCCCTGACCAAAAGATCACCACGCGTTCGGTTGTGGTGGGGCTCAACAACAAGATCTCTGCTGAAATTCGTTCGGGCCTGACGTTGGGCGAGCGCGTGGTGACAGGCGAAGCCTCGGCGACAACGCAGACGACAACGCCAGGAGGCGGCGGACCGCCGCCGATGCTCTAGGCCATGGCAGAACCTCTCATCATTCTCAGCAAGTTGCGCCGTGAGTTTCCGGCCGGCGAGAGCACCATTACTGTTCTGAAGGATGTCGACCTGGCCATTGAGGCAGGTGAGATGGTCGCGATCGTGGGGGCGTCGGGCTCCGGCAAGTCCACGCTGATGAATATACTCGGCTGTCTCGACCGGCCCACCAAAGGAAGCTATCGGATTTCCGGCCGGGAGACCGGCTCCTTGGAACGTGACGAACTGGCAGCGCTGCGCCGCGAGCATTTTGGTTTCATCTTCCAGCGCTATCATTTGCTGTCGGAATTGACCGCGCTCGGCAATGTCGAGATTCCTGCCATTTATGCTGGGCAGATTGCCGAGCAGCGCCAGCGCAAGGCTGCAAACCTGCTTGCCAGGCTTGGCATGGCGGATCGCATGACCTATCGCCCAGGACAGCTTTCCGGCGGCCAGCAACAGCGCGTTTCCATCGCCCGGGCGCTGATGAACGATGCCAATGTCATTCTCGCGGACGAACCGACTGGCGCCCTCGACAAGCACAGCGGTGAGGAAGTTCTCAGTATTCTCGATGAACTCCATGCCGAAGGCAAAACGGTTATCATCGTTACCCATGACATGACCGTCGCCAACCGGGCCGAACGCATCATCGAGATCAGCGATGGCGTCATCATTTCGGATCGGCGTAAAGCGGCAGGCCCGCTTGCGGCGGCCACTCAGACGAACAAGCCCGTGAAGTCGGCCGCGTCTGTTGGCCGGCATTGGCAGACCATCCTCGATCGTTTCCAGGAAGCCTTTCATATGGCGCTATTGGCGATGAAGGCGCACAAACTTCGCACCTTTCTCACCATGCTCGGGATCATTATCGGGATTGCTTCCGTGGTCAGCGTCGTGGCGCTGGGTAACGGTTCACAGCAGAAGGTGCTCGCCAATATCAGCAGTCTCGGCACCAACACGCTGGAAATTTTTCCTGGCAAGGATTTTGGTGATATGCGCTCGGCCAAGGTGGAGACGCTGGTGGTGGCTGATGCCACAGAACTGGCCAAGTTGCCTTATGTCGCTGCGGTAACGCCGACGGTTTCCACCAGCAGCACGGTGCGATTCGGCTCGAAAGAGGCCAGCGCGATGGTTAGTGGTGTTGGTGAGCAGTATTTCGCCGCCAAAGGCACCAAGCTGTCGTCAGGCCGCTTCTTTGACGCCGAGAGCACGCACGACATGGCACAAGATGTCGTGATCGACGAAAACACCCGCAAGACTCTTTTTGCTGATTTTAGCGGTGATCCGATCGGGCAGGTAATCTTGATCGGCACCGTGCCTTGCCGCGTCATTGGCATTACCAAACAACAGCAAGGCGGCTTTGGCTCCAGCCAGAATCTGACACTCTACCTTCCTTATACCACAGTGCAGACGCGCTTTCTGGGCGACCAGTCCTTGCGCAGCATCACCGTGCGCGTCAGCGATGACGTGGCCATGTCGCTGGCAGAGCAGGCCACCATCACGTTTCTCACCCAGCGCCATGGCAGCAAGGATTTTTTCATTCTGAATACCGACGACATTCGCCAGACGATCACCAGTACGAACCAGACCTTGACCCTGCTGATTGCGGCGATCGCCGTCATCTCGCTGGTGGTGGGTGGTATCGGCGTGATGAACATCATGCTGGTGTCGGTGTCGGAGCGTATCAATGAGATCGGCGTGCGCATGGCCGTTGGCGCCAGGCAAAGCGACATTCTGCAGCAATTTTTAATCGAGGCTGTATTGGTGTGTTTGATTGGCGGCGTATGCGGTATCGCTTTGGCGCTGATTTTTGGAACGCTCTGCAGCCTCTTGGGATCGAGCTTTAGCTTTGTTTATTCGACGTTCTCGATCATTGCCGCCTTCGTCTGCTCCAGTCTGATCGGCGTGGCTTTCGGTTATCTTCCCGCGCGCAATGCCTCGCTGCTCGATCCTGTGGTGGCTTTGGCAAGAGATTGAATATTTTGCCGCACTTGGTGCCCGGTCGTTCCGTCTACTCTGCCAGCACATGTTGCGCGATGCGTTTGGCGTAATCGCGCATGGGGTGAAGCTCCGTATCGGATTGGCGCTTCAAGACAATCATGGCCTCCAATTCCGGATCATGTTCATCACGCAACCGCGCGGTTACCGTCTCCAGGAAGGCTGCACTTGCCAAAGGCGAGCAGAAGCCAACTCCGATACAGAGATAAGGGCCTTGCCGCACGGCGAGAAGCCCGGATTCGCGCTGAATCTCCACCGTTGTAAGGCCGGTTTCCTCGAAAACTTCACGGGCCGCGCTGGCCTCCAGATCAACGCTGCCATCTGCCCGCACGTCGCGCGGATCGAGAAAGCCGCTAGGCGGATAGGCCAGGCCCGCATTGACGTTTCCAGCGGCTTGGCGGCCATAGATCAGCGCATCATCGGCGCAAAGAATGATGGCTGCCGCGAAGCAATCGACGACGGAACTGTCGGCAAACCCGCTTTCGCGCCAATAAAGAGAGCTGGCGAAATCGGTCTCCACCACGCAGCCCTGCAAAAGACCATCTTGCAGTGATGCCTCTATCATGATGTAGACGCGCCCGTTGAAGAACTTCGGGTTCTCGCACTTGCGCTGCTCCCAGCGCTGCGCAATCTCTTCTTTGTGCGTTACGGCAAAGGGCCAGGGCTGATCTACGCGCCGCACGGCGTAAGCATGAATCGGATGAAGTCCTTCTGGAATATCGATCATTTTCAAACTCAAACTTGCCGCGGGTTCTGGCTCAAAGACCAGTAAACTCCTCTCTATCAGCTTTGCGCATCGGACGATGCCAAGAGAAAAAGCTGTGCAGGCGCGCGGGCGGCTGAACAGCACAGGCGCTTGAATCCGCCAACACTGCCCCCCATCTCGTGGTGGCTGTTTGACAAGGCCGGATCAACACAGACGGCAAGCAATTATGTTGCCGGATGGATATGCATATCATGCATAGAATGTAGATTTCAGCTCAGCTTCGCGTTGTAGAGGGACCTCCTCCCTCTGCCCTTCTGTACCAAAATGCTACAAACAATGATCAATATAATGTGCTTTATAGTATAGTGACGCCTATATATTGATTTTGCCCCTTCTGGTTACATTGTAAACGCGCCAGTCGCTCCGCTATGACTGTCGTTACGTCGCCTTGTGTGGGGATCTTTGAATGTCGCTTTCGGAGCATTTGTCACCGCTGGTCGGGCGGCTGGTTTTTGCCTGGTTTTTTCTGGTCCAGGTAACCGCCTATGGCGGCGATTGGGAGAACACCATCACGCTCATGACCTTCCGCGGCATTCCTGGAGCGGCATTCATCTTGGCTGTGATTTTGCTGCTTTTGGTGATGGGGGCGCTGTCCCTGATCCTGGGATTTCATACGCGCTACGGCGCTTTGATCCTTTTCATCGTCACCATCATCGCCACGGTGACAATGCATGATTACTGGCGCATCAATGACGCCGCAGAGCGCGCTGGGGATTTCCAGCGCTTTGTTTCCAATGCAGCCATCGCCGGCGGCCTGCTGTTATTGGTCGGCATGGGGCCGGGGCCGATTGCGGTCGACAACGCCAAGGGCGGCAAGAAGAAGTAATCAGCGCACCGCCGCACGGATCGCGTTCACCACCGCAATAACGGTGAAGAAGAACAGCGCATAGGCGACGAGCGTCAGCATCTTCAAGTCGACAAAGGTCTTCCACTGGCTTGCAAGAACGGCATGGACGTCCGGATGCGGTGTGAGGACCAGCGCCAGGACGATTTTGGCCAATGCGAAAAGGATCAGCGCCAAGACCGTGACCGACAGGATGTCTTTGACACTCTGCAGGACCAAGCCAGCGAGCAGGGCAATCACCGCTGCTGCACCGAGTGTGTAGTAGTCCATGCTAAGAGCTACGGCTGTGATGGCATGCCAAATCGCAAGAAGCGCAGTCATGGAAGTTCCCCCTTTTCCCAATGCGTGCGGGGGCAATCCTATCCCAAGCCGGGCACCGCCGGTATGGTATTCCGATTGATAAGCTTAACGCATCGACCCCGCGGCGCGGATATGAGAAGGCTTTCCGCCCAGCATCGTGGTGAGACCGGTAATGGCAGTCAGGGAAGGACACCGCGGGTAGGTTTGCCAGAGGGATGTCTGGCGGCGCAGGCATTCCACCACCCGCATGTCCGTCGGCACGAAGCCGAGATAAGCCGGTGTTGCCTTCAGGAAGGTACGGGCAGAATTGATCAGCGCTTCGGCCGTGCGTTTCGCCTCGGGAGCGTTGGCGGCCATGTTGACCATCAGGGCTGGGGCTCGTCCCCCGGTGCGCTTCAAGACGAGTTTTACGAACGCATAAGCATCGGTGAGTGCTGCCGGATCGGGCGTCATCACCACCACCACGTCATCCGCATCGGCAGCCAGAGTGAGAACGGCGTCACCGATCCCTGCACCAAGGTCAATCAATACCCGGTCGTAACTGGTGGAACGGCGCAGCTGCAGGGTGAGCTTTTCCATGGTGGACGCGTCAGCATCGGCCAACACCCCGGACCCAGCCGGCGCCGCCAAAAGATCGAAGCTTTCGTGGCCTGGCGTCGCGACTTGTGCGACGGCTGCTTTAAGCGGTAAGCGCCCGGCCAAAAAACCAGGAAGATCACCGCAATGAGAAAGACCCAAATGAACGGAGGTGTTGGAAAGGCCAAGATCGGCATCGCAAACCAGCACGCGCTCACCGAGATCGGCAAAGCTTTGGGCGAGGGTCAGGGAGATAAAGGTTTTGCCGGTTCCGCCTTTGCCTGAGCCGATCGCGGTGAGACGGGGTCCAAACAGGCTCATTGTGCGCCCTCCGCATGTTCGACGAGCAGCCGGGCAAGCGCCAACGGCGTCAGAGTTTCGAGTTCGCCGGCCACGAAGGGCGAGCGGGTAACAAAGCCGACGGCTAAGCTGGGCGTCATGGCGGCGGCGGCCAGCGTGCCCATACGGCGGGTCATATCGGCAGCCGTGATAACCAGGCGTGTGGCGCCCAATTTTGCGAGGGCTGCGGTGATCTCAGCGGCTTCTTCACTGTCTGTGAGGGCCGATACTACGCCAATGATTTCCACCGGCTCGATTTGCGCGAGAGCGCCGAACGCTGCGGCTGCCTTGGGCTGGCGAGGGTCAAAACCTGCGGTGTCTATCACGGCGAGAGCACCATCGCGTACGGCGCTATCGACGACGCTGGCAAGCGCAAAAGCCGACTCTGCCGTCACGATCTTGGCGTCCAGATGATCGGCAAAATCCTTGAGGCGTGCCACGGCTCCGGCCCCGGTGACATCATGCGCCACCAGCCGTACCGGGCGGCCAGCGAGGCGGGCATGCGCACCGATTTTGGCTGCGATCGCAGTTTTTCCCGCACCATTGGGGCCGACCAACAAAATCGCCTTGGCATTGGCGAAATCGACAGGAGAGGAGGCCATACGCTGGTCAATGGCAGCAGCAAGTGCCAGCGTCATATCGTTCAAGCCCGTCTTGGCGGCAGTTTCCGCTAGTGCATGAGCGAGAGCATCGGGCAGGCGGTGCTTGGCGAAAGAGACCAGCATTTCGGCGCGATCGAATTTTCGTCGGCCGGGCAGGTCCGATTTCTTTTCGCGTAACCGGCGGATCATGCTTTGCTGGAAAAGCGCGTCGATGTCTGCGGGTTCGTCAGGCCCGGCGGGGATTTCTTGCGCCAGCTCCAGAGGCTCTTCGGGTTCCTCCAAGGCTGCGCGGACCATGACGCCACCGCCCTTGGCAGACTGGCTTGCCACGATGACCGCATCAGCCCCCATGGTCGCGCGCACTTCGGCGAGGGCCTCTTTCATGTCTTTGGCGAGGAAGGTGCGAAGCTGCATGGTGGATTACACCTGTCCCATGGTCCGGAGGCGGATTGTGGGATGGATTTCGTTTTGGCTCATCACCACGGTCTGCGGGCGGAATCGTTCGATAATGGAGCGAACAAAGGGGCGCGCTTGCGGGCTGGTCAAGAGCACGGGGATTTCGTTCTTCTGGGTGGCTTCCTCGAAGCGGTCGCGCACTTGGGTGATGAATTGCTGGAGCTGGCTCGGCGCCATGGCGAGTTGGCGGTCTTCTCCCTGCCCAATGATCGACTCCGCGAAAGCTTGCTCCCAGGCCGGAGACATGGCGAGGATCGGCAAATAACCTCCTTGAGCCATATTGGCGTGGCAGATCTGGCGGGCAAGCCGTGCGCGGACATGTTCGGTAATGTAAAGGGCATTCTTGGTGTGCCCGACGGCTTCCGCGATACCCTCCAGAATGGCCGGAAGATCGCGGATCGAAATGCGTTCGCTGAGCAAGGTCTGCAGCACGCGCTGCACACCGGTGACCGAGATTTGCGACGGGATAAGTTCTTCGACCAGCTTTTTGTGTTCGGCGGGAAGATCGTCGAGCAACTTCTTGGTCTCGGCGTAAGAAAGCAGCTCGGACATATGCGATTTGAGCACTTCCGTCAGATGCGTGGTCAACACCGTGCCAGGATCGACAACGGTATAGCCGCGGAAATTGGCTTCTTCCCGCAGTGCTCCGGAAACCCATGTGGCCGGCAGGCCGAAAGCCGGTTCAGTGGTATGCGTGCCGGGCAGGTCAATGGGAAGACCGCGCGGATCCATGGCGAGGAAGTTGCCCGGGAAAAGTTCGCCGCGGCCGGATTCTACCTCTTTGACGGAGATGCGATACTCATTGGCGCCAAGCTGCATGTTATCCAGGATGCGAACAGCCGGCATAACAAAGCCCATTTCCTGGGCGAGCTGGCGTCGCAGCGCCTTGATCTGGTCGGTGATGCGGTGACCCTTCACATCATTGATGAGCTGCAGCAAGGCATAGCCCAGCTCCACGCGTAATGTATCGAGAGCAAGAGCCGTCGAGATCGGCTCTTCCTTGGCAGCATCAGTGCCTTTGGCCGCTTCCGTGGCGACCTTCGTTTTGCTTTCTTCGGCTTCCTTGTGCCTGAAAGCCATATAAGAGAGATAGCCGGAACCGCCGGACATTGCCGCAAAAATGAGATGCGGCATGCTCGGCAGAAGCGCCACAATGCCCATCACCGCGGAAGCCATCGCCAGGCCCTGCGGGTAATAGGAGAATTGCTTCATCAACGCGCGATCTGTCGATCCCTCCACGCCGGCCTTGGAAACCATGAGGCCTGCGGCGATAGAGATGATGAGGGCCGGCATTTGTGCGACAAGGCCTTCACCGACGGACAGCAGCGTGAAAGTCTTGGTGGCATCCGAGAAGCTCATGCCATGCTGGGCGACGGCGACGATAATGCCGCCCACCACGTTGATGCCAACAATCATGAGGCCGGCAACAGCATCGCCGCGCACGAACTTCGAGGCACCGTCCATGGCGCCGAAGAAATTGGACTCGGATTCGAGTTCCTTGCGCCGCTTGCGCGCTTCTTGTTCGTCGATCAAGCCTGATGACAGATCGGCGTCAATGGCCATCTGTTTGCCTGGCATGGCATCCAAGGTGAAGCGGGCAGCCACTTCTGCGATGCGGCCCGAACCTTTGGTAATCACCACGAAGTTCACGATGACCAAGATAGCGAACACGATAAAGCCGATCACGAAGTTGCCTTGCATGATCAGCTTGCCGAAGGCCTCGATCACATGGCCGGCAGCGGCCGTACCGTTATTGCCATGGCTCAGAATGAGGCGGGTCGAGGCCAAGTTCAACGACAGGCGCAGCATCGTGGTGATGAGCAGCACAGCCGGAAAGGACGAAAATTCCAAGGGCCGCCGAATAAAGACGGCGGTCATCAGAATAAGAATGGCAAATGACAGTGACAGCGCGAGCGCGAAATCGAGCAAAAATGTCGGCAGCGGCAGGATCAATGCCACCAGGATAGCCATGATGCCAATGGCCAGGCCCAGATCGCTGCGCTTAATGAAGTCGATGATGCCGGCAGGCGAAAAGTCGATGGCCGGAATGGCAGCTGGCGTCGCTGTATTGGTGTCGGCCATTATCACTAAATCCTACTAACGTTAACGCACGCGATGATTTCGAGGCGCTTTCCATTCGGTTTGAGCGGAAAGCGCCGGCCGATCACCCCGCAGCTCGCTGTTCGCCTGGCCCGGGGATGTTTACGCCTGCCTGCGAATACTCCCGCAGCTTGTTGCGCAAGGTGCGGATGGAAATGCCCAGGATGTTGGCCGCATGGGTACGGTTGCCCAGGCAGTGGTCCAAGGTGTCGAGGATCAGATCGCGCTCGACATCGGCAACGGTGCGTCCGACAAGTCCGCGTGTGACGGCGGCGGCTGATTCCACGGCGTTGCGTACCGGCGGCGGCAGATCGGTTGCACCGGCAGCAAATGTGGCGCTGCCGACTTGTTTGCCGTCCGGCAAGCGAATGGCCTCGGGTCCGATCTCGTTGCCTGCGGCGAGCAGCACGGCGCGGTGAATGGTGTTCTCCAGTTCGCGCACGTTGCCGGGCCAGGGGTGTTGCACCAGGAGGCGTTCGGTGGCCGGTGCTATGGCGCGGAAAGGAACACCATTGGCTTCGGCATATTTGCGGGCGAAATGCCGGGACAGCGCAAGGATGTCCTTCGGCCGCTCGCGCAAGGACGGCAGGCGCAGGTTCACGACATTCAAGCGATAAAGCAGGTCTTCCCGGAAGGTGCCTTTCTTTACTGCGTCGGCAAGGTCGCGGTTCGATGTCGCGATGATGCGGATATCGACTTTGACCGGGCGTGTGCCGCCCACGCGGTCAATTTCTCGTTCCTGGATGGCGCGCAGGAGCTTGGCCTGCAGGCGAGCATCCATTTCGCTGATTTCGTCCAAGAGAAGCGTACCGGAATTGGCTTCCTCGAATTTGCCGATGCGCCGGGCGATCGCGCCGGTGAAGGCGCCTTTCTCATGGCCAAACAGTTCTGACTCGAGCAGATTCTCCGGAATGGCCGCACAGTTCACCGAGATGAAAGGCCTTTCAGAGCGGTTCGATTTCTTATGGACATAGCGGGCCAGCACTTCCTTGCCGGTGCCGCTTTCGCCGGTGAGCAGGATGGAAGCCTCCGATGGCGCCACTTGATCGGCCAAAGCGATAACGGCCAGCATGGCCTCATCTTCGGCGATCATCTGGTGGCTTTCGTCGGCTACTGCCGCGAAAACGGCCGCTATCAATTCGGGGTCAGGCGGTAACGGCAGATATTCCTTGGCTCCGGCGCGAATGGCTTCCACCGCCTTGCGGGCATCGGTTCCCACGCCGCAAGCCACCACCGGCGTGCAGATATGCTCAGCTGCAAGGCCTCGTACCAGGGCGCCAATGTCCAACACGACGTCGCACAACACGAGATCGGAACCCGAGCCGCCGCGCAAAATCGTGAGGCCCATGTCGATCGTTGAAGCGTGGGTGACCTTGGCGCCACGATCCATGGCGATCTTGGTTGCTGTACCGATCTGACCCGAAAGTGATCCGACGATGAGTAGCCGCATGGTCTAGTTCCTTGTTACGTCCGAGTGCCAGTCAGGTCAGTTTTGGCCGGCTTTAATAATTTCAGTCATGGTGACGCCGAGCCGGTCTTCCACCAGCACGACTTCCCCGCGCGCGACCAATCGGTCGTTCACATAAATGTCGATCGCCTCGCCGACCTTGCGGTCGAGCTCGACGATGGTGCCTTTGGCGAGCTTGAGAAGCTGACTCACTTCCATCGCCGATTTGCCCAGCACGGCAGATACGGTGACCGGAACGTCAAACACCGCTTCAAGATCCTGGGCGGAGTGCTTGACTTCGGCCTCACCGTTGTTGGCGCCTGTCAGGAGCGCCGGCGCGCCTGTGTCGGTCGTCTCGTGAGAGAGGTCCGGCAGATCGACGTCATCGTTGCCTGCCATGGCTTATCCTTTCCTGCTCGTACTTACTTGCGACAGCCGGCGGTCAATCACCTCGGCAATCGCTTCTTCCAAATGTTGCATGCTGCGCTCGGCTCCGCCGCCGCGCCATTCGATGCGGCAATCAGCGCCTTGAATGTGCGGGTCCGCGGTGGCGACCAACCGGCCCTCATAGCCCATATCCGCGGAAATCTCCTCGAGCTTGTCCTTTATCGCTTCGATCACATTGGGAGCGGCGCGAAGGACGACCCGGGGCTCGGCCACGGCTTGGTGGAGGGCTTCCCGCAAAGCTTCCTCCACATCCGCTGTCGGCATTTGACACACAGCGACGTGGGCGAGCTTTTTTGCCGCCACAAGTGCGAGTGCGCTGGCCTCTTGCCGCTGTTGTTCGAGGGAGTTTTGCACCGATCCCATGGATGTCTGCACGATGGCGCAAAGCTGCTGGACCGCAGCCGCTGTGGCTTCGGCGGCCCGAACCTGGCCGGTTTTTATGCCCTGCTCGCGCGCCCGCGACAGCATGTTGTCGATTTCGTCCTGTGTCAGAACTTTGCGCTGCCGTGCCCGCGCGGCATTCGAAACGAGATCGCCTTCCGGGCGAAACTCGGTGTCAAAAGTGAATTTTTTGACCTCGGCCACCATCAGTACACCAGCTCGTCTTCGCCCTGCTTGGAGGCGATCATGATCTCACCCTTGTTGGCGAGATCCTTGGCCGTATTGACCATACGCATTTGTGCTTCGTCGACGTCCTTGAGGCGAACCGGGCCCATGGATTCCATGTCTTCGCGCAGGATCTTGCCGGCACGTTCGCTCATGTTGGAGAAGAACACGTCGCGCAGAGAGTCGGTGGCGCCCTTTATGGCCAGCGCCAGCTTGTCCTTTTCGACATGGCGCAGCAGGGTCTGGATCGAGCCAGGGTCGAGCTTGCCGAGGTCTTCAAAGGTGAACATGAGGGCTTTGATACGCTCGGCGGAATCGCGATTGCGTTCTTCCAGGGCCGTGACAAACCGGTTTTCCGTTTGGCGGTCGAAATTGTTGAAGATTTCGGCCATCAATTCATGTGCATCGCGCTTGGCCGTACGGGCGAGATTCGACATGAACTCGACGCGTAATGTACGCTCAACCTTGTCCAGAATGTCCTTTTGCACGCTTTCCATGCGCAGCATGCGCTGCACCACTTCAAGCGCGAATTCTTCAGGCAAGGCAGCCAGAACGCGGGCGGCATGCTCGGGCTTGATCTTCGACAGCACCACAGAGACTGTCTGCGGATATTCGTTCTTCAGGTAATTGGCGAGAACCGTCTCGTTCACATTGCCGAGTTTATCCCACATGGTGCGGCCGGCAGGGCCGCGGATTTCTTCCATGATGGCGCTGACGCGCTCGGCCGGCATCAAGCGGTTGAGCAGGCGCTCGGTGGATTCATAAGAACCCATGAGGGAGCCGGTGCCGGAAAGCTGGGAAACGAAATCCACCAGAAGCTTTTCAACCAAGGTGGAGGATACCGTCCCCAGATTCGACATGATCTGGGAGATTTCCTTGATCTCGTCGTCATCCAGCATCTGCCAAAGCCTTGCCGAATGCTCCTCGCCGAGGGCCAGCATAAGAATGGCAGACCGTTCTGCGCCTGTAAGCTGGCGCATATCGTCTTTAACTGCGGATTTTGCCGGGCGCGACATGGGTTATACCGGTTGATGCAGCCAGGAGCGCAGGATCGCCAGCGCTTCCTCGGGATGGGAACTAACGACTTCACCGACTTTTTTGACCGATGACTCGCGCACCTGACCCTCGATGCGCTGGATGTCGATCATGTTTTCGACTTTTCCCGGCGTTAGCGTGCTGCGCGCGACTTCTTCTTCTGGAGCTGGCAGCTCGCCGGCTATGGCGGGGGCGGACAGGGCGGAGGTCGAGGTGGTCACGGTCGAGACAGAAAGCGGCGCGAACATGCGTTTTGTCAGTGGCCGCAGGACAAAAAGGCCGATCAAGAGTGCCGTGATCGAAAAAATGGCGGCCTCGATGATTTTGAGCCAAGCGGCGTTGTCCAAGCCGAGCAGCGGCTGTGGCGCAGGCGTTCCAACCGTTGTGTCGACCCGGGCGAAGGGCATGTTCACCACCTGCACCAAATCGCCGCGGGCTGCGTCATAACCGATGGCAGACTTCACCAGCGCTTCAATCTGCTTCATTTCTTCGGCGCTGCGAGGAACGTATTTTCCAAGCTTGTCCTCGCCATCGACGACAACGGCCACAGACACCTTCTTGACAGAGCCTTGGTCTACGACGGAGGTTTTGACCGTCTTTGATATCTCGTAGTTGGTGGTTTCCTCCGTGCTGCCGGAGCTCGATTTGGTCGCGTCGGTACCGGCTTGCTGCTGTCCTGGAAGGGCATTGGCAACCGAAACCGGTGCGTTGCCGTTAGAGTCGGAAGCATTGCGCTCGACGGTTTGGGTGGAACGCACGACCTTGGAGTCCGGGTCGTAGGTCTCGCTGGTCTCGTTGACACGATTGTAATCGAGGTTCGCTGTCACCTGCGCGCGGACATGACCTTGTCCGACCACGCTGGCCACCATGGACTCGACGCGCTGGCGGATGCGGTCTTCGAAGTCAGTTGTATGCTGCTCTTGGCCGGATGCTGTGGCATCTTCGCCAGTCTTCTCGGTGCCGCCAGCCAGAAGATTGCCTCTATCATCGACAATGGCGACACGTTCTGGTGTGAGGCCTGCGACAGCGGCAGCAACAAGGTGTTGAATGGCTTGGACCTGCGCTTTGCCGAAGGTCGTGCGGGTTTTGACCACGACGGAAGCTGACGGATTCTGCTGGTCGCGCTGGAAAATCTGCCGCTCTGGAACAACCAGATGGACGCGCGTCATCTCGACGCCATCAATGGTTTGGATAGAGCGGGCCAGTTCGCCTTCAACAGCGCGAAGACGATTGATGTTCTGGACGAATGCCGTGGTTCCGAAGGCATCGGACTTGTCGAAAATTTCATAGCCGACGCCGGCTGACGGCAAATTCTCTTGCGCCAGATCCATGCGCAGCTTGGTGACCTGATCTGCCGGCACCATGATAGTCCCGCCGTCTGCCTTCAGTTCATAAGGTACGTTCAATGCTTCGAGTTTGGTGGCAACGGCGGATGCCTCGCGCTGATCGAGGCCAGAGAACAGGATGGACTTGGGGGGCGTCGACAGCACGCCGGCCGTATAGAGAAAAAAGGCCGTGAGGGCGGCAGCAACGCCGGCCATAACACCGAAGCGCGCAGCACCGATTGCTTTGATAAAATCCGGCAATGCCAACTCCATCCGTAAGGCGGGGAAGAAATCGTCCCGGCCTCGCTAGGCAAACATTGCCGCCCTGGGAGTAAAGGTGTGCTTAACGCCGGCGTTAATCGGTGTAGTACTGTCCGTATTTACCCGCTTAACAAATCCTTACCGGGACGTGGCGCAATCGCAGCGGTACTTGGATGTTATTCCACTCGCTTTCGTGGTGCTGGAGCGAAAAAAAACGGCCCCCAACGGGACCGTCTATCCAAAAAACAACCCGGCCCTGTTCTGGGGCCGGGTGGAAGCTTCGGCAATAAATTGGCCGAACTAGTTCCGGTATTGCTGGACGCGGGTCGCGCGTAGCCCCGGCATGCCGAAGCGATCAATAGCGCGCTGCCAGGCAAGGAATTCTTCCACCGTCAGCGTATATCTGCGACAAGCCTCATCAAGGCTCAAAAGTCCGCCGCGCACAGCCGCAACAACCTCGGCTTTGCGGCGGATGACCCAACGTTTGGTATTCGGGGGCGGTAGATCAGCCATGGTCAAAGGGCTTCCATCAGGCCCGATGACGTAGCTTGTGCGTCCCCTGCGGTCTTCGCCCATGATCATGAAACTCCTCACTCGGCTACCCGTTGAGCAAAGTAACCGTGCCGCCTTAAAAATTTGACCAATGCGCGCGGTAAATAACTTGCCAAAATCATCGGTACACTTGCGATCAAGCAGCGAGGGCCGGCGCCTTTATGGCGTAAAGACGCCGGAAATCTCTGTTAACGGGCCATCTGCAGCAGGTCATCAAGCATCGTCGATGCTGTGGTAACGATGCGTGAAGCCGCCGAATAGGCGCGTTGCGTGGTGATCAAATCGGTAAATTCCGTAGCCAGATCGACGGTCGATTCTTCCAGATTCTTGGACTGGATCGTACCGGCGCCGCCAAGATTGGCTTCGTTGATCGTCGGTGAGCCGGAGGCGACTGAGGTCTGGAAGGAGTTGCCGGATGTCTGCGTCAATCCGTCCGGGTTGGCGAAGGTCGCCAGCGGGATCTTGTAGACCTTCTGCGACAAGCCGTTCGAGAACTGCGCCGTGATGATGCCATCCTTGTCGACGGTGACACCGGATAAGCTGCCGAACAAGGCACCGTTGACCGTCGACGACGCCATGTTTGAGGAATTGTCAAACTGGGTCACACCTGTGGAGCTACCGACGGTCCCCAAATCCATGCTGATGGTCTGCGATTGTAGGCCAGACGCGGTCGACCACGGAATGCTGATATCGAATGTGCCGGTTGGTGTAGCCGCCGCGCCGCTGCTGGTCGAAACATCTTTCAGGGTGCCGTCGGAATTAAAACTGACAGTGCCATACTGAAGAACAGAGGTGCCGCTGATTGCGGTGGCGGTTGTGTCGATATTTGAACTGCTGCCCGTATACGTGACCTCGTATTGCCAGGTATTAGCTGCCGTTTTCACGAAGGACAGCTGCAAAGGCTGTTGGCCGCCCTGGCTATCGTAAACATTGATCGTACGTTGGAAATCGGGAGTTATGTAATTTGCAGCTGTGCTGGCCACCGACATATCTCCGGGATTATAAGTCGCTGTCTCCGCTACTGTGCTCGATTGCAGATTGATCTGAGCACTAGCCGTCGTTGTTGCTTCGGCTTTGCCGGTCAGAGAATTGGCATTGATAAGGCTCATGTCGTTGCGGTCCGACGGCACATTGCCGTTGGCATCGAGCGCCCAGCCCAAAAGATACATGCCGGCGGAATTCTTCAGATAGCCGTTGGAGTCGGCGCTGAAGTTGCCTGCGCGGCTGTAGGCACGAGAGGTGGTATCGGCCGTTGACGCGCTGACCACAAAGAAGCCGTTACCGGAGATGGCCATATCCGTCGTCGAGCTGGTCGATTGCAAGAGGCCCTGCTCGGAAACATTCTGGCCTGTGTTGGAGACCACCGTCGCGCTGGCAGCGTTGCTGGTGCCGCTGGTGGCCGACGCCAGCAGCGTATTGAAATCGCTGGTGGCGGTCTTGTAGCCGACCGTATTCACGTTGGCGATATTGGCGGAGGCGACGCTGAGGGAGTTCGAATACGCGGTCAGGCCCGCGACCCCGGTCATCATTGCACCGTAGAGAGACATCTTCCTTTTTCCTTGGTTGCCTTCCAGTCTTCGCTGGTTAGCCAATCCTCATCTCTATGCTGCCGTTTCTCGGCCGCGATTTCTGTTGCGATATCAGTTGGTGACCATTGTCGCGCTGGAGAGCGAGACTTCGGAACTTCCGATTACGAGTTTTGGGCTGGACCCGGAGAGATCGACGCCCGTCACTTTCGCCGTAGAGGCAACGGAGGTTGTGACAGCCGTGCCGTCCGATGCGGTAGAAGATACCGTCAGCGTGTAAAGCCCATCGGACTGGGTATCACCGGCTAGGCTTTTGCCGTCCCAAGTGAAGCTATGTGTGCCCGACGTGGTGTTGCCGCTGGTCGAATAGACGACGTTGCCGTTGGAGTCTTTGATGGTCAGGGTCGTCGCCGTTGACGCATTATCGAGCGTGTATGTCCAAGTGGCGCTGCTGCTCGAAAGTTGGCCGGTGCCGTCGGACAAGGTGACGTTCTTGCCGAGATAGCTCATGGCAAGATTGCTGGATTGGCTGCTGGACAGCGAAATCAGCGAATCAAGCTTGGTGTTGGTGTCGATTTGCTGCTCGACCTGGCTGTATTGCACCAATTGCTGGGTGAACTGGTTGGAATCCATCGGCGAAGTCGGATCCTGGTTCTGTAGCTGTGTGGTCAGCAGCGTCAGAAAGGTCTGGAAATTGGAGGAAAGCGAGGTCCGCGCGCTCGATGTGCTTGAGCTTGTGGTGCTGCTGGTCGTTGTCGTGTTGCTGACGGCGGTTGTCATGATCTACCTCAGACTCGAATATCCAAACGCACGCTGTTTGGAGCGTAACTGCCTAACGAAGAACGGGATTGCGGGGCTTCGGTTGTGAGCACAGCTTTCGCGGAGAGAGAGCGGCTGCGCCCTCCATTGCTGTTGTCGTTTTGCTGGTACTGTTCTCTCAGCGAGAAATTGAGACCGCTGCCCGATAGATTGAGGCCTGCATCCTGAAGTGCGCGATTCAGAGCCGAGGCGTCTCGTTGAAGCATGTCCAGGGTTTGAGGCTTGTCGGCCACGAGATTGGCCTGGGCCTGGCCGGAATCGTCGACCGTCAGATGCACCTGGACACGGCCAAGTTCCGGCGGGTCGAGACGGATATCGAACTGATGGAGTCCTTCCGCCGATCTCGCGGCGATGGCAACGCCAAGCTTATCGAAGGCTGTTGGAACATCGCTGTCGTGATGCTGGCTCGCAACCTGCACCTGTGCTGTCACTTTGCTGGAGTCCGCAGGAGACAGCGGATTCGTCAACTGCTGCAGATTGGTATCGGACTGTGCCGTGTGTGAAGCCGGAGTTGGTTGTGTCACCGCAGGCTTTTCTGGAACCGTAGCAGAGGACGTGGCCGGCTGTGCCGGTGCGGGATCATTGGTTGCGGCAGACGTCTGATCCGCGGGCTGAGAAAGCCCGTCTTCCAGGTTTTTGCTATCGGCTTTACCCGATTTGGCGCCGGAGCCGTTACCAGCCACATTGGATTTTTCCAAATCCGTTGGCTTAGCGGTGCTGCCCGGGCGCGCTTTGGCATCTGAGTTCGGCTTGGCTTTGGAGTCCACACCCGCGGGCATTGGTGTGGATTGGCTGGCTGCAGTTACCGCGGCTGCATTCTGATTTTCGTTATTCAGCGGCGCTGCGGCCTGTTGAGGCGTCGCAGCAGTCACAGAGGCGGTGGCAGCGGCCGCTGAAGCGATGGCCTGCGGTTGTGCAGTATTGGGCTGCGCGATCTGGTCCGGCGAAGCGGCGGTTGTGGTTTGCGCAGATGTCCCGCTGCTCGCATCCTTGTTGGAAGAACTGTCCTGCGTGGTGCTCGCGGAATCATCCGCTGAAGAATTGGCCGCGTGGTTTTTGAGGCCTGAGCCACTCTGAGCCTTAGAGCTCGCTGCCGTTGGGATCTGTGCCGCGAGTTGGGTATTTGAAGCTGCAACCGATGGCGGCGTAGTTTGGCCGGCCGAATTGGTATTGGCAGCCGCCATTTCCGGTTGAGAAGGAATACTAGGCTTTTGTGGCTCTGCTGTTGGCGCTGTTTGGGTCAGCTGCGACGTTTCAGCATTGGTTGCGTCAGCAACTCCCTGTGGGATCGCCGGGCTAACCGCATTGGTTGGGGATTGCGGCGTGGTTGTCGTGGCAGGCGTGGCGGCAGAAGCATCTGAGGCACTGGTCTGGACCGGTGCTGGCGAGACCGATTGCGTGGCCTGCTGCATCAAGAGTGCGATGAGAATCTCGGCTGCAGAATTCTGACTTCCACTCGCGGCACTTTGGTCGCTGCTGCTGCTGCTGGACACAGAAGTGGAGGCAGGCTGAGGTTCGCTCGTCGCTTGGCTCTGGGCCGAAACGCTGCCGTCATTCTGTGGTACTGCCCCAGAATTTATCTGGCTCGGGCTTGTCTGCGATGCCAGTTGAGCCAGGAAAGCTCCCAAATCGGAGGGCTTCGCCACCGCATTGGTCGCTATAGAGACGGTATTCGGTTGGGAAGCGGTTGAGCCCGCATCGGATGTCTTTGCCGCTTGGCTGGCCAGGAGGGCTAGAAGGTCATTCGGCACCGGCGTGGCGGGATTGGCATTGGATGACAACCCGGCCGCGCCAATGCTGGCAGCCGGTGCAAATTGTGATGCGCCAGCCGGCACCGAAGGTGAAGCCGGACTGGCCGTAGGAGTAACGAGCGATGCGTCCGCCACTGTCGAGGTTGAAGGCAGAACACTTTGGGCTGCATCAGTCATCGCCTGCAGCAAGGCGCCGAACGCCGCGTCGATATTCGACGGGTTGAACGCGCCAGCTGGTTGAGCCGTCGTTGTCACAGGACTGACTGTAGCGACATCCACCACGTAAGGGTTCCGCCGAAGTTGCGCAGCCCTCGTAGCAAGGGTCGGACCAAGTTCCGGAACGCCGTAATTACAGCATTCTTTTGGGCTGGCGGGGGTAGGTCTGGCAGAATCGGAGCGGCACCTTCTGCCGTGCTCGGCAACTTCTGCCGTCCTTCTTATCTTCTAAAACCAAGGATTCCCGCACTCTCCGGTGCCAATGAACTGGCACGAGCCTTGCGATCACCGAGGCGGAGACAAAGCTTTTGTGGATGCCACCTTGGGATTGAACGGCATATTGTCAGGTGCACTGACCTCGTTGCAGGCCAACACGACTGCCATGAAGGTCGTGTCACAGAACATCTCGAACCTCAACACCGCGAATTATGCCCGCCGAGTGGTGGATTTTGCTGCCCTGGGGACTGCGGGTTCTTCTCAAGGTGTGACGATCGAGGATATCCGGCGTGTTGCCGATCAATATCTGACTCAGGAAACGCTTTCGGCTACGTCATCCTCCAATCAATATGACGTGCAAAGCACGGCCTTCAACCAGATCAACTCTATGTTGGGGTCGCCGGGCGACGGCACGGCGCTGAGCACCAAGCTCAATAACATATTCACGGCACTGGGGGCGGCGCAGCTGAGCACCAGCTCTTCTGTCAGTCAAAGTTCGATCGTCAATTCGATGAAGTCATTCGCTTCGACGATCTCTTCGCTCTCGAATTCGCTTACCAGTCTGGCAAATCAAACCGATCAGCAACTTGCCAGTTCCGTGCAGCAAGCCAATACACTGATTAAGCAGGTCTACAACTATAACCAGCTCATCAAGACGGCGAGCGCACGGGGCGTTTCAGATACCAATTATCTCGATCAGCGGGACCAGGCCCTTGCCAGCCTCTCGCAGCAGATGGATATCCGGGTTACGCCTCAGGATGATGGCGCGGTCTTCGTAACGACTCAAGACGGCCTCAACCTGGTCTCCGATTCATATGCCTCTCTGTCCTATACGGCCGGTAGCAACGGTGTGTACGGCACAATTCAGGCTCAGGACACGAACGGCTCGACGGGAAATCCAATCGGTCAGCCCACATCGCTTGACTCTCACGTCAACAGTGGTGCGATACGCGGTCTGATCGATATGCGCGATACCACGATCACCGGCCTCCAGAATGAATTGGGTTCGTTCGCGCAGACCACCGCCAATTCCTTCAATGCGGTGCACAACGCCAATAGCGCCTATCCTGCGCCTACGACAATGGACGGCCGCAACACTGGCCTTCTGGCTTCCGACTCGCTGAATTTCACTGGCCAGACGACCATCTCTCTGACCAACTCCTCCGGGGTTTCGCAGCATTCGGCGGCAATCGACTTCGATACTGGTACTATTACAGTCGACGGATCTTCGACCTACGGTTTCACCAATTCCGTCGGCGACTTCGCAAATCAGCTCAACAGTGCCCTGTCATCGGTTGGAGCCTCGGCTTCCTTCAGTGATGGAAAATTATCACTAGATGGCGGCAGCAATGGCCTTGTCATAACCAACCCCACAAGCACGAATACTGGCCAGCGTGCGGGCACCGATTTCTCGCAATTCTTTGGTCTCAACGACCTCTTCACCACTTCTGTACCGAGCATCCTCTCGACTGGAGTGTTGAGTGGCGACAGCTTAGGCCTTGCTGCCGATGGGCAGATAGACTTTGTACTGAAGAACGCGGCGGGTGCGGTCGCTACTAAGTTCAGTGTCCCTATCTCCGCAGGCACAACGGCGGGGGCCGCGATTTCGGCGATCAACACCGCCCTGGGGAGTGCCTATGGCACAGTGAGCCTCAACACCGACGGCTCGGTTTCAACCAACCTGACCAGCTCTTATGCGAACGGGGGATACCAGCTCCAGGTGGCGTCCGACACGACGGCTCGCGGCACGACCGGCGTGAGCCTGACGCAGCTGTTTGGGCTAGGTGCCAATTCGATCGGACAACAGGCCGTCAATTTCTCCGTGAAGGATGCCATCGTTTCCGATCCCTCGCGCATTGCTCTGGGCCAGGCAGCAACATCGGGTACACAGCTCATAGGGTCTGGAAACTCTCAGGGATTGATTGCGTTACAGTCCCTGGCGACATCCAAGCAGACGTTTTCCCGTGCAGGCAGTCTTGCGGCGCAAAGCGCTTCGCTCGGCGATTACACGAGTGCGATTTATCAAGACATCGCCACCAAATCATCGGCTGCTTCCGCCAGCAAGACCACGCAAGCTGATCGTCTCACCGAGGCACAAAACCGGATGTCCAGCAATTCCGGCGTTAATCTCGATGAAGAGCTTTCCAACATGATCATTTATCAACGCGCCTACAGTGCCAGCGCCCGGCTTATGACCACAGTGGGCGAGTTGTATGACACACTTCTGAGCATTAAGTGAGGATAGGCCATGTCTGTCGATCGCGTAGCGACCAATAGCCAAACCAACTACATGTTATCGCAGATTTCGAAGGCAAATAGCAATCTGCAGCAATCCGAAACGCAGGTCTCATCGGGCAAGGTTTCCGACACCTACGCTGGTATCGGCGACAAGACTGCGGCCCTGGAGGGTGCGCGCGTGGCGGCCCAGCGTGCCGATGCTTATCAAGCCAATACCCAGCTTGCCGTGACCCAGACGGATCTTCAGGATACTCAGCTTACGACACTTGCCGGCTTGGCTTCGCAGCTGCAAAAAGCGGTCCAGACTGCGGCGGGCAATTCTGACGGTACGGATTTGATGAATCAGGCCAACAGCATCTTCCAGCAGGCCTCTCAAATTCTGAACTCAACAGATGCTAACGGCAACTATATCTATGGCGGCTCTCTTACGGATCAAAAACCGTTTACGGCGACTAGCCTGGCCAATCTGTCGACTGGAACAGTGTCTTCTTTCTTCAAAAACGACAGCAGCAAAAAGACTGTCCAGGTTGGCGACGGGCAGACGGAAACCATTGGTGTTCTGGCTTCCGATATCGGCACCGATCTGATGACCTCTTTGCAGAACTTGTACAATCTTGATGGCGGTACGGGTTCTCTCTCCGGCGCGCTCACGACCACGCAGACCGACAGTTTGAAGAATACCGTCTTGCCTGATGTATCCAAAGCCGCCACATCACTGAATTCGGTGACGGCACTGAATGGCGATGTCTATAACAATCTCAAATCGTCGATCACCAATCAGGCAACCATGTCTAAGCTCTATACCGGCTTTGTCTCGGATATCGAGGATGTCGACATGGCAAAGGCACTGACCAATCTCAGTTCCAACCAGACGGCCCTGCAAGCGGTTCTGACCGTCACGTCCAAGTTGAACAACTTGAGTTTGTTGAATTTTATGCCCTCGCAATAGGATCCTCTGGGCGCATCTTGCAGCTCGCGGCCCGAGCCGATAAGACGCGCTCATGATTCCATCTTCCGAAAAACGTCTACGGATCGTGGTCGCCATGTCTGGCGGCGTCGATTCTTCGGTCACTGCCGCGCTTCTTCAGCGCGAGGGACACGAGGTCGTAGGCATCACGCTGCAGCTCTATTCGGGGGTTCAGCAGCGGAAAGGTGCATGTTGCGCGGGCCAAGACATTTATGATGCCAAGCGTGTCGCCGATAAACTCGGGATGGCTCATTATGTTCTCGATTACGAAGAACGCTTCAAGAAGGCCGTGATTGAGGACTTCGCCGAGACTTATGCCCGCGGCGAGACACCGATACCCTGCGTCCGTTGTAACGAGCGAGTAAAATTCGCGGATCTCCTGGAAAGCGCGCGTGATCTTGGGGCGGACGCTCTGGCCACCGGTCATTATGTGCGCCGTCTCGAAGGTCCTGGCGGTCCGGAGATGCATCAGGCGATTGATGATCACCGCGATCAAACGTATTTCTTGTTCGCTACCACACGCGAGCAGCTTTCCTATTTGCGCTTTCCTCTCGGCGGCATGAGCAAGCCAAAAGTGCGGGAAATTGCCGGTGAAATTGGTCTAGTCACAGCGGAAAAGCCCGACAGCCAGGATATCTGCTTTGTAACCAGCGATTATACGGATGTGGTCCGCCGGCTGAAGCCTGAAGCCGGGGAGCCTGGTGACATCGTGGATGAAGCTGGACAGGTGCTGGGCCGCCATCCCGGCGTCATGCATTTCACCATCGGTCAGAGGAAGGGCTTGGGTCTTTCCGGCAATCAAGAACCTTTGTTTGTTGTGAAGCTGGACGCTGGCGCGCGGCGTGTCGTGATCGGCCCGCGTTCTTCGCTCGCAACCAAGGCGATCCGGCTTCACGATGTGAATTGGCTGGCCGATCCTGCTGAGGCTGTAGAATGCGCCGTCAAGGTGCGTTCCATGCGGCCGCCTGCGCCCGCGCGAGTCACAGCGGATGGCAGAGGCGCGTTCGTAGAGCTACTCAGCCCGGAAGAGGCGGTGGCGCCGGGGCAGGCTTGCGTCTTCTATAAGGGAACGCGGGTCTTGGGAGGCGGATGGATTGGCCGCGATTGAGCTGGCGGATTTTGCTGCCATCGGGGCCCAAAAGAATGACGCAGGGTGGCACAGCGCTTCTTGACAGGCGGGGGCTCGCCCCCTACATCACGCGCCCTCGTGGCAGCGTAGCTCAGTGGTAGAGCAGGGGAATCATAATCCCTTGGTCGGGGGTTCAAATCCCTCCGCTGCTACCATTTCCCTGAAAAAACTAGGTCTATTCCCAGCGAACAATTCAGGCTCGCTTGGTCTTGCTATGGCGCTGTTGCGTTTGGGCGTGCGCTTACCGTTTTAAGATTTTGGGATCATTAAATCTGATTATTTTTATAAACATTGGGACCGGTTACCAGAGAAAAGTCAGGAAATTAGCGGCTTTTTTAGATGTAAAAGTGCAACGTAACTGTCAGAAAACAATTAATATTATAATAATTCTATATTGTAGCGATAATTTTGCTTTGGTAGCGTTCGCATAGTTCACAGCTAAAAGTGGACAGCGGCAGTAGGCCATATGGAAGGCTGAAGCCGGAAAAAGTCAGGAACGGAAAACGCTGTCGGGGAATGCCCCCAGCCACCAGATGAATGCCGAACGGGTCAGGCCGTTGGGCCGGTTTGGCTTTTTTAGTTGCGAGTACCGATTATTCTTATTCGTAACCATGAGCGCATAGCGCCATGCAGGAGGGAACCACGTGAAAAAACGACATATTCGAACACTCCTACGCAGTGGGTTTCTGGGAGGGGCATGCGTTGCGGCGCTGACCTCCATTCCCGCCGTCGCGCAGGACAATCAGAGCATGGAGACGGTCGTCGTGACCGGTCTTCGCGGCTCGCTGCAACGATCTTTGGACGTCAAACGTGAATCGTCAGGTCTGGTCGACGCTATTAGCTCGGAGGATATCGGCAAATTCCCCGATGTGAACCTTGCCGAATCGATGATGCGCATTCCGGGTGTCACCGTGAGCCGCGCCGCTTCGACCATGGGAGGTACGGGTGGCGTGTCGACAAACGGCGAGGCTACCGAGATCACGGTGCGTGGTTTTGGTCCGACCTTCAATCAGACCCTGTTCGATGGCCGTCAGGTTGCCACCGGCACGGGCGATCGCGCTTTCGACTTCTCCTCCGTTTCGCCCGACTTCGTCGGCCAGATTGCTGTTTTAAAGTCGCCGGATGCGTCTCTGTCGTCGGGCGCCATTGGCGCCACGATCAATGTCCAATTTCCTAAGCCCTTCGATCATCCGGGGCTTGTCATCGCGGGTTCGCTCGCTGGCTCGGTTTCCCCAGAAGCTGGCAAGTGGGGCCCGAGCGGCGCCGTGCTGATCAGCGATACCTTCGCACATGACACCTTCGGCATCCTGGCGGATGTCTCCTATTCGTCTACCCAGACTCGCCAGAACCACATCAACATCCAGGGTTGGGAAGGCACGACCGCCGGCTATCATAACGTCGGCGGTGTCAACACGGAGCAGGTCGGCAACGCGAGCTGGTTCATTCAGGACTACGGCATCTATCGCGAGCAACAGAATGTCGAACGCACGCAGGGCCGTTTGGTGCTCCAATGGCGCCCGACCGATGCCTTCGAAATCACATTGAACGATAACTTCAGCCGCTCCCATACCCACCAGGCCCAGTACGGCTACAGCGTGTGGTTCAACACGACCGGCATGCAGAATGTACAACTAGACAACAATGGCACGGTGGTGAATTTCGTGCAGCCCGGCACTCCGACCGATTTCCAGGGCCAGTACAATCCCCAGACTCTGCAGTTCAACGACATCGGCGCCAATGTGAAGTGGGATGTGACCGACAAGTTCGCTGTGATGCTGGACTATGACCATGCCGAAGGCTGGTCGAACCCGAGCCATGAAATTGGGATCGATGTCGACGTCGGCTATGGCAACAACGCCAACAATGCGAATGTTGGCATCACGGTCCCCAATGGCCATGGCCTGCCCTTCACGTCCAATTATGGTCCCAACAACGACAAGACCAAGTTCATCAACAACGGCATTATCGGCTCTCACGTGCTGCCGGAAACGCAGGGCTGGAATCTGGACACCATCAACCAGTTCAAGGCCGAAGGAAATTGGACCGAAGACAACGTTAGTTTCAAAATCGGTTTCCAATATGTTGCCGAGCATAAGAACGAGACGGAGTGGGACAGCTTTCAGAACAACAACTGGCAGGCCTATTCGGGTTACGGCCCGGCTTCGGGAAACACCCAAGGCGTCACGCTGCCGCAGAACCTGTTCACAAAATCGTTCAACACGTCTGACTTCATCAGCGGGTGGTCGGGCGCAGGCAATCTTCCCTCGAACATCCTGCAATATGATCCCTGGCCAACTCTCAACTACCTGAATAGCCTCAAAGGCGTGGGTGCGAACAATTGCTGCGCCCTGCCGGCTGGCGCGAGTGCAAGCGACCCTGCACATGCCGGGCAGCCCTTCAGCGGCACCTATCAAGTCGCATTTAATCCGGGGAACTACCACGTCTTAAAAGAAGAGACCTACACTGGTTATGTGCAGGCCAACTTCAAAACCACGGTCGGTGGCTTGCCGCTGAAGATTAACGTCGGTACCCGCTACGATATCACCAATGAAGACGTCACCGGTCTTGGCCAAATCGTTCAATCCTTCACACAGCAAACTGGTGATGCAACAGCCTGGCAAGTCAATTACGCCGGAGGCATCGCTCCGATTTCGGCCCAGCACCAGTACCAATATCTGCTGCCGAATTTCGACATGACCTTGGCGCTGACGGACAACATCGATCTGCGCTTCGATGCCTCGCGTTCCTTGACGCGCCCGCCGATCAGCCAGCTCAATCCGGTAACCAGCGTGGGCAGCTCGCGTATTGGTACTGTCACCACCAGCGGCGGCAACTCCAATTTGTTACCGTATTTGTCTGATAACATGGATGTCAGCGCGCAGTGGTACTACACCCAGAACTCCTATCTGTCGGTGGGTGCCTTCTTGAAGTCGGTGGACAATTTCATCGTCAACCAGTCTAGCGCTGCTGATTACGGCGTCGTCGGCACCGAATGCACCAACCCGGCGACCAAAGTGCCGCTGCCAGCCTGTATCACGGTCGATGTTCCCTACACCATCACCAAGCCGGTCAATGGTCCGGCGGCGAATGTGTACGGTCTCGAAATCGCTTGGCAGCATGTCTTCGGCGATACGGGCTTCGGCTATCAGGTCAACGGCACCATCGTCGATACCAATAAGCCGTACAATCCGCGTGACCTCAGTGTCAGCGGCTTCTCGGTTACCGGTCTGTCTGACTCTTTCAACGCGGTGCTGTTCTACGACAAGGATGGCTTCCAGGCGCGTTTGGCTGCCAACTGGCAAGACAGCTATCTCGACCATTTCGGCCAGATTCAGAACGGTTCACAGTTCGGCACTGAGCCAACCTTCGTGAACACCAACTGGAACCTCGATTTCAGCACTAGCTATGACATCACCAGCCAAGTGACGGTGTTCTTGGAGGTGTCGAATCTGACCGACTCGACCTACTCGACGCATGGCCGCTATTCCAACCAGCTCCTCGACGTGGTGGATTACGGCCGCAAGTTTAAGACGGGCCTTCACTTCAAACTCTAAGGCCTTCGGTGTCTGGAGGGGCCGCCCTTGGCGGCCCTTCTTTTTTTCGTCATGATCCAAGGAATCGAACATCATGACTGGGGTGATGGGCGCAATGCAGGCAATTAAAGACATTGTGATTGTCGGTGGCGGAACAGCCGGCTGGCTCACCGCTGCGGTGATTGCTGCGCGCCACCAGGGCCGCATAAAGGCCGGACACTTCTCTGTGACGCTGGTGGAATCTCCCTCCGTAAGCATTATCGGAGTGGGCGAAGGCACTTGGCCGACGATCCGTACCACACTGAAGAAGATCGGCGTTTCGGAAACCGAATTTTTCCGGAATTGCGATGCCGCTTTCAAGCAGGGCGGAAAATTCGCGCGCTGGACCACCGGGGCGGATGACGACTTCTATTATCATCCTCTGGTTTTGCCGGAGGGGTTCCACGACATAAACCTCGTGCCGCACTGGCTGGCGGAAACCGGCGGTCGCAGCTTCTGCGATGCTGTTTGTGTGCAAGGCGTGCTCTGTGATGAAGGGCTGGCACCCAAGACAATTGCCACCGCGGAATACGAAGGCGCCGCCAATTATGCCTATCATCTCGATGCCGGAAAATTCGCGCCGTTCCTTCAGCGCCACGCCACCGGGAAGCTCGGTGTGCGGCATGTGCTCGCTGATGTCACGCAGGTCAATCAGCAGGAAAACGGAGACATCGCGAACCTCGTCACCGAGCAGGCAGGCATCATCGCAGGCGATCTTTTCGTTGATTGCACCGGTTTCGCCTCCCTGCTTCTGGGCAAAACTCTTCAGGTTCCGTTCAAATCCTGTAGCAGCGTTTTGTTCTGCGATACGGCTTTAGCCGTGCAGGTGCCTTTTGACCGGCCCGATGCGCCTATGGCTTCACAAACCAACGCCACAGCGCAGAAAGCCGGCTGGATTTGGGATATTGCCCTGCCGACCCGCCGCGGCATTGGCCATGTCTATTCCAGCCGTCATATGAGCGAGGACGTGGCGCGCGAGACCTTGGCCGCCTATGTAGGTCCGCAAATCAAGGATTTGAAAGTCCGCAAGATCCCGATCCGCTCCGGTCATCGTGAGACATTCTGGAAAAACAATTGCGTGGCAGTCGGCTTGGCGGCCGGATTTCTAGAGCCGCTCGAATCCTCGGCTATTGTGCTCGGCGAATTGTCGGCCAAGCTGATCGCCGAACAGATGCCGGCAACGCGCGAGGTCATGGATATCGTGGCGGCCAGCTTCAATGACGTGACGGCTTATCGCTGGGGCCGCATCATTGATTTTCTCAAGCTGCACTATTGCCTGACCAAGCGCACGGACTCACAGTTCTGGATCGATAATGCGGATCCCGCGACGATCCCGGAACGGCTGCAGAATTTGTTGAAGCTCTGGAAATACCGTTCGCCCTGGTTCTTTGACGAATTCGACCGGCTGGAAGAGGTGTTCCCGGCCGCGAGCTACCAATATGTGCTCTATGGCATGGGTTTTCGCACAGAGGTTGATCCTTACGAAATCGCCCAGACCGCGCGCATGGCGGCACAGTATATGCGCCAGAACATGGCGATTGCCGCGCGCTTGCGGGCGGAATTGCCCAAGAACCGCGAGCTCGTTCAGAAAATTCAAACATACGGCTTACAGCCGATCTGAGGCACCGTGACCAATATCGTTGCTCTGAATAGTCAAACCCATCGCGCTCTGCATGTGACACCCTCCGGTCAGGATGCGCGGAATTTCGTTGGAGTGGTGATTGCTGAATTTCCTCATCTGATTCCGCATTATCCCATCCTCTTTTCGAAGGATGCGGAAACCGGAGCCTTCTATTGCGGGGCCATGCTGGGATTCGATCCGGACGAGAATTTATTCTCTGGCGAAGGTGCTAATGTTTACCGTCCGCTCAATTTACAGCGCGGGCCATTTTTCACGGCCGGTTCCGAACTTGTCATTGATCTTGATTCGCCCAAAGTGGGAGCTGGCGAGCGTCTGTTCGATGATGATGGGGCTCCGACGGCTTATCTCAAATCGATCATGGCCCTGTTTCGCGATCTGGTGCCCGGCATCGAGCGGTCGCGGATTTTCACGGAAACCCTGCTGGGCCTGAAGTTGATTGAGCCCATCGACATCGATATTGGGCTTGATGATGGAACCAAGCGTTCTTTGGTTGGCCTTTATACCATCAACAAGGATGTGTTGCGCGAGCTGCCGGATGCGGATGTATTGACCTTGTTCCGGCGCGGGTATCTTCATCTCATCCATTTGATGATCGGATCGCTGGCCCATATTCCGGTGCTGGCGCGCAAGAAGAACAACCGCCTTCTCGAAAGCACTGGCTTGAAGCTATGACGAATGCCGTTCCGGAGTGCGGGCCCGCTAGTCCCGAAGAATTCCGGGACATTCTTTTGGCCTGCCGGCCGCTTGTTTTGCGGGGGCAGGTGAAGGATTGGCCTGTGGTGCAGGCGGGATGCAAAGGGGCCGAGGCATTCCGCGATTACCTCTTCACCTTCGACCGCGGTTTGCAAATGGAGGCTTTTTTCGGCTTGCCAGGCATCGCGGGAAAATATTTTTACAGCGAAAGCTTTTCGGGGTTCAATTTTGAACGGCGCCAGATGCGCTTTGCGGCAGCCCTCGATGCCATTGTGGAAAACCTGCAAATCGATGGTGCGCCTTCGGTCTATGCCGGCTCTGTGCCGGTTGATGAATATCTGCCCGGCTTTACGCATGAGAATGCCATGCCGCTCGTGGAAGGTGTCGGTCCGCGGATTTGGGTCGGCCATGCCTCCAACGTTTCCTGCCATTATGATGCCATGGAGAACATCGCGTGTGTCGTGGCAGGGCGCCGCCGTTTCACCCTGTATCCGCCTGAATTGATCGGGAAGCTGTATGTTGGTCCTATCGATCGCACCATGGCCGGGCAACCGGTGAGCCTGGCGGCTTCTTCTGCACCCGATGCGGCCCTGTACCCGCAGTTCGAGCCGCTGCGCGACTCTGCCATGATTGCCGAGCTTGAGCCGGGTGACGCACTATTTCTGCCTAAGCTATGGTGGCATCAGGTCGAAGGTACCGCGCCGTTCAATGGGCTCATCAATTATTGGTGGGATGCGTTTCGTGCCGGGCCGGACGCGCCCTATACGGCAATGCTGCTGGCCATGATCACCATGTCCGAACGCCCCGCCCCCGAGCGAGCCGCCTGGAAAGCGTGGTTCGAACACTACGTCTTTCGGCAAGAAGGCCACCCCTTGCGGCATCTGCCGCCGCAAGAGCATGGCCTTCTCGGTCCTTTGAAGCCCGATAATTATGGAAAGCTGCGGGCCTATATCATGCACCTTCTTAGAGGCGGTGCTTAAACGGCACAGTTCTTGGCAATGAATTCCTGATGTGTGGGCATCACGCGGGTGCACTCTGCCACCACATTCTTGATGTTCTCCAGCGTTGAAGTGACGACCGCAGGATCAAGGGCATCTGCGAGCGGATCGTGGTGACGCGGCTTGATGCCTTGGCCAGCGTACATATAAAGCCAGCTTTGAGCGGGAAACAGCTCATTGTCTTCCCGCAGGATGCGGCCATAGCCCTGGAAAAGTTCCAGCCGCTCTTTCAGGCTGTCGGTCTGCGGGATGGTTTTGCAGAATTTCCAGAACGGCGTGTCTTCCCGCTCGTTGGTCGTGTAATGCAGGATCAGGAAGTCGCGCACACGCTCGAACTCATGAATCAGCGTAGCGTTATAACGATCGCGATCCGCCGGCTCGAAGTTGCGGTCGGGGAAATGGCGCAGCAGCAAGGCCACACCGCGCTGCACGAGGTGAATGCTGGTTGATTCAAGCGGCTCGAGGAAGCCGCTGGCCAACCCCAATGCGACCACGTTTTTGTTCCAGAACAGCTTGCGGCGGCCGGTGGTGAACTGGATCAGCAGCGGATCGTTCATTTCTTCGCCGTCGGCATGAGCCTTCAAAGAGGCCAAGGCCTGTTCGTCGCTGATGAATTGGCTGCTGTAGACATAACCGTTGCCGGTGCGATGCTGCAGCGGGATGCGCCATTGCCAGCCGGCTTCCAGGGCCTTGGTCAGGGTGTAGGTGGCTGGCGCGCGGGTTTGGCGCACGGGCACGGCCGCTGCCCGGTCGCAGGGCAGCCACTTGTTCCAGTCCTCATAACCGGTTTTGAGAGCCTGTTCGATGAGAAGGCCCTGGAACCCCGAACAGTCGACGAAGAGATCGCCTTCGATCGTCTTGCCGTTTTCGAGGGTGATCTTCTCGATATAGCCGTCATTGGCGCGCTGTTGGGCGGAGATGACCCGGCCTTCGGTACGGATAACGCCCCGCGCTTCGGCCCAATTGCGCAGATAACGGGCGAACAGGATGGCATCGAAATGCAAGGCGTAAGTGATGCGTTCGAGCGGAGAATTGGGTGCTTGGACCGGCCGCATGAATTTGCCGTGTTCGGCAGCCTGCGCCATCAGGCTGTATTCTTCGAGGCGGTCAGCGCGTCCCGCCAAATGTTCTTTCATCCAATACGCGGCGAAAGGCACGCCGTCGATATCGAAGCCGGTATTACCGAAGGGATGGTACCAGCTATGTCCAGGTTTAACCCAATCCTGGAATTGAATGCCGAGCTTGAAGGTCGCCTGGGTTTTGCGGATGAGGTCGTTCTCATCAATGCCGAGCACACGGATGAAGTCTAGCACCGGCGGAATGGTCGCCTCGCCCACGCCGATCGTGCCGATCTCCTCGGATTCGACCACCTCGATCCGGCAACCTAGCGGCTTCAGGAAACGTGCGAAACTCGCGGCCGCCATCCAGCCGGCGGTGCCGCCGCCCACGATTACGATACTGCGAATGCGATTGTCTTCCGTCATGGGCTTTTCACCTATTTTGTCTGCTCATATCTTATGCGCGGAACCTGCGCTCTTATGCGTCAAACTTAGCGCGATCACGGAGGTTTGCGGAAGCGCTTACACTGTCGCTTTTCGGAAATTACATGCCAAAAAATGGGCTATGCCATGCCTTCGGGCATGGCTTGGCGGCCCTTAGTCGCACGATTGCTGTCCAACACGTCCTGAATGCCTTTGCGCCGTCCTTGTCTCTCCTGGCTGGGATTGGGCGCCCCTCATGTTGCGGTCAGTGATTGATTTAGTAGGCTATAGGGGGTCAAATCTCGCGAGCTTTTTTGCGGGGACATGAGCATAGTGCTGCCCATCTCGATTGATGACGTGCGTGAAGCTGCGAAAGCCATTCAAGGCGCTGTGGAACATACCCCGACCCGCCCGTCGCGGACCCTCTCGGAGATATCAGGCGCCGAGATTTGGTTGAAATTCGAGAATTTGCAATTCACGGCGTCCTTCAAGGATCGTGGTGCGCTCAACAAGCTATTGGCGCTTTCGGCCGAGGAGCGAGCCCGTGGTGTCATCGCCATGTCGGCGGGCAACCACGCCCAAGGTGTGGCTTATCATTCCGGCCGTTTGGGCATTCCGGCCACCATCGTCATGCCGCTCGGCACGCCCTTTGCCAAAGTCAAGCATACGAAAGGGTTCGGAGCCCGCGTGGTGCTCGAAGGGGCGACTCTGACGGAAGCCTCTGCCTATGCCCGCGCTATGGCCGAGAAGGAAAACCTTGTTTTTGTTCATCCCTATGACGATCCCAAGATTATGGCTGGGCAAGGCACGGTGGCGCTCGAAATGCTGGCCGATGCCCCCAAGCTTGATGCTTTGGTGGTGCCAGTGGGCGGCGGCGGCTTGATTTCAGGGGTCGCCGTGGCGGCCAAAGCGCTTTATCCCGGCATCGAAATTTATGGGGTTCAAACGCGCGCCTACCCCTCCATGTACAATGCGGTGAAAGGGGAGAACCTGCCTTGCGTGGGGCAGACCATGGCTGAAGGCATCGCCGTGAAAGAACCGGGGGTGCTGACGACGCAAGTGGTGCGCGAGCTGGTCAAAGACATCATCCTGGTGGGTGAAGCGGAAGTCGAACACGCCATCGCGGCTTTGCTGGAAATCGAAAAGACCCTGGTGGAAGGCGCCGGCGCCTCGCCTCATGCGGCGGTGGCTGCGCGCCCCGAGTTGTTCAAAGGCAAGAAAGTCGGCCTCATTTTGTCGGGCGGCAACGTCGATGTGCGCCTGTTGTCGAATGTTATTCTGCGCGAGCTGTCGCGCGAGGGGCGCATCTTGTCTTTGGCAGTGAAAATTGTGGATCGGCCCGGTGTCTTGGCGCAGGTCGCAACGCTGGTGGGCGAGGCTGGCGGTAATATCCTCGAAGTCTCACATAACCGCATGGCCACTGACACCTCGGCGAAGCTTGCTCATCTCGGTATGACAGTGGAAGCGCGCGATGCGGACCACGCAGAAGAAATCCGCGCCAAGCTCCGGAATGCCGGTTTCGAGCTGGAAGGCTGAGCTGCGCTAGGCTGGCCCCGATGTTATGGAACACGCTTTGAGGCAGGCTGCCGCTGAAACAGTGTTCGGGGCGGGCTGGAATCGGGCTCGGATTGCTGGAAGCCTTATAGGCCGCGGCCATGAGCGGCTCTGATGATCCGCCGCTGGCCCAAGGCTAGCGTTCGGCTTTTGATTCACGAATAATTATGCCCGCTTACGTTAAGGTGCGTTCTTCTGGAATAGGAGAACCCATGGCTTTACCGTTGCGCATCGAGCCGGGTGACGAAGTCTACGTCGACGACGCAGAAGGCATCGTGGCCCATGTGCGTCGCGCGAATGTGCGCGAGGTCTTCATTTTCGTTGAAGATCAAGGAGATTTTGTTCTGCCGCGCGAAATGGTGAAGTCCGCGGTCAACGGACAAATCGTACTCTATTGCAACAAACTTCCCTTACGCATGCGTGCCGTCATCGGGCATTTGCACGGCGAATCTTACGATTGGGAAACGCACTGATTTTCTCTATAGGTATTTGTACTGGGTAGCCGGCTGAGCTAGGCTGCCGCCATGACCCCTCTGCCTCCCATTGAAGATGGCTACGACGTTTTCGTTCACGACGGAGACGTCAAAGTCGGCGCTGTCCGGGAAGTCCACCCCCATTCCATTGTCGTGTATGTCGAGAACGCTGGCGATTTCTCTGTGCCCCGCGAGGCGGTGATGGAGGTCGTGGCCGGCAAGGTCGTGCTCCATTGCGGCCTGCTTGATCAGGGTCTGAAGCGCGCCATTCATCATGCGCATGATTCCGAAGACCCTGGCGCCGGGAGCGGGGTTCCGCAGGAACCGGCGGATTAACCTTTTCTTAAGCATCTTCTTCGCGGCCCGCGGGCGTCCCGTTAGGGTCACGCCATGAAGATGATTCGCCCGAACCGCTTGGCGCTGCCCCGGCTGGCAATGCCGAAATTTGCCCAGATCACGGGAATGGTCGTGACCTCGATCGTGGTCTTTGGCACTGATACGGATGTGCTTTTGGCCGTGCCTATGGGGCTGTTGGCGGGCAGCTTGGCGACGTTTTTTGTTTCGCTGTCGGATTATCGGGATGCGGCTAAAAATCTCTGAGCCGCCGCTATTCGACCTTCGGGATGTTGTTGATTGTCTCTTCCAGTTCCTGGAAGGAGGGCTGTGCCTCGGACGGCACGCTGCCACGGCCGATTTCGACTGAAACCTGGGCTGCATTGCCATGCAGATGGGCAACCAGGATATCGCGGATCACATGATAGAAGAGCGCTTCTTCATCCACGATCGACTTCAAACGCACACTTATCGGCCCCACAATGCCATAGGCGAGAAACACGCCCATGAAGGTGCCCACCAGGGCTGAGCCGATCATACGGCCCAACACCTCTGGCGGTTCCGAGATGGCGCCCATGGTTTTGATCACGCCCAGCACGGCAGCAACGATACCGAGAGCCGGCAGGCCATCTGCCATGGTCTGCAGGGCGTGGGCGGTAGAAAGCGCCTCGTGATGGTGCTTTTCCAGCTGCTTTTCCATAGCCGCTTCGACCTGGAGCGGATCTTCCAAACTCATAGTCATCATCCGCAAGGTGTCGCAGATGAAATCGAGTGCAAAATGGTCTTTGGCGATTTTGGGATAGCGCTTGAAGATGGATGAGTCTTCGGGCTTCTCGATATGCGCTTCAAGGGCAATAAGCCCCTTGGATTTCATCGTCTTGGTGAGCAGGAACAGAAGGCAGAGCAAATCGCGAAAATCAGCCGGCTTCCATTTGGGGCCGGACATGACCTTGCTGAAATCGCCGCCGATCTTCTTCAGCGTGAACATCGAACTGCCGATCAGAAGCGCGGCGAGGGCTGCACCCAGAATCGTGATGAGCTCGTGAGGCGCAGCTTCAATGACGGAATCGAGCTTGCCTCCCGACATCAGGAAGCCGCCGAACACGCAGGCGAAGAGCACTACGATTCCGATGATTTGAAGCATCTGGTCCCGCCCGTAAAGCGACCGACAGTATTGAAGAAAAGGCCTTAACGAGCGCTAAACTCTATGGTTATTGGCCTAAGCAATTTCAGCAAGTTTACGGTCGACCAGGGCGGACAACTCGCGCGTTACTTGTTCGCCGAGGATGCTGGTCTGATCTGTCGCTCTGGCCGCGTGACCAATGGAAGCAATATGCAGACGGATAACCGCGGCATCCGGTTCTCTTCCAGCACGTATCATCGCGTCGAGGTAACCGCAAAGAAGGCTTGCGATTTTGGCCGCTGCAGGAAGGTTTGCGTTCCCCGCAAGCCCCCGGATTTCATGCGCTGCTTGGTAAGTCTTGGTAGCTTCCAAGCCAGCGGCTTCGAGGCGAGGAAGAGCTGCCAGCACCCCTTCGCGCAGGATGGCCGAACTCTTTTCCAAGACCATTTCAGCCGCTTTAACGGTTGCAGGGCTGCGTAACACTTTCTTTAGGGTTTGGCTCCGCTTCTCATCTACAACCGGATATTCGCCAGGCTGAATGATGACGGCTTTGGAGTCACTCATACAACCTCCCAATTCGGAGTGGGAGCTGATGCGGCAGTATCTGTTCTAACGCCTTCTTTTCTGCCGGTGTCGCTGCTGCGGCGCCACGGCCCGGCATAAGTTTCGTCACTGCGGCGGCGTCTATCGGGGCCAAAATAATTGTCGCAATGCACATAAGGGCGAGGCCGATCAACGATTTCGCTGATCCGCAGGATCAGGCTGTTGATGGTAATCGGTTTGGCCAGGAACTCCGTGACACCGGCATCCCGGGCCGCCTCGACACGATGACGTTCGCTGTGACCGGTCACCATGATGATCGGAACATAGGGATTTTCGCCGGTTCCGGCATGACGGACCGCTCGCGTAAGCTCGATCCCATTCATCGGCTCCATGGAAAGATCGGTAAGAATGAAGTCGATCTCTTTGCCCGATAAAATCGCAAGTGCTTCTTTGCCATTCTTAGCTTCGAAGAGATCCCTGATGCCAAGAGATAAAAGCAGCGACCGCAATAGAAGTCGCATATATACGTCGTCTTCGACGACCAACGCACGCAGGCTTTCAGCCATTCCATGTCCCCGCCCGCTTTTGCGGTGTTGTCACTGTAGTGACATGGGCGTTAATAAGTTGTTCTCCTAGTAACTATACGTATATTGGGCCAATGCGCTGGCTGCTGGAGAAATTGTTAACCGTTGTTGCCCGGCAGGTTCGGGCGCTGCTGTTCAACCCGGTCGATTTGGGTGTCATTGCTGTGGTGGAGCAGGCTGGCAAGGTCGTGCTGGTGCGCCACTCTTACAGGAGCGGCTGGCTGCTGCCGGGTGGCGCGGTGGAGCGCAACGAACCTCCGGGCGAAACCATCTTGCGAGAGCTGCGTGAGGAGATCGGGCTGACGGCGTCCGAGCCGCCGGAACTCTATGGGGTTTATACCCGCCGCGGCGTCTGGGTGACCAACTACGTTCTCCTCTATCGGGTCCGGGGTGCGCAATTCACCTTCAAGCCAAGCTGGGAAATCCGCGAGCTGCGTCTTGTTGATCCGGAGAATCCTCCATTGGGAACCGGCAGAGCCCCGTGGCGTAGATTTCAGGAAATCTATTCAGGGGCCGCCCAATCGCCAAATTGGTAGGTTGGAGTCCATCAGCCGTCTTGCATTTGCCGGCATCTGCCAGTAGCGAAGGCAGCATGAGCGACCAGCCCTGGCAAATCCGGCCGGAACGCGCCGAAGACGCGCCATTGGTCGAGCATTTGAATGCCGTCAGCTTCGGCCCGGGCCGCTACGCCAAATCTGCTTATCGTTTGCGGGAAGGGGGCGATCCCGTCCAAGGCCTTTCCTTTGTTGCGGTAGACGGGGAAGAATTGCTGGGCTCGATCCGGTTTTGGCCTGTAGCCATCGGGATGGAGAAATCGCTGCTCCTGGGACCTCTGGCGGTGCAGCCCGGTCTTCGTGGCCGGGGTATCGGCATTGCCCTGATGACGCGTGCCATCGATGAGGCTCGCAGCCAAGGTCATGCTTCCATCGTTCTGGTTGGCGACGAGCCTTATTATGTGCGTGTCGGCTTTGCGCGTCTGGCCCCCGGGCGTGTCCGCTTTCCTGGGCCGGTCGACCCGGCACGCGTGCTCGCCCTGTCGCTGCAGCACAACGTCATGCTGACTCTCAAAGGCGAAGTGCGCCGCCCGCATGTTGACCATCCGGTCTGCGGCTGCGGGGCTGCGGTGGCAGGCTGAGCCCGGCTTTCGCCTATCGTATGGCGCTTAATGCCATCGCCACGCAAAGCGTGCGATAATACCGCTGCACCTCTTTGAGAATGCCGGATTCTAATGCTTTATCTTGAACTTGCCATTGTTGCCATTCTCATCGTGGTCAATGGCGTGCTCGCCATGTCGGAGCTTGCCGTCGTCTCGTCGCGACAAGCCAAGCTCAAAACTTTCGTTGAGCGCGGCCTGAGTGGTGCCCGGCGTGCTTATGAGCTGGCGGCCAATCCTGGACGTTTCCTTTCCACCGTGCAGATTGGCATCACCTTGGTTGGCGTGGCCTCGGGTGCATTTTCTGGTGCCACGCTGGGCCTTCGTCTCACCCAATGGCTGATGCTGCAAGGACTGCCGGACGCTGTGTCTGAGGCGCTGGGTGTTGGCTCGGTGGTTGCGGTCATCACCTATTTGTCGCTGATCATTGGGGAGCTTGTGCCCAAACAGATTGCCTTACGCAATCCCGAGCGCATGGCACTGCGCGTAGCGCCAGCAATGATCCTGCTGCAGCGGGCCGCGAGCCCATTGGTGACGATACTGGATGTTTCCGGCAGGCTGGTGCTGCGCCTTCTCGGTCAACACAAAGAGGCTGAAACCAAGTTGTCCGATGAAGAGATCAAAGCTGTGATTGCTGAGGCGGAAGGCGCTGGTGTGCTGGAAGCCGAAGAACGCCGCATGATCTCCGGCATCATGCGTCTGGGAGACCGTTCGGCGCGAGGCGTGATGACGCCGCGGACCGAGGTGGACTGGCTGGATATTTCGGCGCCGGAAAGCGAATGGAGACAGACTCTCGCAGTCTCTCAACACTCCCGTCTCCCGGTCGGTGAAAGTATCGATGCGCTGAGTGGCGTCGTACAGGCGCGCGAACTCGCCGGGCAACTTCTCATGCAGGGCGCGCTGAATCTGCGCTCGCTTATTCGCACCGTCCCTGTCGTCTATGAACATGCCGACGCGCTCGATGTGCTGGCCGTTTTGCGCAATGCAGAGGTGCCGCTGGCCCTGGTGCATGACGAGTATGGGCATTTCGAGGGCATTGTGACGCCTGCCGATATTCTGGAAGCGATTGCTGGCGCGTTCCGCTCAGACATGCAGGGTAAGGAACCTGGTGCGATCCGGCGTGAGGACGGTTCCTGGCTTTTGGCCGGGGACCTCCCGGTAGACGAAATGGCGGACATCCTTAGTATCGCGCTCGCTTCTGGTCACGATTACCAGACGGCGGCAGGCTTTGTGTTGGCGATCGCGCGCCGCTTACCCGCCACTGGCGATAGCTTCATCACCCAAGGCTGGCGCTTCGAGGTGGTGGATATCGATGGCCGCCGGATCGACAAGATTTTGGCCGCAAAGCTGCCTGCACTCCGAAGAGAGCGGCTGCATTAATCAACGCCCTTCCTGTCTCCAGGCCAGCATCAAAGTGCCGAGCAGAAGCAACAAGCCGAGCCAAGCTGGAAACAAAGACCTCTGTTCGATGGCGGTAACGCGGGTCGCGTTATTCTCCGCGACTCCCATCCAGCCATCGCCCGCCATATGGCGGCCGCGTGACACGCGGCGGATGTCCGGCATGCCATCGCTGAGCCACGCCACGCCGCCGCCGCTTTGTTCGGCCACTGGCTGCAGCAGCTGGTCGGTCGCGCGCATGTCGGCGACTTCTTTGGGATTGAGCGGTCCTGCGGCGGCAACAGTGGAGAGCTTGCCATCGGTGATGCGGTAGAGGCCAAGTTCTTCGGCCTTCATAGCGCCGCGCCATTCGCCGGGATCGGTTTTGGCCAGCGGCAGCGCCACTGCCTTGCCCGAAGGCGTGGTCACCGTGACAGAAGGAGGTTGATCCGCCATGGTGCGGCGGATAACGCTGAGATCACCGCCGGAAATTGCTGCCGTCAGCTTCTCTTCTTCCAGCTCCGGCTCTTTCATCAGCCAATGGGCGAGGCGCCGCAGCAATTCGGTTTGCGGCCCGCCGCCTTCAAAGCCGCGCGACCACAGCCAGCCCTGATCGGAAAGCAGTTCGGCTACGCGTCCTTTTTCCACGCGATCGAGGACCAATAGCGGTTTGTCGCCAGGGCCGCTCATCACGGTTTGTCCGGTGACTTTCTGGGCGCCGATCATGCGGAACCAGCGCCCCCAGCTTGGCGGCGTCTTGTCGGAATTGGCGTTGGGCAAGGCATGGGTGACAGGGTGGGCGAAGCCCTGTGTTGTCACCGCCGGTTTGAAGGGCTTGGTGATCACCTCGCCGGTGGGTTGGGCGGGCAGAACGGCCGAAAGCGGCGTGCGGTAGATGCTGCCATAGCCGGCGAATTCCGGGCCCGCCGAAACCAGCAGCGCGCCGCCGTTTGCCACATATCCCGTGATGTTCTGGTAATAGCCGAGCGGCAGGATGCCGTGCTCGCCATAGCGGTCGAAAATAATCAGATCAAAAGCGTCGAGCTTTTCCTGGAACAGCTCGCGTGTCGGGAACACGATCAAGGCGAGCTGATTAAGCGGTGTGCCATCCTGTTTTTCCGGCGGGCGCAAAATCGTGAAATGCACCAGGTCGACGGAAGGATCGCCTTTGAGCAGGTTGCGCCAGACGCGCTCGCCCGCATTGGGCTCGCCGGAAACCAGCAGCACGCGCAAACGGTCGCGCACGCCGTTGATCGCCACCACGGCGCGGTTGTTTTGCAGCGTCAATTCGGAAGGCCCAGGTGCGGCTTCAAGCTCAACGACGCTTTGGCCTTCGTGGTTGATATCGACCGAGATTGGCGTGTTACGGCCAAGCATGACGTCCTGAGATCCTATCTCTGTGCCGTCGATACGCACCTTCACCGTGGCGGTGCCGGCTTGTCCGCCGCCCAGATCATCCACCCGCACCACGATATCGGCTCTTTGGCCGACAATGGTGTAACGCACCGCATCGACGACCGTCAGCTTACGGTCATTTTCGCTGTGCTTGCCGATGATGATGGCGTGGATGGGGCTCTGGCGCGGCTTGGCCGGAACGTCATGCACTTCGCCATCGGTGATCAGGAAGGCGCCTGCCACGCGGGATGGTGCCACATCTGCCAAGGCGCCGTTGAGGGCTGCGAAAGCCTGGGTGCCGCTATCCTCGCCAGCGGGATTGGTGGTGACCGTGACGGTCTTCACATCCAGATTGGGTTCGCGCTGCAGCCGGGCTTTGAGGGCCGCAGCCGCTTTGTCGGCCTCCGCGCGCCGCCCGTTGATCTCCATACTTTGGGAATGATCGACCACGATCACCGCCACATCGCGCAAGGGTTCGCGATGTTCGCGAATGAGCAGCGGGTTGGAAAGTGCCAGGGTGAGGGCAAGGAACGCCAGCCCGCGGGCCCAGGTGCCGCGTGCGCGTGCGACGAAGCCATAGACCGTGAAGGCAAAGGCCAGCACGATCAGCACCCACAGCAAGGTGAGCGGAATATGCGGGGCAAAAGCGATGGTACCCATCTATTTGCCCTTCCCCAGCCGCTGCAGGATGGCCGGCACATGCACCTGATCGGTCTTGTAGTTGCCGGTGAAGGCATACATGACGAGATTGATGCCGAAGCGGATCGACATCTCGCGCTGAGTGGAACCGCCGGGTGTCACGTCCACCATCGGATGGCCGCGGGGATCGACCGCCCAGGCCGCGGCAAAATCATTGCTGCCGATGATCACCGGCGACACGCCATCGCCGCCACGGATGGGCGCATTACCGGGCGGCAGCACTTGCGCCCAGAGCGTTCCGCCATCCCAGCGGCCGGGATAGCTCGAGATCAGGTAGAAGGATTTGGTCAATACGTGATTGGCGGGCACCGGCGCCAAAGGCGGCAGGTCGAGTTTGCCGAGCAGGCGGCGCAGCGTTTGCTGGCCCGGATTGTTGGGACCGCGCACCGGCCCGAGTGTCAGATCGCGGGTGTCGATCAGAAGCGTGCCGCCGTTGCGCATATATTCGGCGACTTTGGACAAGGCCGCAGGCGAGAGATCCTTTTCCCGCGGGTCCATCGGCCAATAGATCAGGGGGAAGAAGGCAAGATCATCCTTTTCGAGATCGACGCCGAGCGGTTCTTCCGGCGTGTAGGAGGTGCGTGCCGCGAGCGCCTGGCCGAGCCCCGTCAATCCGGCCTTGCTCAGCGAGTCGACATCGGACTGCCCCGTGATGACGTAAGCCAAGCGGGTGTCCAGAGCGGCCTTCATGGCAAAGGCGTCGTCGCTAGCGCGCGCTTGAGGTATGTGAAGGGCGAAAAGCACCACCGCCATGCCGCCCAACAAGCGGCGCAGATTCGGCACATAGCCGCGCAAGATCAGCGAGATGACGAAATCGAGCAGCAGCAGTAAAGCGGCGGCAACCAGCAGCGGAGTTTGCAGAGGTAGGGCGGCCCGGCTGGCATAAAATTCGGTTTGCAGATCAAGAGCTGGCAACGGCAGCAGCACAGTATCTCCGCGGTTGGTGTTCAGAGCCCTCTCGGCACCGGCGCTGCCGTAAAGCCCTGGCGGGTGCTGGGCAGAAGGCTCTGTGCGCGGAATATCGCCGGCGCGGATCGGCTGGGCTTCGGCATTTGCTGGCCCTAATTTGCCGAAACCATCCAGAAGGGCACTTGGCGAGAGTGTGGCGCTGGCGGCCATGTCGGCGGGCTCGACTCCGCTCGACAACACCAAAAGCCGCCGCAGCATCTCGACGTACAAGCCGGACATCGGCAGCGTCGACCAGCCGGGGCCTGCCGCCACATGGAACTGCACGATCCATCCTTTGCCGTGCGCCGCGGCTGTCACCATGGGTGTCCCATCGGCAAGCCGCGCCCAAGTGTGCGAGGCCAGATCAACACTGGGCTCGGCCAGAATTTGGCGCGACACGGTCACATCTTCCGGAATGGTCAGGCCACTGAACGGGCTGGTTTCCGGAAAGGCCGCCAGATGCTGCGGTGAGGCCCAGGCCAAAGCACTGCCGAGATAGCGTCCGCCGCCGCGCAGCAACACAGGAACCAGATCGTCAGTCCCACCGGCTGTGTGATCACCAGCAAAGCGGATCAGCAGTCCGCCATTTTCCAAGAATTTGGCGACCCGCTGGTGATCGGCTCCGGCAATCTTGCCGACATCCGACAGGATCAGCACCGAGACATTGCGGGCCAAGAGGTCGGCAATCGCACCTTGATGCAAATCGGCATAAGGCGACAGTGCCCGTTCGAGATAATACGTGCCCGCGAGCAGCGGTTCTTCGCCAGGGCTTCCCGACACCAGACCGACAGCCCGGCGGGGCGCGCCGCGGTCCAGCAGCATCACGGCACCGGCACTGTTCTGGCCGGAGATTTCCAGTCGCGCGGTTTGATTACGCATCTCCAGCGGGATGGCGATTTTCGCGGTAATCTTGTTCCGGCCGTCGTCAAGGCGGAATGGTGCGGTGCCGAAGATTTGCCCCTGTTCGCCGAGCGCGGAAACAACACCATCGCGCCCGCCCGCCGTGCCTGCCCGTAACAGCGTGATCTCGAAGCCAGCTGCCGTATTAGAATAGCCCGAGATCGCCAATGGGCTCCCGCTGCGCTCGCGATAAAGACGGACACTGCCCAAATGCGCCAGCGCTGCGGCCGTCTCGCGGGCATGGCCGTCATCAATGCCATCGCTAAGCCACAACACTTCGGCAGGCGCTCCCGGCTTCATTTTTGCAAGCGCTTCAGTTGCCGCTTGGCGGCTGGCGAACCAAGGGTGAGGCGTCAGCCCGCGCGCCGCGCGATCGGCTTTGCCGGAATCAAGAAAATCGGCTTGCGGCCGCTCCGCTGTGGAAAGGATGGCCACCGGACGGTTGGCGCGTGCCGCCATATCGACAGCTTCCCGCACCAAACCGGCGTGTTGGTCCCAACCGGGTGCCGCCGTCCAGCCATTATCGACCAAGAGCACAAGAGGCCCATGGCCGGAAAGCTCCAGCGTACGGCCGATCTGCGGTTCCGAAAGCGCAATAACGATGGCGGCGGCCGCGATCAGGCGCAGCAGCATCAGCCACCAAGGCGTTCCCGCCGGTGTCTGTTCTTCATCGCGCAGCCCGAATAACAGGCGCAGCGGGGGAAACACCACGCGCTTGGGCAGCGGCGGGGTAACGCGCAGCAGAAACCAGATCGCGGGCAAAACGGCGAGTGCCAGCAAGATCCATGGTGCGCCGAAACTGATGCTGGGCAGAACGCTCATCACCCCACCATCCGGTGACCGCCGGAAAGATCGGCGAACAAAGCCACCAAAGCACTTTGCGGCGGCCGGTCGATGCGATGCGAGGTATAATTCCAGCCGAGCTTGCGCGCCAGCAGGGCCACGGTTTCGGCATGGGCTTTGAAGCGTCCGCGATACTCGTTCGCAACCCCTTCGGCGCGTCCCAAGGTGCGGTTATCGCTCCCCGTCACGGCTTCGAAGCGGGTGCGTCCGTTATAGGGAAAATCTTCTTCTGCGGGATCGACGATATGCACCAGCCGTCCGCCAGCATTCGAGCGCGTCAGCCGCCGGATGCTGTGTTCGATCTCTTCGATCGGCTGCAGAAAGTCGCTGAACCAGACAAACTGTGCATTGCGGGGGAGCGGGATGTCCGGCGGCAGAACATCATCGGCCGGGGTTCGCTCCGCCAGAGCAAAACCAATGCGGCGGTAGGCCAGCCGCGAATTGGCCGGGGCTTCGCGTTCGCCATAAAGCGCAATGCGTTCGCCGCCGCGCACCAGAAGAACACCCAGCGCCAAGGCCAAAAGGCTGGCGCGGTCGATTTTGGTTTCGGCGCCCGAGCCAAAGCGCATCGAGGGCGAGCCGTCCCGCCACAGCCAAACCGATTGCGCCGCCTCCCATTCGCGCTCGCGCACATAAAGATGCTGGCCTTTGGCCGATTGGCGCCAATCAATGGCGGTGGAAGGATCGCCGGGACGGTAATGATGATATTGCCAGAAACTCTGGCCGATTCCGGCTTTGCGCCGTCCGTGCATGCCCAGTGTCACCGATGAAGCAAGGCGCTCCGCACGCACCATCAAGGCCGGCAGACTGGCGGCCAGGGATTCGGCGCTGTCGGTGAGTTTGACCATCAAAGAAGCGTGCGGCAGAGCCGGTCGATGACCGTTGGGACCGTAAGTCCTTCGGCGCGGGCAGCGAAGTTGAGTGCCATACGGTGGCGCAATACCGGCTGGGCCAGAGCTGCCACATCATCGGTAGAAGGTGCCAGCCGGCCTTCGATCAGAGCTCGGGCGCGAGCGGCCAGCATGAAGGCTTGGCTGGCGCGCGGCCCTGGTCCCCAGGCGATGACGTTGCGCAGATCGGATGCGCCTTCCGCATCAGGGCGGGCGGCACGGACAATGCGCAGGATGGCTTCCACCACCTTGTCGCCGACCGGAATGCGGCGGACCACGGCCTGGGCCTCCATCAGATCGGCTGGCGTGCAGACGGGTTTGGCATGGGTTTCTTCGCCGAAGGTGGTCGCCAGCAGCATCTGCTTTTCGGCATCCTTGTCGGGATAGCCGATGTCGATCTGCAACAGAAAACGGTCGAGCTGGGCTTCGGGCAACGGATAGGTGCCTTCCTGTTCCAGAGGGTTCTGGGTCGCCAGCACATGGAACGGGTGGGGCAGGTCGTATCGTGTGCCTGCCACGGTCACTTGCCGCTCTTGCATGGCTTGCAGAAGGGCGCTCTGGGTGCGGGGGCTGGCGCGATTGATTTCATCCGCCATCAATAGCTGCGTGAAGACCGGTCCTTTGATGAAGCGGAAGGCGCGGTGGCGATCATCGGTTTCTTCCAGCACTTCGGAACCGATAATGTCGGCTGGCATCAGGTCGGGGGTGAATTGAATGCGCTTCCAATCCATGCCGAGCACCGTGCCGAGAGATTCCACCAGCTTGGTCTTGGCCAGGCCCGGCACGCCGATCAAAAGCCCGTGACCGCCCGCCAAGAGGGTGATCAGCGTCTGCTCGATGACATCCTTCTGCCCGAAGATGACCTCGCCGATCCCGGCCCGAACCCGCCCTGCAATCTCCGCGGCGTGTTCGGCGCGTTCCACGGCCGGCCCTTTGACGTCTTCGCCGATCGTATCGTTCATTGCTTCGCTATCCAGGTTCTGTTGGCAAGGGTGAAGCGACAGGTTGCGCAGTGTCGCCGAGCCTGCCTATCTTGGGGGCGCCAGTCCGTCGCGTTTGTACCGCGTAAGGACTTGGCCAACAAGGATAACAGCCCGCCATGGCGCGTGGAATTCCTGAACAATCGGCCATCCGGTCGGCTATGTTGGCAGCCAAAGGCTTGGGCTGGGCGGAGTCCGTCATCTGATGGACGCAACCGACTATCTTTCGCTGGAAGTATTGCGTTCCCGGCTGCTGCCAATGCCGCCGCCTTTGCCATTGGCGCCCAAGCGCAGCGATTTCGACCTCAATCCCGGCACGCGCCCCGCGGCCAAGCGGGTGCTGACGCCCGCCGCTGTCCTGATCCCCATTGTGGCGCGTTCCGAGCCCATGGTGCTGTTTACGAAACGGGCCGAGCATCTCACCCGTCACCCGGGACAGGTGAGCTTTCCTGGCGGCATGGCCGACAGCGGCGATGCTTCTCTCACCGCCACAGCCTTGCGCGAATTGGAAGAAGAGACTGGCATTACACCTGATTATGTTTCCGTTGCCGGGTATCTCGATCCCTATGAAACCATCACCGGCTTTGCGGTTCTGCCGGTGGTTGGGCTTTTGTCGGAAGGTTTCACAGTCCGGGCTGATGCAGGCGAAGTCGACGGCGTTTTTGAAGTGCCGCTCGCCCTCTTGCTGCATCCGGCCAGTCTGGAGGAACAACACCGTGAATTCAGAGGACAGGACCGGCGCTTTTATGCTTTTCAGCACGGTCCGCATTACATTTGGGGCGCCACTGCCGCTATGCTGGTGAACCTGCGTGAGCGTCTTGCATGACCACCCGCCTTGAGCTCCAGCCCTGGATGACCCAGCCGGAAACGGTGGCGCTGATGGCGGCCCTGGGCGAAGCCCGCTTCGTCGGCGGTGTGGTACGCAATGCGCTTCTGAACAAACCCATTACGGACATCGACATCGCCACGCCGCTTCGTCCAGAAAAGGTCGCGGAACGGCTTCAGGCCGCAGGCATCAAAGCCGTACCGACCGGTATCGACCATGGTACCGTCACGGCGGTGGTGAAGGGCAAACCCTTTGAAGTGACCACGCTGCGCCGCGATGTGGCGACGGATGGCCGACATGCGGTAGTGGCTTTCGCCACCGACTGGGCTCTTGATGCGCAACGGCGCGATTTCACCATGAACGCGCTTTACGCCGATGCCGAAGGCAATGTCTTCGATACCGTCGGCGGTGTCGAGGATGCCTTGGCGGGCCGCGTGCGTTTTGTCGGAGATGCGCAAACTCGCATCCGCGAAGATTACTTGCGCATTCTGCGGCTATTCCGCTTCCATGCCTGGTATGGTCAAACTCCGCTCGATGCCGACGCCCTTTATGCCTGCGAAAGAGAGAAAGCTGGGCTGGCGAAGCTCTCAGGGGAGCGCATCGCCAAGGAAGTGCTGAAACTCCTGGAAGCCGAAAACCCGATTCCAGTTTTGATCGCTATGGGCGAGATCGGCGTTTTGGAAGAGATCGTGCCCGGCGCCTCCGACATCATGCGCCTTCGGCGTCTGGCGGCGATCGATGCCGCACGCGGTGCCGCGCCTGATGGGCTGCTGCGCTTGGCGGCGCTTTTGCCCTCTGACCGAGCGGTGCTGGTGGCGCAAGTGGTGGTGGCGCGCTGGAAGCTGTCGAACGCCCAGAAAGAGCGCCTCATCGCGGCGGCCGGTGCCTCCAAGGATATTGCGCCATTCACTGATCGGGCCCAGGCACGCCGTCTCAAATACTGGCTCGGCGCCAGGCCTTGGCACGATCAGCTTATGCTCGCTTTGGCCGAAGAAACCCGCGCCACCGAGCAGTGGCGCGCCATCCTGGCGGCAACGGACGATCTGGATGTTCCCAAATTCCCGCTGCGCGGCGAAGACGTGCTTGCGCGTGGCGTTTCCCCTGGTCCGCAGGTCGGCAAGGTGCTTCACGCGGTTGAAACCTGGTGGGTAGAAAACGGCTTCCCGGAAGATGCGGCCCTGCTCGCCGCGCGGTTGGATGAGGCGGTAAAGACGGATGCGATTTGAGATTCTGGATTCGATCAGTCTGCCGGGAAATCCAGCCAAGCAGAATGAAGATTCGTTCGCTGCAGAGTCTGCGGCGGTCGCGGTGCTGGATGGGGCGACGCCGGTATCCGATCCGCTCCTGCCGGGTAAAAGCGATGCGGCGTGGCTGTCGCAATTCGGTGCGCGCCGGTTGTTGTCGCACATCAAATCAGACGGTGCTCCGCGCACGGCGCTGCGGCACGCCTTGGCGGATGCGGAGCATTCGTTTCGCGGCTTGGCGCGTCGGACGCCCATCGCCCGGTATGAATTTCCTTGTGCTTCGATGGTCCTTGTGGTGCCGAATGACAATGGTTTCGACATCTTGTGGTATGGGGACTGCTCGGCTCTGGTGCAAAGCCCTGACGGGCAAGTGGAGGCGGTCGGCTCCGCGTTCGAGCGCCGTGATGGCGAATCCGCGGATGCCGCACGCTATATGGAAGCCACCGGCCTGCCGCCGGTTGGTGCCTTGAATCGCTCCGAGGCGCTGCCGATGTTCCAACAGGCCCGCGCCAAGGTGAATACGCCTGGCGGCACTTGGCTGTTCGGTGTCGAGCCTCAGGCTTCCGAACATGTTTCGCGCCAGAAGCTCGTTGCAGCAGAGGGCACATCACTGCTGCTTTGCACGGATGGTTTCCTGGCCTTGGCCAGCGATTACGGCTGCTATGAAGCCGGGACGTTGATCGCCATGGCCGCGGAAAAAGGGCTTGCCGTGCTTGGTGAAGAATTGCGCGCGGTCGAAGAAGACGATGCCGAGGGCCGAAAATTTCCGCGCTTCAAGAAAAGCGACGACGCCACGGCTGTTTTGGTCAAGCTGGTCGGGATTTAAGCGAACCCGGTCAAATGGGTCGAAGCCTCCACGAGGCCGTGCTGGTTGAGGCGCTCGAAACCGTCCCAGATCATGCGCAAGGCGACAAAGAGGACAATGAAGACGCCTGCATAGCTGACCCAAGGATATTTGTGCAGCAGTTTGGCGATCAGCGTGGCGGCCAGTCCCATCAACGCGATGGACAGCGAAAGGCCAATCAACAGCACTTCGATGTGGTCGCGGGCCGCTCCGGCCACCGCCAAAACGTTGTCCAATGACATGGAGACGTCGGCGGCTGCGATGGAGACAATGGCGCGGCGCACGGCTTGGCCATGGGTCAGGCAATGGCTATGACGG
>Ga0207816_1000018_pt1 | contig 84652 bp, 82 predicted proteins | sample LuqExpMetageno10_FD_187768 | JGI IMG/M metagenome (GOLD analysis project Ga0207816, IMG submission 187768) | Tropical forest soil microbial communities from Luquillo Experimental Forest, Puerto Rico - Sample 10 (SPAdes) | ecosystem: Environmental > Terrestrial > Soil > Tropical forest ... | reverse complement strand
TCAGCAGTAAAACGACGACGGCTCTTCATGGGTAGTCCTCCTCAGCAGGGTAAGGCTATCCACCTTAACACGCTGTCCGATTTTCGGGGACCACCTCTACACTCCCAAGCGGCACTGTCCTGAAGTATCTTCTGATGCGAGTCTATCCATGTGCCGGGGGAACTCTCCTTCGCCCGCCACCACGTCACCTTGCCGTTTTCAGAGAACACGACGATGCAGCTCTCCTTGTTCTCCTCAACAAACCTTACTGCAGTGGAAGTAAGTGAGGTCCCGAACTTCGCCGCAAGATCCTTGATCGCCCCAAGTCCAGGCTCAACCGATCTGCACATTGGACGAAACAGCGTTGTGGGCATCAGCAACTCGCCAGCGAAGGCATTCGCCTCAATCTCCGGGGTAACCCATTGTCATTTAGTTATGTCAGCGGGAGGCTCAAAAGAATCACCTATCCCGACAACGACTATGTCGAGTACGGTTATGACCCAGCTGGAAACCTCCAAACCGTCAGCAGTCCGACGGATGGCAGCTACGTCACCTATAGCAGTCTGGACGCTATGGGCCATCCCCACGATGCTCTCTACGGTAATGGAGCAGTATCCCATAGCGACTATAACGGTATTACCAAACGACTCGAAGGCCTTAAAGTGGACACTTTCGTTCCCCCCTCTGCAACCCTTGTCCACTTGCTTGACAACAACTACGACTATGACAACAAGGGCAATATTAAAACCATCACTGACAAGCTGAACAAGCCCATCCCGCCGTCCAGCTTCACCAGCGACAGCTACACCACGGCGCCCGGCCACGCCCATGCCATCACCCCAACCGACAGCAGCCGCGTGTTCCATTATGACCCCAATGGCAATTTAGACAGCTACGGGCAGCGGACCATCATCTACGACTATGATAATATGCCGGCAACAATCAACAACAACGTCACTTTCACCTACGACGGCAGCGGTACACGGGTGAAAAAGGTTGGTCAATACGGCGTCACCATCTACTTTGACAAGCTGTATGTATGCACGAATGACTACTGTGATAAACATATCTATGCGGATGACGGCCTCATAGCCATTAAAACAGCCGCACAAACCTTTTATCACCATAGGGACCATCAGGGGAGTACGGCAGCTGTAACCCGAATGGACGGAACTCCGGCTAAGTCATTCGCCTACGATCCGTTCGGGGGAACCCCTCCGGACGTCAGTCCGCCGTATCTGGACTACAAATACACCGGTCAGGAGCAGGACCGCGAGACAGGGCTGTACAACTACGGTGCCCGGCTGTATGATCCGGACCTGGGGAGGTTCCTGACACCGGACAGCATCGTTCCTGATCCCGAGGACCCGCAGAGCTTGAATAGGTTCAGCTATGTCCGAAACAATCCGATTAACTCTGTCGATCCGACAGGGCACTTTGATTATGATTTTGAAAATGGATTTAGCACTGGTTATGGAAGCAGTTACGATGCATCGATGGTGCTCTATAATTCTAGCAGTTATAATTATTCTAGCAGTTATAACAGCAGTTATTCTGGTTCGGTTAATAACGCATGGAGCAGCTACTATACGCCCAATAATACTGTAGGAGGGCCTTCTGACAGTTGGTCAAACGGAAATTTAAGCAATTCTCCCTCTATAAGTGCCCCCCCTGGCATGATGCAGTCTGCCAAGGATTATTTGAATACTGCTCTTTATAATTTCAGAAATAATGAGCATGGGGCTAGAATTGATGCCGGGATGTTTCTTATAGGCCTAGTAGCTGCTCCTGAAGAAGGGGTTGAACAGGCGGCGGCAAAGCTATTGCCTGCTGGCGTCAAGGCATTGAAAAGTGCTGATAGAGTTTTTTGGTCCGGCGGCATACAAGCAAAGCAAGCTGCTGAAGCTTATGCTAAAGCTATAGGTGGTAAAACTCTTGAGATGACCCTGCCGGGGAAAATCTTGAACGCTTTGACCACAAATAGAACATATCCACTACTTAGGCCGTTGTGGGAAAAAGCGTCTCTAAATTTTGCCAAAAATGCAGAAGGCGCAGTGGATGTATTTCATTCCGCTTCTCGAGGTGTTAGTTTAGATAGTGTTTGGGCTCAGATCGAATATCCACAACTAATGAAGCAGGGCAATCCAATTAATTATTTTCTTGCTCCGTAGAGGTTATTACTGTGTTATTAAATCAAAATAAATACCGTGTTAAGTTAAAAGGACGAGCAGGACTCATTTATAAAGAAAATGATAAATCTATGCTTATAGATTCAGAAATGCTTACCGGGCAAAATTTTGATATTGTGATCTATTATAGCAGTATTAAAGCTTGGGAAATACCTCACGAAAAGGAGCTTGTTAGCGAGGATGATAAAGCTAAAATAAGAGAAAATATCACTAGTGCGTTAAATAAGCTCAGGATTGATTGGGAGTAAAAAGGCCGAAGGAGAGGCCGCGGGAAAAACGGACCGGGCATCTATTCCAGGGGTGTATAGAGATAGTAATCACCGGACAGTTCGCCCTTGAATGGGGTTAAAATTTACGCTGCCGGTTGCCAACTTTATTTTTCAAACTGACGGAGCCTACGTTGGCGCTGGTTGCTAACTTTAATTTCGCAGTATGAGACCTGAAGGTATATAACTGGTTGATTTAACAGCAATGACAGTTGCCAACATTATTTTTCGCATACAGTTGTTGTAGACGAAAAATAAAGTCATGAACTACGAAATAAAGATATGAACTGATAAATAAACTCATGAACCAACGAATAATGTTATGAACTGCAAAGGGGCCTTATATGAGGTCCCTTTGCTTTTGGTTTGATCCCGTATTGTCCTCCAGCGCGGGAAAATTTGGGCACTGGTGAGGATGTAGCGTTCCTTCAAACCGCTGCCCTGACGGCGCGAAGCAGCGGTATGACAGCCTACCGGAAGACATTGTTAACACTACTTGAGCCACTGGCCATAAGCCGTTTTTACCTTTGTTGGAACTGAGGAAGGATCAAGCAGCTTCACTAGCTCTTTAGAAGGGCTGACGGGGTCTGCCCTTGACATGAGACAATTGTGGTGTATGCCTCTCTGAACTGACCGAAAGAGGGAAGCATTATGGCGAGACCGCTCCGCCTGGAATATGAAGGCGCTGCCTATCATGTGACTGCCCGAGGCAACGAACGGGGTAAGGTTTTTTTCACCAAAGCCGATTACCGGAAGTTCAAGGAATATTTGCGTGAAGGGCAGGCAAAGTTTGGCTTTATCCTCCACGGCTATCTTTTTTACCGAATAGCAGTCACGTCTGCTCTGTAAACGAGGAAGACTCCTCCTGACTCTTTCATTAACGGGAAATCCCTTGCTCGAGCCTCACCCGGCCGGTTGGCGGAGCCCTTCATCCGGGTTCCGCCAACCGGCCGGGGTGCATAGGGGGATATTAGTAGATTCTTATGGTCTTGCTGGTGCTGGTGCCGCTGCCCAGTCTGACCGAGGTTTTTCCAGCCGCCAGCGTGCCGTTGCCCCAGCCGAGGGCGTACAGGCCGTAGACCGTCCCGTTGGCCGTGTCATACGGAACCGTGCCGAACGTCACACTGGTGGTGGAACTCCCCTGGAGCGCGGCAGAGATGGCCGTCGCCCCGGCGCTGCCGGTCTGGAGCGTCCCCATGCTGTCCACGATCATGCCGCCGTGGGTGACGAACAACTGGCCCTGGTCGGGATAGGTGGAGAATGGCATGTGCGAGCGGCCCATGCCGGGTCCCATGCCGGTCCCGAAAAGCCCCATGTTGAACAGGACCGAAAGGGATGAGCCAGTGGACCCCGCCTGTATCTGGGGCAGGTACGAGGCGAACGCGGAACTCGTCGGGTCCACCGTCACGGTGGAGCCGGCGGTGCCGGTGAGGCTGTACATGGCACCTTCGGTGTATTGCCCCGCCGCATTAAGGATCAGCGAGAAATTCCCGTTGCTGCCGCTGCTGTCCGGCGTGAACGATACCGTGGACACGCCGGGGGCGTAAGCGGCCACGTTGATGGGGGCGGCCGAAAGAGCGATCCCCGGCTGGGCGAATTCGCCGGTATAGGGGTTGAGGTGCTGGTACCGCACTTCATACGGTATGGCAGGATTACTGCCGCTGCTGATGGTCTGGTAGAAGTTGGCCCATGCCCCCGTGGGGTGGACCGCCTTGGAGAAGTTGAAGGTGAATTCAGTACCGGCCGTCATGGGCAGCGTACCGAGATTGGCTCCCGTGGCAAGGGTTGTTCCCTTGTGGACCTTTACGCCGGTGACGATCGCTGTCTGGACGTTCCGTCCCCGGACCAGGATGTCGTAGGTGGCGGTGGTGTTGTTGCCGAAGATCGGCAGGGGATAGAGGTTGAACGTGCCGTCGGATTTGATGGAGGTAAAGCGGCGCACCACGCGATGGGTCGTGGAGACGTTGGGATCGTACTGCTCGGCCTTGATGACGAAGCGGGAGGTCGAGAGGTTGCCGAAGGATATCTTGCCCGTGGCCGCGCCCACGCCGTCCATGTCGAAGAAGCCGAGCCGCGCCTTGAGGATGAACTCGGTGGAGCCGTTACGCGTAACCTCTACGATGTCGTTGTTGAGGTTGAAGTCCACGGCCAGGTTGGAGCTGCTGCCGTCGGTCACCGTCACCGGGGTTTCGGGGATGAGCCGGATCCCCTCGTTCGGGCAGGGCACGCGCAACGGGTAGTGGGTGGAGTCGCCGGCGAGTTGCACCTCGTTGTTGTAGCTCAGGCCCTTGGCCGTTGCCGAATCGGTCAGCGGGTCTTCCGTTGAGGCGAGGAAGATGCGGATCTGCCGGTAGGTGGCGCCGGCAGGCAGGGTTATGTTGGTGAAGAGCGGGTTGCCGTTTGCATCCGCGAACATGGTGCCGTTGGACAGGGCGGCCAGATCGACGGTCACTGGATTGGCCAGCCTGACTATCCGCCAGCCGCTGAGCTTCGCGGAGCTGTAGTCGCTGAAGCCGGCCGTAGTGGTGGTGTGGAAGGATGCCCCCGTGATTGTGACATACACGTGGGAATAGGCGGCGGTCGCGGCGTCGGTCACGTTGAGGGATACTGCGCCGGTCGAGGATTGGGAACTGGTCCCGCTTCCGCCGCCGCAGGCGGCGAGACCCAGCGCCAGGCCAAGGGCCGCCAGCGCGGCCGCGAGTTTTCCGTTTATCTTCTGCATAGCTTGTCTCCTTTCGTCATGGTCCTGTTCATGTATATGCACTCCATTGCTTATCTCATCCTGATGGTGGCTGCCGCGCCTCCCCCCTTTCTCAGGTCGATCGCCAGCGCCTTGCCCACCTCCAAGAAGCTGTTGCCCCATCCCAGGGCATAGACGCCGTAGACGGCCCCCGCCACATTGCCGGGGAGATTGGACACCAGGACCGGGTTGGCCATGCCGCCGCCGGCGAACATGGCGGTGTTGACGGTGGTGTCGCCAAGCAGGTCGCCCAAACTGTCGATGATCAGGCCGCCGTTGGTGACGAAGATCTGCCCCTTGGGCGGGTTGCCGATGAGGCGGTTCCCCAGCCCCATGCCCGGCCCCGTGCCGGTGCCCAGAAGGGCCATGTCGAAGATGCAGGTGATGCTTCCGGCGGTTGCCGACGCGGTGATCTGCGGCTGGTTCGCTGCAGACGGGGACATGGTGACCGCAGTTCCGGCCGTGCCGCCGGTCAGGTCGAACGCCGCGCCGCTGTCGTACAGGTCCGGAGCCCCCGCTACCACTGAGAACCGGCCGCTGTTCACGGCCTCGGCGGTGAAGGAGAGCTGTCCGCCGGGGACGTAGGTGGCCACGTGGATCGCCCCGGTGGAGAGTTCCACGGGCGACGGGAAGACGCCGGTAAAGGGGTTGAGGTGGCGGTAGCGCACCTCGTAGGCGTTCTGGTCGCCGGAGATGGTCTGGTAGAAGCTCAGCCAGGAGCCGGTCGGGTGCAGCGCCGCACCAAGATTGGCCGTGAACTCGCCGCCCGCCTGCATCGTGATGGCGCCAAGGGCCGTTGCCCCGCTGCCCGGGGTCGTGCCCTTGTGGACCTGCACCTTTCTGACGATGGCGGTCTCCACATTGCGGCCGCGCAGCAGGATGTCGTAACTGGCGGTGGTGGCGTTGCCGAACACCGGCAGGGGATAGAGGGCGAAGGCTCCGGTGATCTGGTCCACCGCCGTGGTCCGGCGCACGATGCGGTAGGTTGCGCCACTTTTCACCTGCTCGGCCTTCACCTCCACCCGGGCCGTGGCGAGATCCACGCCGCTGACCGTACCGGTGACCGCGCCGACGCTCGCCATGTCGAAATAGCCGAGCCTGGGCTTGAGGAGGAATTCGGTTGCTCCGGCCAGGGACGTCCGCACCACATCGTCGTTCAGGTTGAAATCCAGGGCCAGCTTGGAGCTGCTGCCGCCCGACACCACCAGTGGCGACTCCGGAACCACCCTGATCCCTTCACCCGGCGACGGCACGCGCAGCGGGTAGTGGGCGGAGTCGCCGTTGAGTTGCACCTCGTTGTTGTAGATGAGTCCGGAAACCGAACCGGCATAGGCATCCTCCGTGGATGCCAGGAAGATGCGGATCTGGCGGTAGCTCCCCGCCGGCAGGGATATGCCGCTGAACAGCGAGGTATTGTTGTTGAGGTCGGCGTACATGGTGCCGTTGGTGAGTTGGGCCAGATCGATGGTTTGGGGGGAGGCCAGCGTGACGACCTGCCACTGGCCGGCCGTGGCACTGCTGTAGCCCGAGAAGGCCGTGCTGGCGTCGGTATGGAAAGCGACGCCGGTTACGGTGATGTAGACGTGGGCGTAATCCAGGGCCGGGGCGTCGGTGACGTCCAGCGCCACCGCACTGGCCAGGCTGCCGGTGCCGCCGGTGCCGACGCCGGCGCTCGACCCTGAATCGGAGCTGCACCCCGAGATGATGATGACGGCGGCAAACCAGAAGGGGGCCGTCCACCGGACAAACCGGCGTTGCAATAATACGAGCGCTTTCATGAGTGATGATCCTTTGCGGGGGATTTTCGCTGCTGGGTCACGTCTGGCGGGTCAGCGACCGCCCCGCTCTCCTGCATGGTGTCGGCGAAGGAGTAGAGTCCGATCCGCACCCGCCGGTCCTGGCGGCGTCCGGCGCTGCGGTCGGCTTCGATCAGGTCGGTGAGGGCCGGCACCAGGGCGTCGCGCAGCGCCTGCCACTGGGCAACGATCAGCGGCCGCAGTGCTTCCACCGACTCCGCCGACAGTTCGTCGGCAAAAACGGCCTGCTCGTGGTGCTTGTCACCCCCCTGGACAATGTTGGCCACCGCGCCGTCCAGGTGATCCCCCACGTTGTCGCCCAGAAAACCGAGCATCTGCCGGGAATCCCTGTCCGGCACGAAATCACGGCGTGTCAGGGACACCCGGTCCGTTTCCTCGTCATGGCCGACCAGCCCCAGGCGGAGCAGTTCGTCCAGCATGCTGCGGGGATGGACGTCCCTGGTGACGGACTGGGCGAGGGTTTCGAAGCTCGGCGCGGGCCCCTGCCGGTCGAGGGGAAGGGGAGAGCCGTCATCGCCCCGCAGGGCCGAGTCGGTGGTCCAGCGGGCAAAGAGTTCGGCGGCCAGCGGCGGCTTGGGGCGGCGTCCGGGATCTGCCTTGACCAGGCGCGTCACTTCGCGGCGGCTGATGCCGGTGGCCGTGCTCACGCGGCTCACCGTGCCGTGCTCCGGCGCGTCCGGCTGGAGTGCGGCGGCTTCCTGGACGAAGGCGCGTTTCAGTATATCTTCCGCGGCGGCGAAGGTGATGCCGTTCGCCAGGCACAGCTTGGCCAGCGGCGCGAACAGGCGACCCAGGGTGTCAAGCAGGGCGGTGTCCCGTTGCGCGTCGGAGGATGCAGCTTCGCTTGTCGTGAAAGAAGTAATGTCTGGCTCCATGGTCAGGCCCCGATTAACGATGTCATATATGTGTATTTTGCACATTTATTGGCAATTGTCAACCGGCACGGCAAAAAATTTTGGTACGAATTGGCAAAATCAAAGGCGGGCGACCCTGGTTCCGGAGCCTTTATGTGTCATATCAATATGATGCAAATTGAGGGGTTGGCTGCTGATTTAAACAGGAATATGCCCAACTGAACGACTACTTCAGCCAACCGCAACACAAGGTATCAATCCCAAAGGGGCTTTTCCCAGTCCGCTTTTCCAGCAGGCGGCCAAGGTTACACTGCCCCCGCTCGTGTAACTTTGGCTGGTCCCCGGTAAAATCATTCTCTCATTAAAGATATTGCGACAATAGCCGATGATTATGTAGAAGCGCCTTGCGGGTAGCCGGCGACCTGCATCCCGCCTGTTGTTATACCCGCCCGGCCCGAAAACCCCGCTCAGCGGCTTGACGCGGATTTTTTCCGCTTGCATGTGAACGACAGCACCGCCGCGGGCGCCGCAGTGTCCGTTCATAGGGATCGTTGCGTAATGCCGTTGGCACTCCCTCAACGCTCAAGCGGCGGTCTTCTCGATGTTGCCGTACCGGAAGCTGTGCAATGTGGAACAGGACGATGGGTGTAAGCAGGCGGGCGCCTCGCCAGTCCGTTTTTCAAAGGTAGGAAGGGGTAATTATGGCAAGGAGAATACTCGTAATCGACGACGAGCCCGATGTCGTCAACGTGCTCATGACGCGACTCACGGTACACGGGTTCGAGGTGGAGGCTGCAGGTGACGGGGAATCCGGCTTTGAAAAGGCCCGCAAGTTTTTGCCGGACATTATTCTGCTGGATGTGATAATGCCGGGCTGGAGTGGTTTTGAGACGGCCAACCGGTTGAAGACCAATCTTGGTACGGCTGACATACCGATAATTTTTCTGACCGGGCTGGGGGATGAAAGCTTATCCAGGAGACATCTTGAAAAAGGTGTCCATCATGTTCTCCTGAAGCCCTTCAGGGTGGAGGAGCTGCTCACTATCCTGGCGAATGACTTCGGAATGTGAGCGGCGTCCTCCCCAAAAAAGGGATCGGAATGTGGGAAGAACGCCGGCAGCCGTTGAAGCCACCCTTAGGGGTGGCTTTCTTCGTTTTGAGGCGGTATAAAGGGACAGGCACGGAGCAGGTGTGCCGGGGGGAGATAATTTGTCGGGGCTTCTCACATTAATTTTTGCCGTCACCTGTGGCGGTGTCGTTGCCAATCTCTATTACAGCCAACCGCTCCTGGCCGGCATTGCGGCAGAGTTTCAGGTCTCGGCCGCCAGGGCGGGGTTACTGGTGACCGTGACGCAGATCGGCTACGCCCTGGGCCTTGCCTTCCTGGTTCCCTTGGGTGACACACTCAACAGGCGCCGGCTGACCATATGTCTCTGTGCCGTGACTGCGGTTGCGCTTTTGGCCGCAGCCTGGAGTCCGTCATACCATCTGCTCGGCATTGCGTTGGTGCTGGTGGGCCTTTCGTCGTGCGCGGTCCAGATACTCGTTCCCTTTGCGGCCTCCCTGGCGCCCGATACGACGCGCGGGCAGGTCGTCGGCACCGTCATGAGCGGCCTCCTCCTCGGCATCCTGCTGGCACGGACGGTTTCGGGCCTTATTGCCGGATTAGCCGGATGGCGCGCCGTCTATATCTTTGCCTGCTGCGCCATGGCGGCCCTGATCGCCCTTTTGGGGAAGATGCTGCCTCCGGACCCGCACCGTCCCCATACGCCCTACGTGCAGCTTCTCCGGTCCACCGGGCGCATGGCGCTCGAAGATGCGACGCTGCGCGAACGCTCCCTGTACGGAGCCCTTGCTTTTGCCGCCTTCAGCGTGCTCTGGACCGGACTGACGTTTGTGCTCAGCGCGCCGCCTTACAACTTCAGCGCAAGCCGGATCGGTCTTTTCGGGCTGGCCGGGGCCGCCGGAGCCCTTTCCGCCTCAGGCGCCGGCCGTTTGGCGGACAAGGGGCGAAGCCGCTTCGCCACCGGACTCTTCGGGGCGGCAATCACGGCATCGTACGGGCTGATCTGGCTCGGCGGGCACAGCCTTGCTGCGATGATCGCCGGGGTGGTCCTCCTCGACATCGGTGTGCAGGGGTTGCATATCACCAACCAGGGGGTGATCTATCGCGGCAATCCCACCGCCCGGAGCAGGGTAACCACGGTCTACCTGACCTCGTACTTCATTGGAGGGGCCCTGGGATCAACCCTGGCGAGCGCCAGTTATGGGTGGGGCGGATGGCCGGCGGTATCGGCCTGCGGCGCGGCCATAGGAGGGCTGATCCTTCTTCGCTGGCTGACGGGTAAGGATTCGGGGGGCGCATCCCCCGGAAGACCGGAGTTTCAAGGCCCGGATGAGGGAAATTGCCCCTTGTTGCGAGAAAACGGTGACGGGGGGCATTGACACGACCATGTACCGATGGTTTCTCTGTTTCTCTTTCATTGTCCTGACAGCGGCGTTCCAACCTGCCGTTGCCGGCTCTCCGGTCCGGGTCAGGATCAATACGGCCCACGGACTTGATAATGCCCGTGGAGCGGTGAAGGATGCCGGACTGAATGGTGCGACCGAGGTGATTGTCACCCCGTCGTCGGAATTCAACGGGCGCCCCTTTCTTCCCCCGGACAAGTTCATCCACGACGCCCAGGCGGCACAGGCCACCATTATGTCGTCGAGTTTCTCGGGCTGGGATTATCTCTTCGATACGGCGCAGTATACGGCGTTGTCCCGGAACGGCCTCGTGCATGTCTACGCGTATGAACCCCGGAAAAGCCAGCCATTCGGTGCGTCTCCCCCGGCGGCATTCGTTACCGTGAATCTGTATGGAGGAAAAACGGGCGACGGCATCGAGTTCGGCGTTCCCAAGGGGTACATGGGCGGACAGGGACAAAGCGATACCGCCTCCGGGGTCACGGCGCAGCTGGCAGGCCTTATGGCCAGCATCAAGTATCACCATCCCGACTGGAACTGGTTCGACATAAAAGCGGCCCTGCGATCGACGGCCTCCAACTTTCCGGGCGGCTACGATCCGCAAAAGTCCGGTTATGGGGCCATCAATTACCGCTCGGCGAATGCCCTGACGGATGCGGCCCGACTTCCCCTCTTCCCTCCCGCGGCTTTGATGCGTACGTCCGGGAACAATACGGTTGTCTTCGCCGTTAATTCCTTCAAGCAGTCGCGCAGGGCAGCGGATGCACTGTTCGCATTCAGGGCGCGCCCTGCTCCGACCCCGAAGGAGTCGTCCGTGGCAGAGCTTAACGCCATGGGCGGCCAGTTGCTGTTCACCGGTGATCGTTCCGAAACGACGAATTTGTTTGCCCTGCGATCGGCGAACAACGAACAGGTATACTTTGTCTGGCTTACCAGGGATGCCGCGGGGATATATTCCCGCATTGAACCCTATTCCATTCTCGGCCCGGTCCAGTTCGCTCCGGAAGGTAAAGAACCGTATGGGCCGCGGGAGCGGCACCCGGACGCCGAAAAATAGCATTGCATCGCGAGGAAAATAGGCGGTAGGAACATTTTAGTATTGCCGTATGAGTCCGGCTATGCGATAACCTCTTGAAATATCACGCGTGCCTGCATCCGCCCGTTGGTGCACGCCCATGTGTCAGCTGCCGACGGGAAACGGCAGCAATTCTTGCCGTAAGGAACGGCCCCGGACTTTTACCATGGAAAACCGCTTTGCCACTCGCTACAACTCCGAGCAGTTGTCGGAGGCCATGCCCACAGTCCTGTTGGTATTGCCCGACAGGTTCGAGGTCGAATCGGAGCTTGTGGATATCAGCAGCCAGGGGTTGAAGCTCTCTATTTCCCCCCAACCTGTCCCCCTGGCAATCCCCCGGAAGGCAGAAACCGTGGAGGTCGTTTTTCCGGCTCCCTACCTCAGTCTCACGTGCAGGTGCATCTATTCCGCCTATAACCCGGACGGCAGCATATGCATGGGTATGCATGTCTTCGACCCTCACCAGCAGGACCTGCTGCGCGCCCTTCTGGACAAGGTCGGGTAACCCCACGACAACTTACCTGCCAACTGCTACCAGGATGCTGCAGGGAGCCCGTTCCAAAAGCGATATGCCCACCGACCCCTTCCACCAGCGAGAGGCAAATGATGTCTGCCTCCGGTGCCCTAGGACGATCAGGTCCACCTGCAACTCGGCCGCCAGACGGCAGATCTCCTCAACCGGTTCTCCGCAGGCCAGATGGCCGTGCGCGCTGTATCCGCCTTCTCTCAAGAGCGCAACCCCGTCATCGATGGTATTCCTGATTTGTTGTTGTTCCTCCTCCATCACCGAATCGGGGACAAAACCCTCGGCAAGGAAGACGCCCGACGGGATGCGCATGACCGCCAGCAGATGGGTCTCCGCGTGGAGCAGGTGCGCAATGTCCGCACATTCGAGCAGGGCCACCCGGCCCTCCTCGGTGCCGTCATACGCAAGCAGGATCTTTTTATGCATGATGGTCTCCTTTTCTTTGCATGAACCATGCTGGCAGAAGCGCCAGCCCAAAGATCACGGCAACGGCCAGAAACGAGTCCTCAAAACCGGCGACGCGGGCCTGCAGTGCCGGTGCCGTGGCCGGCGAACCCATGGCGCCCTGCAGCCCCGCGGCCCCATATGCAGCGGCCGTGCGCCACTCCAGAAACGATGATACCATGGTGACCCCGAACGCGCCGCCAAGTTGACGCACGAAATTGACCGCGCCGGAGCCCTGGTTGAGCAGTTCCGGTTTCAGGGTCTGGACCGCGCCCGCGTTCAGGGCCGGGATCACCAGCCCGAGACCGAGCCTGCCCAGCACGATCCACCATGCCATGGTCCGGAAGGTGGTCGCGGCGTTCACCCCGGAGAACAGGCAGAACGAGACGCCGAAACAGACCAGGCCGGCAATGACGACGCCGTGGGCCGAGTATCTGTCGGTGAGCCGCCCGGCGACGGTTATGGCCACCGCCAGCACCACCCCGCCCGGGAACAGCAGCAGTCCCGACCGCACCGGTGTGTAGTGGCAGATGGTCTGGACAAAGAGCGGTATCAGGTAGGTGGAGCCATAGATGCCCATGCCGTAGGCGAATGAGACGACGGCCGCCGCGCCGAACTGCCTGTTGGCGAAGATGCGCAGGTTCAGCAGAGGGTGGCGGCAGGAAAATTCCCGCCAGGCAAAGCCGAGGCCCGCAAGGCAGGCGGTTGCCGACAGCAGCAGCGTCCGGGCCGCACCCCAGCCGACCTTCTGCCCCGATGTGAGCCCGGCCAGCAGCGAGGCCGTAAAAAGGATCAGGAGCGCGCATCCGGGCCGGTCGAAGGCGGGCCGCTCCCCGGAACCGTCGCGGCCTGTGAGGAAGAATACGGCCATGGCGGCGCCGACCAGGCAGAAGGGGAGCACCACGAAGAAGACGGCGCGCCAGCTGAAATAGTGGGCCAGCAGGCCGCCGAGCGCAGGCCCGATGGCGGGTGAGAGCACGACCCCCAGGCCGTAAATGCCCATGGCGCGCCCCCGCTGATGGGCGGGAAATACCTGGAAGATGGCGATCATGGCCAGCGGCTGGATGATGCCGCCCGCCGCTCCCTGGATGATCCGCGACACGATCACCACATCGGCGCTGTTGCTCATGCCTCCCAGGAACGACAGGACGATGAAGAGGGCCATGGCGGCCAGGTAGGTCGTGCGCTGCCCGAACGCCCTGACGCACCACGACGTCATCAGCATGGTCGTGGCCATGGCGGCGAGGAAGCCGGTGGAAAGCCATTGGGCGCGATCCTGCCCCATGTGGAAGGTCGCCATGATATCCGGTATGACCACGTTGACGATGGTGGTGGCGAGGACCATGGAGGTGGTGCCGAGCATCACCGTCAGGACCACCAGCCAGCGGTAACGCTGGCCGTACTTTTGGAACATTGCGTCGAGTTGGGCCGTCTCTTCGTTATGCAAGATTACTCCAGATCCTGTTGAGGGCAGCCTTGAGCGCCGCCAACTCCCGTTCGCTCACCCCCCGGCATGCGTCTTCCCGCACCTGAAGGCTGACGGCCATGAGCTGTTCCAACAGGTCCCCGCCCTGATCGGTCAGGTGGATGCGGAAGATACGACGGTCTTCCGGGCAGGGGCTCCGCCTGATCAACCGCTTCCGCTCCAGCTTGTCGAGGATGCGCGTGATGGTGGGCTGATCCTTGAATATCTTATCCGACAACTCCTTCTGGGTCAGTCCGTCCTGTTCCCGGAGCCGTCGGAGCGTGACCCACTGCTCGGGCGTTACGTCGAAGGGTTTGAGGCGCCGCCCCAATTCGTTCTTATAGCGTGTTGACGTCCGGCTTATGATGAAGCCCAGACTCTCGTCGAGCGTTTGCTCCATTGGGCACCTCACGTGGTATGTCATATTAATAATTGTTATAACAATAATTGTCAATATTGTTTGTGCCGCGGTGCCTGTCCGGGGGACGAGCCGGCGTTTTTGGCGCAAAAGACACATTTTAAAGTTTTTGTTTTTGAATTGCGGCCAGTTGAGCTATTCTGGCAGGGTTTGGGAGCACATCTACAAAGAGGTGGCGTATGAGCATGATTTCAAGGTGGCGGATTGTCATCCTCCTGCTGGCTACGGCCATGCTGGTACCGTCCGGATTCTGCGTCCCGCCGGCGTATTCCGCCGCCGGCGGCAACGACTACGAGATACCCCTGGCCGATCTCAAAAAGGTGGAGAAGAAAAAAGCGAAAAAGGTGACAAGCAGGAAGCACACGGACAGGAAGAAGGCCCATGCCGCAAGCCAGGAAGTACCGCAGGAGGCGTCAGGGGCAACGGAGGCCTCCGGTCAGCCTGCACCGTTGCCGCCTGAAACGGAGAAAAACGTGGTGGAGGTTATGGATTCGCCGGACAGCGCCTACATCAGCCATGAGCCTTACAGTTACGTGATACCCGGCAAACGGACCGTCATCAAGGCCATCTTCAGCCGGGATGCGGTGCAGTCCGTCCGGTGCCGGTTCCGCTCCCTGGAACGAGGGGGGTATGCCTCCATAGCGATGACAAGGGTGCCGGGGAGCCAGTTCACCTATGTCGCAACCCTGCCTGCGCTCGAATCGGGGGTGGCGGCGCTCCTCCGCTACCGCTTCCTGGTCGTTGACGCCTCGGGCGCCAAAACCTACAGTCAGGAGTTTGTTACCTCCGTGAAATCGACCTCGGTCATGCCCGGCTGGCAGCAGGACCCTTCCGGGGGACCGGTCAGAGTGACCCTGGAGAATCCCCGGCAACCTCTTGAGGGCTTTTCGGACGTGGTTCCTGAAACCGCTGACCGGTAGTATCCGACCGCGGGCGGCTTCGTCGGCGCAAACATGAAAGGGGCCTCAGGGCCCCTTTTGTCGTCATGGTTTCGACTGTATCGGATTACGACCCATCCTGGGCCGTGATGCTGCCGCCTCACGTGAAGCCCGAGCCGGCCGTGCAGGCGAAACAGTGGTCGCCCACCGGAATGGGGGTGCCCGGCGGGGGCAGTTCGGAAAGTTCGCTGATGTGGACCCGCCGACCACCGTGATGTAGTCCGGCCGCCAGATTGAAATCGCAATCGTAGAGAAAGCCGTCCCAGTTTACCGAGATCAGTGAGCGACACATCAGGCCGGGCAGGGTGCAGGGGTTGAAGTTCCCCTCCAGTTTCGCCACATAAGCGTCCAGATTGCCGGAGTGCTCCAGCCAAGCGCGGAAACGGCCCAGCGGTGCGTTGGCAAAGGTGTAGAGGCGGTTGAAGCTGACGGCATGACGCCGCGCCAGGTCATGGCGGAATTTGTTCTCCGTCTGCGCCTGGGGGGAGGGGAGGAAGGCCCCGGTGGGGTTGCACACCAGGTCGAGTTCCAGGCCGCTCCCCGCCACGCCGTAACCCAGCCCGTTCAGCCGCCTGAGCATGGCGATGCTCGCCTCCCACGCTCCGCCGCCGCGCTGGGCCTCGGTCTGGGCTGCATTGGCGGCCGGCAGAGAGGCCGTGAGCGTTACGCCGTGATCACGGTAGAGTTCCGGCAACGCGCCGGATTCGGGCCGCATCAGGGCCACCAGGTTGGTGCGCACGATCAGCTTGGGGGTCAGGGGCGCCAGGCCGCTGATCAGGCGGGGAAGCCCGGGCAGCAACTCCGGCGCGCCGCCGGTGATGTCGATGGCGGCGAAGCTGAAACGGGTGGCGCAGGCGATGACCGCCTCCACCGTCTCGGCTCCCATCGCCTCCTCCCTGCCCGGTCCCGCTTCCAGGTGGCAGTGGCGGCAGGCCAGGTCACAGACCAGGCCGACATTGACCTGCAACATGGTGGTTGCACCGCGGGTCAAGTCAAGGCCGTGCCTTTGGAGGTTTTCTGAAAATCTGGAAGAGGTCATGGAACGGCTCTTTGCGGAAAGGCCAGATTCCGCGTGGGCCTTTCGTCGTATCCTTGTGGAAATGGTGCCTTGAAGCTACAGCGACAATTTTTCGGCGATCTTCCGCATCTGCACGCCGTGCACCAGCGATGCCCCGCCGCGGATGGCGTTGGTCACGTGCACCGCCTCGGTCATCTCCTCCAGGTTGGACCCCTTTTCCAGGCATGCGGCGGTATAGGCGTCGATGCAATAGGGGCACTGCACGGCATGGGCCACAGCCAGGGCGATCAGCGCTTTTTCCCGTTCGCTCAGGGCCCCTTCGGCAAAGACCGCACCGTAGTAGTCGAAGAATTTTGCGGCCAGGTGGGGGGCACTCTTGCCGATGTCGCCGAATGCGGCCAGATCGGCCGGGTCGTAATAGGTTTCCATACGTCTCTTCTCCTTGTAAGGTTCATTCCGCCCGGCACGGGGACCGCATGGCCCTCACGGCGGACCGCCGGCCAGTACTCCGGCCATCCGTTTCATGAATGCCTCCGTCGTGAACGGCTTGGCTATGAAATTCACGCCCTCTTCCAACTCACCCCTATGGACGACCACGTTGTTGGCATACCCGGACATGTAGAGCACCTTCAGGCCGGGCACGAATTGGGCGAGGCGCTCGTGGAGTTCGGGACCATTCATCTGCGGCATGACCACATCGGAAACGAGCAGATTGATGGAGCTGGCCCGGTCGCGGGCGATGGCGATCGCCTCCCGCGGCGTAACGGCAGTGAACACGCTGTGGCCGTGGCTTTCGAGCAGTTCCCTGACCATCTCCATCACCATGCGGTTATCTTCCACTAAAAGGACGGTGGCGGCCCCCATGTTCTCGACGGCATCGGGGCCGCTTTTGCAGATCTCCGTTGCGGTTTCCGCGGTGTGCAGCGGCAGGTAGATGCGGAAGACGCTCCCGCGGCCGACCGTACTGTGGATATCGATATAACCGTTATGCTGCTTGACGATGCCGTACACCGTGGAGAGCCCCAGGCCGGTGCCGCTGCCGGAGGGCTTGGTGGTGTAGAACGGCTCGAAGATGTGGGAGAGCGTCTCGTCGTCCATGCCGCTGCCCAGGTCGCTGAAGGCCAGCATGGCGTAACGCCCCGGGCAGGCGCCGGGGTGGAGCTGGCAGTACTCGTCGTCCAGGACCAGGCAGCCGGTTTCGATGGTTATCAGTCCGGTGCCGTCGGTGGCGTCCTGGGCGTTGACGGCAAGGTTGATCAGGACCTGCTCGATCTGGATCCAGTCGGCCCGGACCGGGCAGGGTGTGTCGTTGAGGACGGTGCGGATCTCGATGTTCTCGCGGATCGTGCGCCGCAGGATATTCATGAAATTGGTGATAATCTCGTTCAGGTCGTGGAGTTGGATCGAGAGGGCCTGCTTCCGGCCGAAGGTGAGCAGTTGCCGGACCAGGTCCTTGGACTTGTTGGCCGCTTCCAGGATCAGGGAGGCATAATGTGCGGCCGCATCGTCGGGGTGCGCCTTTATGGCGATCATCTCGGCATAGCCGTAGATCGGCGTGAGCATGTTGTTGAAATCGTGGGCGATGCCGCCGGCCAGGAGGCCGATGCTCTCCAGCTTCTGCTGTTGCACGATCTGCTGTTCCAGGCTGTGCCGTTCGGTGATGTCCTGCCCGGTACACAGGATCTCCGGCGATTCACCGTGCGCCGGGCGGATCGGCTTGTTCGACCAGCCGACCCAGACCCGTTCGCCGCTCTTGCGCGCGTGTTCGTTTTCGCTGTAGCAACCCTCCTGCGCGGTCAGCATGGTCCGGACCCTTGCCCGGGCATCGTTGCCGTCGCTGTCGATCTCGGGGACGGTGGTGTCGATGAGGTTTCGGCCGATCAACTCTTCGCGGGAGTAGCCGAAAAAGGATTGGGCGAATTCATTGCAGAACATGACGGTGCCGTCGAGGGTTAACCTGAGGACGATGATATTGGCCTGTTCCACCAGTTCGCGGTAGTTCTCTTCGCTCTTGCGCAGTTCCGTCTCGGAGCGCCGGCACCGTTCGATCTCCCGTTGCTGTTCCGCGGCACGGCGTCTGAGGGCGATGTGCAGCGGAACGAGACATGCCAGCGCCACCGTTGCGACTCCGAGGCCCCACGGGACTATCTCCCGCCACCCTTCCGGCCCCACGGGAGAATCGGCGCACCAGCCCCGGACACTCACCAGGAGAGGCGCCAACGCCGCAGCCGGTGCCACCAGGGCGTGCGTACCCCAAAGCCATTGTTTTTTTGCCGAAGCGGCCATTACGGGTCCTGTCTGTTCGAGCGGCCGGAACGCCCGTTGTTCCTGATTATGATGCGATTCTAGTTCATGTATCGTTGGTAATGCAATGAAAATCAGAAGGTTAGCTTTTGGAGGGATGGAGTGGGAGGGGTTTTGCCTGTTTCAATTGGTTGTGTAGTAGCGGTAATAACGCAAACAGGCTCAAGAGGGGAAAAAGAACCCTCCACCAGCGGGGGAGGGCTGGGGAGAGGGGGCTGTCGGGTTACGTGGCGGGTAGTATCAAGGGGCTGCCCTTGTAGCTACTTCTACTCTTCCGAAAAGTAATCCGTATCCACTCGTTTCAGCTCATAGGACGCCAGGGGCGACACCTTCACGTTTGTATACTGAGGCGTGTACAAAGAATCATTGCATTCATTACTGCAACCTGCATAAACCCAAGGCTAGCGCCCTTCCGGCGTCTTTTTCCCCGCCTTCACCCGGTTATACAACACCGGCACGAGCGCAAACAGCCCCAAAAGCGCAAAAGAACCCACTACCCGCGGCGAGGCGATGCCGGAGAGCGACGTGATGGTGGCGAGGCTGGCCCCGGCGTTGACATAGACGAAGCCGCCGGGGATGATGCCGATCATGGTGCCGAGCACGAAGGTGCGCAGCGGCAGGCGCGTCAAACCGGCCGCCAGGTTGATAAGGAAAAAGGGAAATAGCGGCACCAGCCGCAAAAAGAGCAGGTAGTTGAAGCCGCGCGTTTCCAGTTCCCGGTTCAGGTATTCCAACCGTGCACCGAACCGGTTTTGAATGGCGTCGCGCAGCAGGTAACGGGTCACCAGGAAGGCCAGGGTGGCGCCGATAGTGGCGGCGATATTTGCATAGACCGTCCCCATGAGCGAGCCGAAGATGGCGCCGGCGGCCAGGGAGAGGATGGCTGCGCCGGGAAGGGAGAGGGCTGTCTGGGTGATGTAAAGGGCCATGAAGCCGGCTACCATGGCGGCCCCGTGGGCGGCATGGTACTCCACCAGGGCTTGGCGGTTGGCCTTGAGGGCATCCAGGGTCAGGAAGCGCCCCAGGTCGAACCAGAGGAACAGTCCTATCCCCAGTCCGCCAGCCAAGGCGATCAGAATTTTTTTCCACGACATACTCATCACTCCGCGCTCGGGACACTAACCCTTGGCCGCCTGCCCTTTTGCCGCCACCCGGGCGCTGAATTTGTCCATGTTGACGGTCATACGCTCGTGGGTGCCCGTGCCGATGACATCCACTTCGTCCCGTGCCTCAATCTCCCATACTGTGCGTTTCCCGTCAACCTCAATACAGCGGACGCGGGCCGTCACCTCCATGCCGGGGGGCGTGGCCGCCTGGTGGGTGATGTTGACCATGGTCCCCAAGGTCCGCTCCCCCTCGTCCAGGTAGGGGCGCAACGCCTCCATGCAGGCCCATTCCATGAAACCAACCATGAAGCCGGTGGCAAAGACTTCGGGCATTTCCCGGAACAGGTCCGACTCGGGGTAGAGGAAGGGAACGGTCTTCTCCCGCGGTACGCGATAGCGGAAGGTATGTTCCAACCCTGCTGCAAGTGTTGTCTTCATGGCGTCTCACCTCTGATGTGTCGTGATCTTTTTCGTATGGCAGCGGTCAACGGCCGCCCCGCCGCCAGCGCAGCCAGCCGCCCAGCACCCTCTTGAGGAACGGCGTCAGGCGGGTGCGGTTATGGGCGTCGGCCAGTTTTTTGATCGCCTCGGCCTGGGTCGGGTAGGGGTGGATGGTGCGGGCGATGGCCCCCAGGCCGAGGCCGTTCGTGATGGCCAGGGAGAACTCGTTGATCATCTCCCCGGCGTGACGGGCCACGATGGTGGCGCCGATGATCCGGTCCGTGCCGGCGCGCAGGTGGACCCGGGCGAAACCGTCGGTTTCGCCGTCCAGCACCGCCCGGTCAACCTCGGCAAGCGGTACGGTCAGGGTGACGACCGGGAGGCCCTTTTCCTGCGCGTCCCGGTCATACAGCCCAACGTGGGCGATCTCCGGGTCGGTGTAGGTACACCAGGGGATGGTCAGGCTGGACGCCTTCTGTCTCCCCATGAACAGGGCGTTGGCGATCAGGATGCGGGCCAGGGCGTCGGCGGTGTGGGTGAACTTGAAGGGGAAACAGCAGTCGCCTGCGGCATAGATGCGGGGATTGGAGGTTTGCAGGGTATCGCTGATCACGATGCCCCCCGGTCCATGGGCGACACCGGCCGCCTCCAGCCCCAGTCCCTCCACATTGGCCGCCCGGCCGACCCCCACCAGGATGGCATCCGCCGTGACCTCCGTTTCCGCGCCGTCCCGTTCCAGCCGCAGCACCTTGTCGGCACCCCGCAGTGCCACGCCCAGGATCTTCACACCCGTCAGCACGTCGATGCCGTCACTTAGCAGTGATTTGTGCAGGATATCGGCGGCGTCCCGGTCCTCGCGCCCCATGATGCGGGGGGCCGCTTCGATCAGCGTCACCCGGCTGCCGAAGCGGGAGAAGGTCTGGGCCAGCTCGCAGCCGATGGGCCCGGCGCCGATCACCGCCAGGCGTGGCGGCAGTTCGGTCAGGGAGAATACGGTTTCATTGGTCAGATATCCGGCCTCGGCCAAGCCGGGGATCGGCGGCGCAGCCGCCCGCCCGCCGGTGCAGATGGCAGCCTTCCTGAACGAGAGTTCGCGGCCGTCCACCATCACCCGGTCGTGGGCTATGAAGCGTCCCTCGCCGATAAAGACGTCAACCCCGAGTTCGTCGCGGAACCGCCGGGCCGAATCGTGGCTGCTCAGGGAGCTGCGCAACCGCCGCATCCGTTCCATGGCCGCGCCGAAGTCGAAGCCGCCCTCCCCGCCCCCCCTGATACCGAAGGGGGCTCCGGTGCGCGCGTCGAACAGCGCCCGCGCTGCGCGGATCATCGCCTTGGACGGAACGCAGCCGTAGTTGAGGCAGTCGCCCCCCATGAGGTGCCGTTCCACCAGGGCCACCCTGGCCCCCAAGCCGGCCGCCCCGGCTGCGCATACCAACCCGGCGGTCCCGGCGCCGATCACCACCAGGTTGTAGCATCCCGCCGGTTGGGGGTTGACCCAGTCGCTGGGGCGGACATTCTCCCTGAGCGTCCGGTTTTCCGGGGTGTCGGGCGCTATGGCCGCCCTCTCGTTCACGGCGTCTTGACAAACTGCATGGCCGCCGAGTTCATGCAGTAGCGCAGCCCGGTCGGCTTGGGACCGTCGTCGAAGACATGGCCCAGGTGCGCCTCGCAACGGCTGCATACTACCTCGGTGCGCTTCATGAAGAGGCTGTTGTCCGGCCGCAGGGTGACGTTTTCCGGAGCTACCGGCTGCCAGAAGCTGGGCCAGCCGGTGCCGGATTCATACTTGGTGTCCGAGCTGTAGAGATCGTTGCCGCAGCAGATGCAACGATATATCCCCTTCTCGTGGTTGTTCCAGGTGGAGCCGGTGTAGGCCTGCTCGGTCCCCTTTTCCCGGGTGACGTGGTATTGCTCCGGGGTGAGCTGTTTCCGCCACTCGGCTTCGCTCTTGCTGACCTTGTCGCTCATGATATACCCTTTCTGGGCCACGGAGTAGAGGCGGATCCGGGATGTCGCCGCTGCGGCGACCCCCGTTGCCCCGGCTTGCGGCGAACCTCCTCCGTCGCTGCACGCCCCTGCCAGGGAACAGAGGATAATGGTGGCCCAAAAGATATAAATTCGTTTCATAGGATACCCCCTTGCGGTCGTGGGCCTAGTGTCCAGCCGCGTCGCCCCACAGCTCCTTGAGCCGTTTGTCGCGGCCGCAACCGGTGCGATAGAACTTGTAACGGATCGGATTCTTTTTGTAGTAGTGCTGGTGGTACTCCTCCGCAGGATAGAACATGCCGGCCGGGGTGATCTCGGTCATGACCGGCTCCCTGAAGGGCTTGCTCTTTTCCAGCGCTTCCTTCGATTGTTGGGCCAGGAGGCGTTGCTGTTCGTTGTGGTAGAAGATGGCGCTGCGGTATTGGTGCCCGCTGTCGCAGAACTGGCGGTCCTTCACGGTGGGGTCGATATTGTGCCAGTAGACCGCCAGGAGCTTGTCGTATCCGATCCTGGCCGGATCGTAGACAATCTGCACCGATTCGGCGTGGCCGCTGCCGCCGGCGGAAACCTCCTCGTAGGTAGGGTTCTTCTTCTGGCCCCCGGTATAGCCGGAGGTCACCGAAACCACGCCGGGTAGTGCGTCGAAGGGATGTTCCATGCACCAGAAACAGCCGCCGGCAAAGGTGGCCTTCTCCACCCTGCCGGCTGGCACCTGGGACGTTCTGGTGTCGGCAAAGGCCCGAACCGCCGTAAATGCCAGTGCAAGCCCGATAATCGCCAGTAGTAATGGTCGTTTCATGAACCGGCTCCTTTCCTCTGATACAGCCATGAACCCAGTAGGTGTAATTATACCTCTTTTATCCTCTTTTGCCATCAAGGGATGGATTGCGAGGTGTGGAATAGTTCCGACTCAAGGCGGAAGAGAAGGGGGATGAGGTGATATGGACAGGGAATGGGGCGCTGCGCCCCGATATATTCTGTACGTCTACCTGCCGATCCAGGCCGCACCGAAGACGCCTGCGGAATCGCCCAGGCGGTTTTTCAGGATCGGGGTGGCCAGGTCGTCGTGGAAGGCGTAATGCTGTACCCGTTCGATCCCGGTGGCGTACAGCTCGGGGATGTTGGACAAGCCACCACCCAGGACCACGGCATCGGGGTCGAGGATCGAGATCAGCCCTCCCAGGCAGCGGCCGAAATCGTCCAGAAAACGGTCGAAGGCCGCCCAACATCGCGGCTCACCACTGCGGGCGCCGGCCACGATCCGCTCCATAGACAGGCGTTCGCCGTATTCCCGGGCAAAGGCCGCCTCGACCCCCGAACCGCTGATCTTCGTCTCCACGCATCCCCGGTTGCCGCAGTAGCATGTCGCCCCGGCCGGGTCCACCGACAGGTGCCCCCATTCCCCGGCGATGCGGTGCGCCCCCTGGCGCGTCACTCCGTCGATGCAGAGCCCGCCGCCGCAGCCGGTCCCCATGATCACCCCGAACACCAGCCCGTATCCTCGCCCCGCTCCCTGTCGGCACTCGGCCAGGGTGAAGCAGTCGGCGTCGTTGCACAGGGCCACAGCCCGGCCCAACTCACGTTCCAGGTCGCTCTGCAAGGGCCTGCCGATGAGGCAGGTGGAGTTGGCGTTGCGCACCAGCCCGGTCCGTCCGTCGCTGGAACCGGGAATGCCGATGCCCACCGTGCAGGGCATACTGGCCGGAACAAGGGCCATTGCCTCGCGGATGGCCGTGGTTACGGTTGCAACCACGGCCCCGTACCCCTGGTCGAGGGGGGTGGCCCGGCGTTCCCGGAGCAGGACCGCGCTATCGGGCGCAAGGAGCAGCGCCTCGGTTTTGGTCCCTCCCAGGTCGATGCCGATGCGGAAGGGTGTCTGTTCAGAGGCAGAGGTCATCATGGTATGGTTTGTTTGTCATAGGTGTTGGCGCCAACTATGTACAAGATAAACGGTGAACGACGCCGCAGCGGTTAGCATTGAAAAAATTCAGGTTGTTCAAAAATAGTCAGATCGTCGCACCCGCAGTATAATCGCCTCCGGCGATTGTCGGTGACGAAGCGCGAGCTACGCTCATCCCGCAGGGACAGAACCGGAACGGTTCTGCTAAAGGCCCTGAGGAGGCAGCCCCCTCCCTCAGGGAGAGGGATTGGGTGAGGGATCGCAGGGCTACGCCGCACAATTCAGCTTGCTGAATTGGACCGCGAAGGCGCCCGAAGGGTGAGGCCAAAGGCCTCAGTCACAAAAAGGCTTTCGAGGATGAAGGCCTGATGGCTGTTTTTCAACAACCTGCTACAACATCTTGCGCAGGTACTGGCCGGTGTGCGACCTGGTGACCCTGGCCACCTGCTCCGGGGTACCGCTGGCGATGATCTCGCCGCCCCGGTCGCCCCCCTCGGGGCCCAGGTCGATGATGTGGTCCGCCGTTTTGATCACGTCCAGGTTGTGCTCGATGATGACGATGGTGTTGCCGGAATCCACCAGGCGCTGGATCACCTCCAGCAGCTTGCGGATATCCTCGAAGTGCAGGCCGGTGGTCGGCTCGTCCAGGATGTAGATGGTGCGGCCGGTGGCACGGCGGGAGAGCTCCTTGGCCAGCTTGACCCGCTGGGCCTCACCCCCCGAAAGGGTAGTGGCCGACTGCCCCAGTTTGATGTAGCCCAGGCCGACCTCTTCCAGGGTCTTGAGTTTGTTCTTGATACGCGGGATGGCCCCCATGAACTCCAGGGACTGGGAAACGGTCATGTCCAGCACCTCGGCGATGGACTTGCCCTTGTAGAGCACCTCCAGGGTCTCCCGGTTGTAGCGCGCCCCCTTGCAGACCTCGCACTCCACGTATACGTCCGGCAGGAAGTGCATCTCGATCTTGATGATGCCGTCCCCGGAACAGGCCTCGCAGCGTCCCCCCTTGACGTTGAAGGAGTAGCGCCCCGGTTTGTAGCCGCGCAGCTTGGATTCGGGCAGGTTGGAGAAGAGGTCGCGGATGTCGCCGAACACGCCGGTGTAGGTGGCCGGATTGCTGCGCGGGGTACGGCCGATGGGCGACTGGTCGATGTTGATGACCTTGTCCAGGTGCTCCAGGCCCCGGATGTCCTTCACGGCCCCGGCCTTCTCCCGGCTGCGGTAGAGCCTTTGGCTCAGTACCTTGTGCAGGGTGTCGATCACCAGGGTCGATTTCCCCGAGCCCGAGACGCCGGTGATGCAGGTCATGATGCCCAGGGGGATCTCCACGTCCACGTTTTTCAGGTTATTCTCCGAGGCCCCGATGATCTTCAGGTGCTTGGTGCCCTTGCGGCGCTTCTTCGGCACCGGGATGACCAGGTCTCCGGACAGATATCTGCCGGTCAGGGAGCCGGGATTTTTCATGACCTCGGCCGGTGTCCCCTGGGCCACCACCTTGCCTCCGAGTACCCCGGCCCCCGGACCCATATCGATCAGGTGGTCGGCCTCCAGGATGGTCTCTTCGTCGTGTTCCACCACCAAGACCGTATTGCCCAGGTCGCGCAGTCGTTTGAGGGTGTCCAGCAGACGCGCGTTGTCCCGCTGGTGCAGGCCGATGGAGGGCTCATCCAGGATGTAGAGCACACCCACCAGGGACGAGCCTATCTGAGTGGCCAGGCGGATGCGCTGTCCTTCGCCGCCGGAGAGGGTACCGGAGGTGCGGTCCAGGGAGAGGTAGTCCAACCCCACGTTGACCAGGAACGACAGGCGCTCGCGGATCTCCTTGAGGATGCGCCGGGCGATCTCCTTTTCCTTGTCGGTGAATTCCAGCCCATCGAAGAAGGCCAGGCAGTCGCGGATGGAGTAGGCGGTGACGTCGCGAATGGTCCGGCCTCCCACCAGCACGTGCAGCGCCTCGGGGCGCAGGCGTGCCCCCTGGCAGGTGGGGCAGGGCATGACGTTCATGTACTTTTCCAACTCTTCCCGGGAGGCGTCCGATTCTGTCTCCCGCCAGCGGCGCTCCAGGTTGTTCAGCACCCCCTCGAACTCCTTCTGGTAGGTATGGCGTCGCCCGCCGTCCTCCTCCCACCAGAATTCGATCTTCTTGCCCCCGGAACCGTTCAGGATCACATCCCGGACCTGCTCGGGCAGGTCCTTGAACGGACTGCGGATATCAAACTTATACGCCTTGGCCAACGCCTCCAGGATCAGGTGGAACCAGCCCGAGAGCCGTTTTTCCCAGGGCGCGATGGCTCCTTCCCGCAGGGACAACTCCGGGTTGGGGATCACAAGCTCGGCGTCGAAGTACATGCGGGTGCCCAGGCCGGTGCAGTCGGGGCAGGCGCCGTGGGGGTTGTTGAACGAGAAAAGCCGCGGTGTGACCTCCTGGTAGGAGATGCCGCAATCCACGCAGGCCAGCTTCTCGGAGAAGATATGGGTTACCGGTTTCCGGGCTTTCCTACCGCCGCCCTCATCCGGCTCATCCGTGGCCGGCAGGACGGTTTCCACCCTCACCACCCCGTCGGCGTGGTGCAAGGCGGTCTCCAGGGAGTCGGCCAGGCGACGCTGAATGCCCTCCTTGACCACGATGCGGTCGATGACGATGTCGATATCGTGTTTTTTCTTCTTGTCCAATTCTATCTCTTCGGCCAGTTCCCGCAACGTACCGTCGATGACGACCCTGGTGAACCCCTCCTTGCGCAACTGGTTGAGCTCTTTCTTGTACTCCCCCTTGCGGCCGCGGATCATGGGGGACAGCAGGGTCAGTTTGGCGCCGCCGGGCAGCGCCATGATCTGGTCCACCATCTGGGAGACGGTCTGGGAGGTGATCTCCTTGCCACAGGAGGTGCAGTGGGGGTGGCCGATCCGGGCAAACAGGAGACGCAGGTAGTCGTAAATCTCCGTGACCGTGCCGACGGTGGAGCGAGGGTTCTTGCTGGTGGTTTTCTGTTCGATGGAGATGGCCGGTGAGAGCCCTTCTATGGACTCCACGTCAGGTTTTTCCATCTGTTCCAGGAACTGGCGGGCATAGGCCGAGAGGGATTCCACGTAGCGGCGCTGCCCTTCGGCGTAGATGGTGTCGAAGGCAAGGGTGGACTTGCCCGAACCGGAGATGCCGGTGATGACGACTAACTGGTCCCGCGGGATTTCAACATCGATGCATTTGAGGTTGTGTTCGCAGGCGCCTTTGACGATTATGCTGGAGTGGGCCATGGGTCAGTATTTCAGTCCGTTCTCGAGGATTTTGGTTATCTCTTCGGCCTTGACCGGGCGGGAAAACAGGTAGCCCTGCATCTCGGCACAGTTGCGGGAAGAGAGAAATTCCATCAAGGGGCGCGTTTCGACTCCTTCGGCGGTAACGCTGAGCTTGAGGGTGTGGGCCATGGAGATGATGATCTCCACGATGGCGGCGTCGTCCGGGTTGATGGCGATATCCCGTACAAACATGCGGTCGATCTTGAGCCGGTTGATGGGGAAGTGCTTCAGGTAGGAGAGGGACGAATAGCCGGTGCCGAAGTCGTCGATGGCCAGGCTGATGCCCATATCCTTCAGCTTGTGCAGCATGCGGGTGTTGCTGTCCGGATTTTTCATGATGGTGCTTTCGGTGATCTCCAGTTCCAGCCAGTCGGGGGCGAGCCCGCTTTCAAGCAGGATGGCGGCGATGGTCTCGCTCAGGTCCTTCTGGGCGAACTGCTTGGCCGACAGGTTGACTGCCATGCGCATGGGCTGAAACCCTTGCTTCTGCCATGCCCTTGCCTGGAAACAGGCGGTTCGCAGGACCCATTCCCCGATGGGGATGATAAGGCCGGTTTCTTCCGCCAGATAGATGAACTTGTCCGGGAGGATCACCCCCATGTCTGGGTGTTTCCAGCGTAAAAGCGCCTCCAATCCGATGATCGTGCCGGTGCGGGTATCGACCTGGGGCTGGTACAGCAGGAAGAGGTCCTCGCGCTCCAGGGCCTTGCGCAGGGAGTTCTCCAGCATCATCCGCTCCAGTACCTTGATGTTCATCTCGCTGGAGAAAAACTGAAAATTGTTGCCGTCCCGCTCCTTAGCCTGGTACATGGCCTGGTCGGCATGTTTGAGCAGGGTGGCTCCATCGTCTCCGTCCATGGGGTAGACGGCGATGCCGATGCTGCCGGTGGTGTAGATCTCATGGCCGTTAATGAAGATCGGTTCGGAGATCAGTCCCAGGACCTTTTTCGTGATGGAAGTGATGATCTCTTCGCTGGAAACCCCCATCAGGACAACGGCGAATTCGTCGCCGCCGATGCGGGCCAGGGTGTCGGTTTCGCGGACGCAGGCCTTGAGGCGCTTGGCGATGGTCTTGAGCAGCTTGTCGCCGGCGCGGTGGCCGAGGGTTTCGTTGATCCCCTTGAACCGGTCCAGGTCCAGGAACAGCACGCCGGCCATCTGGCGATCCCGCGAGGCCTGGGCGATGGCTTGCCTGAGCCGGTCATGGAGCAGGGTGCGGTTGGGAAGGCTGGTCAGGGTATCGTAGTTGATCAGTTGCTGGATCTCATTTTCGGCCCTGATGCGGGCCGTGATGTCGAGGGTCGTGCCGGAGACGAGCTGTGCCCTTCCCTCGCTGTCACATTCGACCTCGGCCTGGCTGTTAACGACCAACTCGTCGCCGTTCTGGGATTTGACACGGTAGATAAGGCTGAATGACTGGCATTGCTGCGCCGCGCTGTTGATGGCTTTTCTGAAGGCCGCCTGGTCAGCCTCGTTGATGAGGTCGATAGACCAGTCCATCTCCACCTGCGGCGGGTCGCCGGGGGTAAAACCGAGGATGCGGTACAACTCGTCGGACCAGTATATCTCTCCGGTCAGGGTGTTCCACTCCCAGCTCCCCATGCGGGCGATCTTCTGGGCTCGCGCCAGGCGGGTTTCGCTCTGGCGCAGGGATTCTTCGGCACGGTGCAGCCGTTCGCGGGTTTCGGCATCGTGGAGGGTGCGCAGAACCGCCGCCGGCAGACGATCCAGGAAGCTCGTGTCCTTCAGCAGATAGTCGCAGGCGCCGGTCTTCATCATCTGAACCGCAAGGAGGGCGTCATCCCGGCCGGTCACCATGATGAACGGCACGGAAAGCCCTCGGTCGGAGATCTGTTCCAGGATGGCGACGCCGGTCATGTCGGGCAGGGAATAGTCGAGGATGATCAGGGAGGGGATCGTAGCGGAGAACAGTTCCATGGCCTCCCGGCCACTGGCCGCTACGATGGCCTTGAAGCCGTGTTCCTGGATGGTGGCCGACGTCAGCTCGGCAAAGGCAATGTCGTCCTCGATGATGAGGATGGTGCTTCCGGCCTTTATATTGTGGGGCGATCCCGTCATGCGCTCTCTTTTCGTTGCTCGGTACAACCCAGTGAGGCTATTTTTTCTTCAGCCGCCAGCCGTCCTTGTTCACCTGCGGCACGCGGGAGATCGCCAGGGAATTGGGTGGCACGTCGAGGGTGACGGTCGTTCCGGCCGCCACCAGGGAGTTGCGGCCCACGGTGACCGGAGCCACAAGTTGCACGTCGCTGCCGATGAATACCTGGTCCCCGATGACCGTGCGGTGTTTGTTGACCCCGTCGTAGTTGCAGGTGATGGTGCCGCAGCCGATATTGACGTCGCGGCCGATCTCGGCGTCTCCCAGATAGGTAAGGTGGGAGGCCTTGGAGCCTTCCCCCATGACGATCTTCTTGGTTTCCACGAAATTGCCGATCTTGACGTGGGTGTGCAGCACCGTTCCGGGGCGCAGATGCGCCATGGGGCCCACGGCCACCGCTTCATGCAGTTCCGAATTCTCCAGGACCGACCCCGACTTGATATGGCAATTGTCGGCGAGACGGCAGCCGGAGATGGTGACGCCGTTCTCGATTACGCAGCCGGAGCCTATAATCGTACTCCCGCTGAGGTGGCTGTTGGGGTGGACTACGGTGTCGGGGCCGATGGTGACGCCCTGGTCGATGTAGGTCTGGTCGGGATCGATGATGGTCACGCCGGACAGCATCAGCTCACGGTTGATGCGCCGGCGCAGAATGCGCGCGGCTTCGGCCAGCTGGCTTCGGTCGTTGACCCCCATGATCTCCTCGGCGTCGTCGCTGCACAGGGCCTGGCAGGCCAAGCCTTTTCGGACGGCCACGGCAACCAGGTCGGTCAGGTAGAATTCCTTTTGGGCGTTGTCGCTTCCCACGCTGTCGATGTTGCCGAACAGGAAGGCCGCATCCATACAGTAGATGCCGCTGTTGATCTCGCGGATATCCTGCTCCTCCGGGTCGGCGTCCTTCTGTTCGACGATCCTCAGCACCGCCCCCCTGTCGTCTCGCACGATCCGGCCATAACCGTAGGGATCGTCCAGGGTGGCGGTCAGGATGGTCACCGCCGCCCCCTGGGCCTGGTGAAAATCGATCAGCCTCTTCAACGTCTCCGCCCTCAGCAGGGGGGTATCCCCGCACAGGACCAGAACGGTTCCGCTGAAACCGGCCAACGCCTCACGGGCACAGGCCACGGCATGGCCGGTACCGAGCTGTTCCTCCTGGAGCACGCAACGGATGTCCTTTGCCCCGTGATAATGCCCCTGCACGGCTTCCGCCTGGTGTCCGACCACCAGGACCACCGGCGTCGCCCCCACCGCCCGGGCCGCCGTTACGGAATAATCGATCATCGGCTGTCCGGCCGCGGGGTGCAGGACCTTTACCAGACCGGATTTCATGCGGGTTCCCTTGCCTGCGGCAAGCAGTATTGCGGCAATGTTATCCATCTTGAGTAATACTCCGATTATGAAGGGTATGCGACACCTGACCGTACAGTTTATGTGATGCCTGAAACCCCGTCAAGCATTCTATGTGCTCTCTCCCTATTGACGGGGCCTGTCGTCGGGAACAACAGCCTAATTTTTATTGCCAATGGGGCGGTGTTCTGCTAACTTTCCGAAATAACGTTAAAATAACAGAGGAGTCCCTGTCCTGTATGCACGATACCTGGCTGGAGGTGGCCTGCGAGCTGCCCAATGAACTGGCTGATATTCTGGCGGAGTACCTGGCCGGCGTCTCGGGTGCCGGTGTCTGCGTCGAAAATCTGAACGTGGATGCCTTCTCTCCCTCCGAAATAGCGCACAGTCCGCTCATGACCGTCAAGGCCTACTTTAGCGCCGACGACGATATGGATGCCCGTCTGGCGGAAATCTCGGCCTTCCTGGATGACCTGGCCGGCGCCAATCCGGGCGCAGCCATCGGCAAACCAACCGTTGCGACGGTGAAAAGCGAGGATTGGAGCACGAGCTGGAAGGCCAACTTCAAGCCGCTCCGCATCGGTCGCCGGCTTCTGATCGTGCCCACCTGGGAACGGGCCGAGGCCGGGCCGGACGATATCGTCCTCAGCCTGGACCCGGGCATGGCCTTCGGCACCGGCGGGCACGAGACCACCCGGCTCTGCCTGGAACAGGTGGAAACGGTTCTGCTCGGCCGGTCGGCCGGGCCGCCTCCGTCGGTGCTGGATCTGGGGACCGGTTCCGGCATCCTGGCCATGGCTGCGGCGCGCCTGGGCGCGGGCCGTGTCTGTGCCGTGGACATTGACCCGGAGGCGGTGGAGGTGGCGCGGGAGAATCTGGCGATCAACGGCCTGGCGGAGCGGATCGAGTGTAGCGCGACCCCCCTTGAGGCCTTGGAAGGCCCCTTTGACGTCATCCTGGCCAATATCCTGGCCGAGGAACTGGTCCGGCTGGCCCCGCAGCTTGCGGTGCGGCTCGCCCCGAACGGCGTGCTGATCCTGTCCGGTATCCTGGCCGAGAAGGAGGCCTTCGTGCGCGGCGGATTCGCCGCCCAGCCCCTGGTCTACCTGCAAACGGCGCATCAGGGGGAGTGGGTGGCGATGCTCTACCGTAAGGACGGCAGAACAGCATGAGCCGTCGGCGCTTCATGATATCGTCCCGGAACATCCGTGACGGCTACGCATCCTTCAATGGCGATATCTTCAACCACATGGTGCGGGTGCTGCGGCTCGGCACCGGCGATGGCGTGACCCTGGTCGATGAGGCTGGCAACGAGCATGACGGGGTTATCGACCAGGTTGCCAAGGAATGGGTCGCCGTCAGGATCGAAGCGCCGTGCCGGCCGACAGTTGTTGCGGCCGGGGATAGTGAGGTGGAGATCACCATCTGCCAGGCCCTGCCCAAGGGCGAGAAGATCGACCTGATCCTGCAGAAGGGGACGGAGTTGGGGGTTCATGGCTTTCACCTGTTTGGTGGCCGCCGTTCCGTGGCGCGGGTCCGCGAGGAACAGCTGGCTGCAAAGTTGGAGCGCTGGCGACGGATAACGGCCGAGGCGGCCCGCCAGTGTAACCGCCGTTCGATCCCCGCGGTCTCGTGGTCTTCGTCCGCGGATGAGGTAGCCGGGGCGACGTCCCAGGAGCTCCGTCTGCTCTTGTGGGAGGGGGAACAAAAACAAGGTCTGAAATCGGCACTTGATGGCCGGGCCTGCCCCGCTTCCGTCATCGTGGCGGTCGGTCCCGAGGGGGGCTTCGATCCCCTTGAGGTGCAACAGTTCCTCCAGCAGGGATACCTGCCGGTTTCCCTGGGAACCAGGATTCTGAGGACCGAAACCGCCGCTATTGCCATTACCGCAATTTTACAGTATATTTGGGACGCGATATGACCTTATGCATGGATACGCTCTCAACCCTGAGGTAGCGAGGAACCGTCGATGAAATGTCCCAAATGCGGATACAACAGCTTTGAGTACAACGACAATTGCCCCAAGTGCCTCAACGATCTTACCGGTTACAAGGCAACCTATGGGATCAAGGCCATGGCGTTGCCCCTGGCGGCCCGGATGGACATGGCCCGGTCCATGGCGGACGATATCCGCGTGGACAGCCATCCTGCGGAGGCTGCGGATATAACCCCCGACATGTTCTCTTTTGATTTTGACGATGCCGGGTCGGGAACCGCACGGGAAGAAAGCGACCCCTTCGACTTTGACGAGGGGCCGACCGATTCATCGTTGCCGGGCCTGGACGACCTTTCCTTCGGCGAAGAGTTGCAGACTGCCCAGGCCAAGGCCGAGGAAGACGCCTTCGCCAGCCTCCTGGAGACGATCCCGCAGAAGAGCGCTGCGGCCCCGGTCGGCAAACCGGCTGTTGTGAACGAGGAGTTTGATCTGGAAAATTTTTCCTGGGACGATACCCTGGATTCCGTCGATGACGGCAAGCCCGCCAAACCCCACGAGGATGACTTCGGCAGCCTGTTCGGCGGTGCAAAAAAGTAGCAGCCGATTTTGACGTGGTAGCCGCCAGGGCCCGTTCCCCCTTTCGTTCCAGGGCGGACGGGCCTTGGCATATCTATCAGGTTGTTGAAAAACAGTGCAGGTGCGACGACCTGACTATTTTTGAATAATCTGGGTTTTTCAACAGCCTGATACACGGAGTCCCACGTGTCCCAACGCATCGCCATCCTTCCCGAAACCATTACCAACAAGATCGCCGCCGGAGAGGTGGTCGAGCGGCCGGCATCGGTTATCAAGGAGTTGCTTGAAAACGCCCTGGATGCCGGCGCAACGGAGATTTTCGTGGAGATCGGAGCGGGAGGGCGCCGGCTGATCCGCATTACGGACAACGGCCACGGCATGTCCCGGGAGGACGCCCTGCTTTCGCTGGAACGCCATGCTACCAGCAAGATCAGAACCGACAGCGACCTTGACGGCATCCTTACCTTGGGATTCCGCGGTGAGGCGCTCCCCTCCATCGCCTCGGTCTCCCGTTTCCGGCTGGCGAGCCGTGAAGCCGACAGCCTGGAAGGGACCGAGATCATCGTGGAGGGGGGGCGGGTCCGGGACGTGAAGGCCTGTGGCATGGCACCCGGCACGGTCATCGCGGTGGAACAGTTGTTCTTCAATACCCCGGCGCGCCTCAAGTTCCTGCGCAGCGCCGAAACCGAGACGGGACACGTGGGAGACACCGTGGCCCGCATGGCGGTTTCCCGCCCCGACGTGGCTTTCAGTCTGGTGAGCGACGGCCGGGAACTGCTGCGGGTGCAGCGCAGCGACCTGCGCCGGCGCATCGCCCAGGCCGTGGGCAAGGATGCCGCCGACGGCCTCCACGAGGTTTCCAACTCGGCGGGCGACGTCACCGTCACCGGTTTCATCTCCGGCCCCGCGGTCGTCCGGTCCACCACCTCGGCCATGTTCACCTACATCAACGGTCGCTTTGTCCGGGACAAGGTGGTGCAGCACGCCATCATGCAGGCATACCGGGGGGTGATCGACCGCGGCCGTTATCCCGTCCTGGCCCTGTTCCTCCAATTGCCGCCCGGAGAAGTGGACGTTAACGTTCATCCCACCAAGCACGAGGTGCGCTTTCGCCGACAGGCCGCCGTGCACGACGCCCTCCAGGCCGCCCTGGAGGAGGTGCTGCGCCGGTCTCCCTGGCTGGCCCACCGCCTGGAGCTGCCGGCGGCACCAGCGGCGCTGCCCGTCGGCCAGGCCTACCGGGAGCGGATCGCCGCCGCTGCCCAGGCGTCCCTGTTGCTTGCGCAACCGGTGGCGTACCTGTCGTACGCGGCTGCCGTTCCCGGTGTCGGTAAGGGAACAGTTGGTCCTGCCGACGCTGTTCCCCCTACCGGTGCGCCGGTTTCGGTCCGTGATCACGCCGAACCGTTCCGGTCGGAGCCCGCACCTGCGCCTCCCGAAGCCACTGGCTATTTTTCTGCCCTGGTGGTCATCGGCCAGTTTCACGGCGAATATATCCTCTGCCAGTCCGGCGCCGAACTGGTGATCATTGACCAGCACGCCGCCAGCGAGCGGGTCGCCTACCAGCGCCTGCGGCAACAGTTCCGGTCCGGCGGGGTCGAGTCGCAGCGTTTGCTCTTTCCCGAGACCTTGGAACTCTCTTTCAGCGAGGCAGCTCTGGTGGGACGTTTCCATGGCGACCTCGCCCGGATCGGCTTTGACCTGGAGCCGTTCGGCGGAGCCACGGTGATCGCCTCCGCCCTGCCGCGCGTGGCCGCGGACGGCGACGGCATACGCCTGGTGCGGGATATCCTGGCTGAGCTAGCCGCACTGGGAACCAGCGCCGCCTTCGATGACGCCCTCGACGGCCTGCTGGCCCGTATCGCCTGTCATTCGGTGGTGCGCGGTTTCCACCCCCTGGAGAGCCGCCAGATCAATGAGCTGCTGCGGGCCATGGACGAGACCGATTTCGCCGCCAGTTGCCCCCACGGCCGGCCGGTATCCCACACCATCACCCTGGGGGAATTGGAAAAGATCTTCAAGCGGACCTAGGAGGTTGTTGAAAAGCAGCCACCTTAGCGCCTATCGGCGTCCCGCTAAAACGTGATGACTACGCTATCGCTCCGTCACCGATAATTATGCTTACGCATAATTATACGCCGCCATCCTCGAAGGCCCTTTCGTGCGGCGTAGCGCTGCGATCCCTCACCCAATCCCTCTCCCTGAGGGAGAGGGCACAGCATGCTTTCCCCCACTGGGGGAGAGATAGAGAGAGGGCAGCCTCCTCAGGGTCTTTAGCAGAACCGTTCCGGTTCTGTCCCTGCGGGATGAACTCCGCTGGCGCTTCGTCACCGATAATCGCCGGAGGCGATTATACTACGGGTGCGACGATCCGACTATTTTTGAACAACCCCGGTTTTTCAAAAGTCTGTTACTGAAAGGCACCATGAACTCTCACAACAGGCCCAAGATACTGGCCGTCGTCGGCCCGACCGCTTCCGGCAAGAGCGAGCTGGCCCTGCGTCTGGCCCGCGAACTGGGCGCCGAGATCGTCAACGCCGACTCCATGCAGGTCTATCGCGGTATGGATATCGGCACCGCCAAGCCGACACCGGAGCAGCGCACCGGTGTACCGCACCACCTGATCGACGTGGCGGCGCCGGACCGATTGTTCTCCGCTGCCGATTTTGCCGAAGCGGCCGACGAGGCCATTCGTGCCATTACCGCCCGCGGCAGGCGTGTCATAGTGGTGGGCGGCACCGGGCTGTACATTCGCGCCCTGTTGAAGGGGTTGGTGGACTCCCCCAGCGGCGCGGGCGAGGTAAGGAAGGCGTTGCAGGAAGAAGCCGCCCGAGTGGGCAATGAGGCCATGCTGGAGCAGTTGCGGCAAGTTGACCCGGAACTGGCGGCCCGCATGCATCCCAATAACCTGGTGCGCATCATCCGCGCCCTGGAGGTGCACCGCCTGACCGGTATCCCCCTGTCCCGACACCAGCAGGAGCACGCTTTCAGCGCCCGGCGTTACGACAGTCTCCAGATCGGCATCAGTATCGACCGCACGGAACTGTACGCCCGTATCGAGGCGCGGGTTGACCGGATGCTGGCGGAGGGGCTTGCGGACGAGGTGCGGGGACTGGTGGCCCAGGGGTATGGCCGCCACCTGAAGGCCATGCGCGCCATCGGTTACAAGGAGACGGCTGCGTACCTGGCGGGCGAATGCAGCCTGGAGGAGGCCCTGGAACTCATGAAACGGGACACGCGCCGCTATGCCAAGCGCCAATTGACGTGGTTCAATGCCGACCCGGACATATTATGGTTTGAATATCCGGGAAAGTTTGCTACAATTTTGCAGCATGCTATTGAATTTTTTTGAATAACAGGAGGAACTCCCCTCATGGCAAAAGCACCCTTCAACATTCAGGACCAGTACCTCAATCAGGCCCGCAAGGAACGTGTTCGCGTGGTCGTGACCATGATGTCGGGCGACAAGCTGGAAGGCCATATCAAGTCCTTCGACAACTTCTCCGTGCTTTTGGACTTCAACGGCGACATCCTGATCTACAAACATGCCATCTCCACCATAACCTCGGCCGACGGCGCCTTCCGTCTGCACCAATAACCCGCTTGGCCGCCTCCGGGGTGCCGCGGTCCCGGAGGCGGTCTCCTCAATCAGGCCCCCATGAACAAAAGCACAAAGATCCTTCTGGCAACCGCCCTGCCGCTCGTGGCCCTGGCGGTGGTCATCCTCCATTTCTCGTCCTCCGTATTTCTGCAACTGTTTCTGGCCTTTGCCCTGGCCTACATGCTCAACCCCGCGGTGGTTTTCCTGGAGCGGAAGGGGTGCGGGCGCATCCCCGGCATCCTGATCGTGTTCACCGCCGCCCTGGTGATCTGCGCCGGCATCGCCGTTTTCTTCGTGACGTCCCTCGGCAGTGAATTCTCCAGCATGCAGCTTAACCTGCCCGCCTACGCCCAGCATCTCTACGAGATTACCCCGGCGGCGGTCAAGTCGTACCTGGGAATAGAAACCCCGAACAGGCTTGCCCTGCGTCTGGATGAGGTTGTGAGCCAGGCCCGCGGTGTTGCGCCGGACATTGTCAAACCGGCCCTGAATCTCCTTCGGGAGGCGTTTTCCTCGACGGTCGCCCTTGTCCTCGCGCTTCTGGGGTACTTCATCATTCCGGTCTACCTCTTCTACCTGCTGGCCGACCTGCCCCAGTTGAAGGAATTCATCCAGTCGTTCATCCCCGAGCGCCACCGGGGCGTGTACAACGAAAAGCTCGGGGAAATCGATGCGGTGCTGGCCGGGTTCATCCGCGGCCAGCTCTCGGTCTGCGCCATCCTGGCGGTACTTTACAGCATCGGCCTGTATTTGATCGGCATCGACCTGGCCATCGCCATCGGCACCCTGGCCGGCATTACCTTCATCATCCCCTACGTGGGCACCATCATCGGCATCTGCCTCTCGGTCGCCATGGCGCTGCTCAAGTTCCACGACATGCTCCATCCCCTGCTCTGCCTGGGCTGGTTCTGTCTGGTCCAGACCCTGGAGGGGACAGTCATCACCCCCAAGATCGTAGGTGATACGGTCGGCCTCCATCCGCTGGTGGCCATCGTGGCTCTCCTGATCGGCGGCCAGATCTTCGGCATCATGGGGATGCTGCTGGCCGTGCCGGCCACTGCCGTGCTGCAGGTCTTCCTGCGCTCGTTGGCGGCCTGGTATCGCCAGTCGGACTTCTACCGGGGGGTGTGATGAACGGGCTTGTCATCGAAGCGGTCGCGCCCGGCTCCATCAGCGGGGAGATGGGCGTGGAGCCGGGTGACCGGCTGCGGTCCGTCAACCATCACCCCCTGCGGGACATCATCGATTACAGCTACCACACCGCGGTCGCCGATGAACTGCTGCTGGAGGTCGTCAAGCCCGACGGCGAGGTGTGGGAACTGGAGATCGAACGGGAGCCGGGAGAACCGCTGGGGCTGACCTTCCCGGCCCCGGAACCGGCCCGATGCCGCAACAATTGCCTGTTCTGCTTTGTCCACCAGCTTCCCAAAGGTCTGCGCAAGCCGCTCTATGTCAAGGACGAGGACTACCGTCTCTCCTTTCTCAACGGCAATTACGTCACCTTGGCCAACCTGAAGGCCGCCGAGTTGACCCGCATTATCGACCAGCGCCTCTCGCCGCTGTATATCTCCGTCCATGCCACCAATCCCGCCCTGCGCGAACAATTGCTGGGCCGGCAAGGTATCCCCCCCATCCTTGGTCAACTGCGGGATCTGGCCGCCGCGCGCATCGCCATGCATACCCAGGTGGTGCTCTGTCCCGGCCTTAACGACTGCATTGAACTGGAGCGTACCGTCAATGATCTGGCCGACCTCTACCCGGCGGTGCAATCTTTGGCCGTAGTGCCGCTGGGGCTGACCCGCCACCGAGGGCGCCTGCCCCAACTCACGCCGGTAGATGCCGACTATGCGCGGGACTTCCTCACGGTCTGGGGGCCGCGGGCCACGGCCCTTCGGAAGCGCCTGGGCGAGCCGTTCCTGTTCCTGGCCGACGAGTTCTACCTCAAGGCCGGCCTCCCTTTTCCGCCCCTTCGAGACTACGGCGACCTGCCCCAGATCGAGAACGGGGTCGGCATGGTGCCACTTTTTCAGCGGGATGCCGCACAGGTGCTGCGGACGGCCCGCCCGGTGGGCGACGTGCGGGCCACGGTGGTGACCGGCATCTCGGCCGTTGGCTTCGTGGGGGAGTTTCTGGCCCGGCTGGGGGAGAGGACCGGCGCCCGGATCGTGCCGGTGGCGGTGGAAAACCGCCTGTTCGGCGAAAGTGTGACGGTCAGCGGCTTGGTGGCGGGAAACGACATCATGGCCGCGCTTGAGGGACGGGAGATCGGCGGGGGGCTTCTGGTGCCGGACGTGATGCTCAAGGAAGGGGAGGGGTTGTTTCTGGACGACGTATCGCTGGAAGAGTTGCAGAGGCGCCTCGGCCGCCCGGTGCTGACTTTCGATTGCACGCCCCGCGGCTGCTACCGGGCGCTCCGGCGGCTGTCCCGCCTGGCTGCGGAGAAACCTTTGCCCGCAGCCCTTTGAACTTTCTCAGAAACATTGGCGCGTGGAAAAAGAGCCCGGCTTCCGCCAGGCCCTTTCCCATGTGGTTTAATTGGTGTTCCCTTCAGTTCAGTGGGTGGTGACCTCGGTGCAATCCTTGCGGTCCCACGAATCCAGCTCTCCGTTTTCCAGTCGCACCTGGATGGTCTCACCCTCGTAGGTGCAGCCGAACGAGTATCCTATCCGCCCGCTCTTCAGATTGCGGAGGGGGACGTGTTCTTCGCGCCGCTCGGTCCAATAGCAGACATGATCGAACTGTCTTGTTTCCATGCTTTCTCCCCCCTTTCCCTTTTTTGTCCTTGTTGGCTCTAGGTATAGTATAGCCATCTGGACCATGTCCCGCAAGCCCCCTTCCTCAGGTGCTATCCGACCCGGTCGTGGTGTGGTCGTTCCCGCCATGCCGCTAAAATTGCATACATTTCATGTTGTCTCCATCCGCCTGTAACAATCCTGCGGTATGGTATGCAACAAGAGATTAATCCGGGTTTCGGGTGTCTCTGCCACGTCCAAAGGAGGGCTGACATGACGATCCGCCTCGACGAAGACTATTATTACTGGTGTTGCGACTGGTGCGACACCGAAAACCTCGTGCTTTGGGCACGGCTGCATACCGGGGCCTACTGTGGCGCCTGCCATCGCCCCGTGAACCTGGCCGATCCCCATGGCGCCACCATCGACAACTCGATTGCCGCCGGCTTGTGCTGAGGCGGGGTACGGCCATCAACGTCTGGATATAACCTGCGATTCTGCTATCATGAAGAGCAGCCGGGGGGAAGCGTCCGATCCGCCTATCCTCGGTGCTTACTTCCCCAAAGGTGAGCTGCCCGCCGCACCGGGCCGGCAGCGAGACATCCGGACCCCATGTACAGCAGCCCCTTTCTGGTCATAAATCCCGATTCCGGCAGTTTCAGCCGCAGGCGCATCGTGCGGGTGGTCAATGACCTCAAGCGTTGTGGCCTGTTTCCCGTCATCCACCCGGTAAGGAATCCCGCCGAGGCACTCCCCTGTTGCCAGGCCATCCGCCGGGTGCGCGAACATCCCTTCATCATCGTCGCTGCCGGGGACGGAACGTTCAACGCCGTCATCAACGGCCTCGGCCCCGGACCGGCAACCCTGGCGGTGTTACCGCTGGGAACCTCCAATGTCCTGGCGGCGGAGTTAGGAATCTCGTCCCTCGCGGACGGGATAGCGCGGATTTGCGCGGGCAAGACCATGCCGCTGTCGGTAGGGCTTCTGGAGCTTACCGCAAGTCGCCGTTATTTTGCCCTGATGGCAGGCAGCGGGTTGGACGGAGCCGTGGTGGGCGGCGTGAGGGGAAAAGAGAAACGGGTGCTGAAACAGGGCGCCTATGCCCTGTCGGCATTGAGGGCTGCGTTTGAGTGGGATGACGGCATGCAGGAGATCATCGCCGATGGTACACGCTGCCTCTGCCATACGGCGGTCGTATGCAACGCCTCCCGTTATGGCGGCCCGTTCCGGCTCTCGCCCGGTAGCGACCTGTTCCGGCCCGGCTTTGAGATCGCCTGTGTCACGAGCGGCACCAGAAGGGCGTACCTGGCCATTGTCCGCAATCTCTTCCTGGGGCAACCGCTGCCGGGTACGGCTGTTACCTGGCTGACCGCTACTGAACTCGAATTGCCGGGTACAAAGCCGATCCAGATCGATGGGGATTTCGTCGGGCATGGTCCGGCAAGGATCACGTCGGTAGCCGATTTTGCCCACCTCATCGTTTAGCCGGCATCCCTTGGGGCGGCTCCTGCTGCTATGCGGCCTCGCCTGCCTCGCGGTCTGGCCCGGCCGCGCCCTGGCCACCCCCGGCCGGCCTCTCGCGATCGCCATCCGTGCGCCTCAATCCCTTCTCAGCCACCCCCCGGTGCGGTTGGCCTTCGACGACACCATCGTCCTGCTGCGCCGCGCCTTTCCTTTTGCGCTGGTCCGCCCCGGCCAGGGGCGAGCCCAGGTCGTCATCCGCTTGCCGGCGGTTCCCGATGCCACCGTCGCCGCCCATCCGTCCGTACCGCCCGACAACTCCTATTGCTGGCGATCAACCCGTCGCGGCGGCGTCATTACCCTGAAACTGGCCGCCTCGACCCCGGAAGGGGTGGCAAACGGCCTCTACGCACTGCTCCAGGAAAAACTCGCCCTGCGTTTCATTCACCCCCGGCAGACGCTCTACCCCTCATACCGCTCCTGGCCGCTCGCGTCCGCCTTTACCTTTGCGGGAGCCCCACGGTTTCCCGTCCGGGGGTTTCACATCCATACCCTGCATCCCGTCGAACTGACCGGACCGCTGATGAATCCGGCGTTGGACGGTGGCCTGGACGCGGTAAAGGAATACATAGACTGGCTGGCCCGCAATGGTCAGAACACCATGCAATTCTTCCTGCTGCGGGAGATCGACCGTGAAGGCTGGATCGGCCATGCCGCCCGTATCGTCGAGTACGCCCACCAGCGCGGCGTGCGCTGCGGGGTGGAGATCTCCCTGTCCATGCTCCAGCAGCAGGCCTTTCAGTCCCTGGCCCTGCTGCGCCCGTATCCCTCCTATTGCCGCCAGGTGGACGCCACCCTGGCGTGGCTGTTCCGAGTCCACTGGGACTTCATTACCCTGGAGCCGACCATGGGAGAGCATCTCCCTTTTCTGGGCCGACTGCTTCCGGACGTGCAGCGCCACCTGGAACGCGAGGTGGCGTTACGCTACGGTTCGCGGCTCATGTTCGCCACCCATGTCATCCCCTCCGACCGGGGTGAAAAGGTGCGCCGCCCCCTGGAGCCGACCAGCGGTATCCTGATCCATACGGTCATGTGCTATTCCGTCTCGGAGCCCCGTGCGCCAGTCTACGGCAATGTGAACCAATGCTTCATGCTGGATGCAGCCCGGGAGGAAATCCACCGCCGGGAAACCTGGTACTGGCCCGAGTCGTCCTATTGGGTTGGGTTCGACAGCTCGGTGCCGCTGCTCCTGCTCCCCTATCTGGACAGCCGCTGGAACGACCTGGACCTGATGGCCCGCTTGGGGGCGGCCGGGCATCTCACCTTCACCTCCGGCTGGGAGTGGGGGTACTGGCTGATGGATTGGAGCATCGCCCACTGGTCGTGGCGTTTCAGCGACAACGGCCGGCCGCGGGGGGGCGGCCCGCTCGCCCCGCTCGACAGCCTGCTGCCGGACCAGCGGTTGCACGGTCTGTGGGGTGAAGCGCTGCGCCTGCAGAATCACTATCTGAAAGAGCGCGACCTGATGCGCTACCTGGCGGCGCTGACCCCCTTCTCCGAGCTGCCCCATCCCTTTGACCGCCCCTTCCAGCCCGAGCCGGGCTTTCGTTATTCGTGGCTGCTGAACGATGCGCCCGACGGGGAGGTGCAGGCCGTGCTCACGGGTCCGGTGGCCGATATGGAGGCCTATGGCCGTGCCATGACCGCCCTTGCAGCGCGCATAGACTCCCGGCTTGCGCAGCTCGAAGCAGCACAGGGAAGGCGTCTTAGCGACCCGCTCCGGGTGGCTCGTGAGCTGAACCGCGGCCTGCAGGTAACGGCCCTGCGCGCCCGCCATCGTGCCCTGACCCTGCGGGCGCTTGTGGCAAAACGGAGGGGAGTTGGCAAATCCCCCGGCCGGGCGGAGGGATTCCTTGCCAGCGCTGCAGCGGCTCGGATGGAGGCCCTGGTGTTAGTGGCCCGACAGGAGTCGGGCTATCGCTATCCGCTGGACCGGATCGCCCGCCGCACCGCCAGCCCGACCGCCTATCCCTTCGGTTATCTCTATCCGGCAAGCCGGCTGTTCTTCTGGGAGCGCGAGGAGGAACAGGTCAGGCGCGAACGTTTCGACGCCTTCTTCATGAATCTATGGGATTTTCGGCGCACGCTCGGGCTGGAGAGTCTCGTTCATTGACCGCATGGCGTGATGGGGATCGGTAGCCTTTCGTATTATATTGCCCCTTGACAGGCTCCCGGCGAGGACGTATTGTCTCCTAAACAGGAATGATTACTGATTATAGAATTGCCATCAAGTAGGAGCAGCTCGGAAAGGGCATCAACAGGGGGGCAGGCAAAAGTGGCCGACCCGGCGCCTTGAGGCCATGAACGTGCTTACCTGCGGCAACATCCTGTCCATTTTCAGGAAGGTCCGTGATACATATCCCGCCGTCAACCACAGAGAGGAGAACAAAAACATGTCATTGAAAGGAACCCGTACCGAGAAGAATATCCTCACCGCATTCGCCGGCGAAAGCCAGGCCCGCAATCGCTATACCTATTTTGCCGCACAGGCGAAGAAGGATGGTTATGTGCAGATTGCCGAGATCTTCGAGGAAACGGCCAACCAGGAGAAGGAGCATGCCAAGAGGCTATTCAAGTTTCTGGAAGGGGGCGATGTGGAGATCAGCGCCGCGTTCCCGGCCGGGAAGATTGGGACCACTGCGGAAAACCTGCTGGCCTCCGCCCAGGGAGAACACCACGAACAGGCCGAGATGTACCCGGAATTCGCCGTTATAGCCAAGGAAGAAGGCTTCCCGGTACTGGCCGCCGTGTTCGCGGCCATTGCCGTCGCCGAAAAGCAGCATGAAAAACGTTTCAGGGCGCTCCAGACAAATATCGAGAACGATCGGGTTTTCCGGCGGGACGAACCGGTGGTCTGGAGATGCCGCAACTGTGGCTACCTGCACGAAGGAGCGGCAGCCCCGGAGCTATGCGCAGCCTGCGCCCATCCCAAAGCCCATTTTGAGCTGCTGGCCGAGAACTACTGATCACGGGAAGTACCGTTTGTGAGGCCCGACGTAATGTAAAGCCCCTGTTTCTGTCCGTTGCCGGCGCAGAAGCAGGGGCTTTTATTATGCGCCCGGCACATGGCCCCGACGGTAAATGGCCGCCAGAGCGTGGCTGCGGTAGTAGTGGCTGACCCGCTGCATGCCGTGGGGGGCAAACAGGGCGTCCAGTTCGCGATGGCTGAGGGTCTTGGCGCACGTGCCGGATGAAAGGTAATCGTTGCAGGAACCGTCGCATGGGGCGTCCGGTTGGCGGCAGCGCACTTCCATCATCAGGTAGCCACCCGGCTTGAGGTTGGCGACGGCCGTCTCCAGATAGGTGTACCGTTCGTCCTCTGCCATGATGATATTGAAAACATAGGTGGAAAGCACCAGATCGACGCCTAACCGGCTGCCGGGAAGCTCGTCCGTGGCCAAGAGGCGCTTTACCTGTCGCGCGGCCGGGCGGGACCGCAGCCGTTCCACCTGTTCCGGCAGGTCCGCGGCGTAGACGGTAAAGCCCTGCTCCGAAAGATAACAGGCGTTGCGCATGGTGCCGGTACCGTAGTCCAGCACCGTCAGGGCGTTCTGGCTTTTGAAGAAACGGTTGTAGCGTCTGACGCTTTCAGCTGCTGCACACATGAGAACAAGTTCCTCCTGTCAGGATCGATCATCCGTAACGTACACGTAGCGGGTCGGGGCGCCGTCTCCCCGAATGACTCCGGCGACCCCCGATCCGGCGAGCAGCTTCAGGGTGCGGTAGACCGTGACGTAGCCGACGGGGTGGTCCTGGGCCCGGAGTTCCCGGAAGAGTTCATCCGCGCTCAGGCTCCGCCCGTGGGCGAGGAAGGTCGCCAGGATGAGGCGCCGCTGCCGGGTCAGCTTGAGCCCTCTGGCGCAGATGTAATCACGGAATTTCTGCTTATGGTCCGGCGTCACTTGTCGCCGCACCCGCCGCCGTCACAACCGGGACAATGCCCTTTCTTCTTCCAGAGCGAGCGGTAGAGCAGCCAGGCAGCGCCGGCCAGTATGGCGATCATCAGCACGATATCCAACGTTCCCACGTCACACCCCCAGTCCCAGGAGCAGCCCCCCCTGGTAGACGATCATCGCCATCCCCCAGGCCAACACACTCTGGTAGGCAAAGGCCACCCCGAACCATTTCCACGAGCCGAACTCCTGGCGCATGGCGATAGCGACCACCACGCACGGCATGTAGAGCAGGACGAACACCATGAAGGCGTACGCGGAAAGGGGGGTGAAGGTCTGGTGTATGGTCTGCTTCAAGGGCCCCCGATCCTCCTTCTCGTCCGCCGCCAGGCTGGAGACGCCGAAGGTGGAGACCACGTTGGAGACCGATTCCTTCACCGCCTTGCCGAAGGAGACGGCAATCTCCCGCAGGTCTTCTCCGAAACTCGCCTCCGTTTTTTTCTGCTCGTCCTTCTTGGGGGCATAGATCTCGCCCATGGTACCGACCACGATCTCCTTGGCGATGACGCCGGTAATCAGGGAGGAAGCGGCCTGCCAGGTGCCGAACCCCAGGGGGCTCAGGACCGGGGCCATCACCTGCCCGGCCTGTCCCAGGTAGGAATCCTTCTTGTGCTCCACCCCCCAGGGCAGGTTCAGGAGGAACCAGACGAAGATGGAAACCGCAAAGATATAGGTGCCTGCCTTGATCAGAAAGTGTTTTCCCTTCTCCCAGGTGTGCAGGCAGAGGCTGGTGAACGCCGGCATCCGGTAGGGGGGCAGTTCCATGATGAACATGGGCGCCTCGCCCCGGAAGAGAGTGCGCTTGAAGACCACACCCATGACGATGGCCAGGACTATGCCCATCACATACAGGGACCAGATTACCGTGCCGGGGTTGTTGGGGAAGAATGCCCCTACGAAGAGGACGTAGACCGGCAGCCTGGCCCCGCAGGACATGAGCGGGATCAGCAGGGCGGTCAGCACCTTGTCCCGCGGGTTCTCCAGGGTCCGGGTTGCGTAGATGCCGGGCACGTTGCAGCCGAAGCCGAGCAACAGCGGTATAAACGATTTGCCGTGGAGTCCCATGGCGTGCATGGCCCGGTCCATGACAAAGGCGGCTCGCGCCATGTAGCCGCTCCCCTCCAGGAAGGTGATGAAAAACATCATCATGAAGATGACCGGCACGAACACCAGAACAAAGCCGACCCCGGAGATGACGCCCTCAGTGGCCAGGGAAACCGTCCAGTCCGGAGCGCCTACCAGCCCCAGCAGGACCGTCGTCCAGTGCTTGAAAGGGCCTCCCGCCATATCGCCGATCCAGTCTCCGAAGGGCTTGGAAAGGTCGAAGGTAAGCTTGAACATCAGCCACATGGCGGCCAGGAAGATCGGGATACCGAGGAAGCGGTTGAGCACCACCCGGTCGATCCGTTCGGTCAGCTCAGCATGGCGACCCTCCTTTCTGAAGAGAACCTCACGGGCCAGTCCGGCGGCCTGGGAGTAGCGGGCATCGGCCATCACCGCTTCCAGATCCTCACCGTGCCCACGCCGCAGGTGGTGGAAGATCTCCTCCGGCAGGGCGTCCTTTGGCAGGTTGGTTTCCTGGCGCAGCCGTTCGTCTCCCTCCATGAGCCTGAGCAGCAGCCAACGCTCGGGGTACAGACTGAACAGTGCGGGGTGTTCCCGGCGCAGCGTATCGGCCAGGAGGGCCACGGCGGTCTCGATGTCGTCGCCATAGTTGAGGATGCGCGGCGCATGTCCGGCCGGTTGCGCGGCCGTCTCCAGCGCCTTGTCCAGTAACTCATTCAGGCCGTTCTTCCGGGTAGCCGAGGTCGGGACCACGCTGACGCCCAGCATCATTTCGATGTCCCGGATGTTGAACCGGTATCCCTTGGCTGTGGCCTCGTCGTAGATGTTCAGAGCCATGACCACCGGGATGCCCAGTTCCAGCAACTGCACCGTCAGGTACAGGTTGCGTTCCAGGTTGGTGGCGTCCACCACGTTGACGATCAGGTCGGGTCGCTCTTTCACCAGGTAATCACGGGCGATGATCTCCTCCTGGGTGTAGGGGGAGAGGGAATAGGTGCCGGGCAGGTCAACCAGACGGATCTTCCGGCCGTTGTGCTCGAACACGGCCTCCTTTTTTTCCACGGTCACGCCGGGCCAGTTGCCCACCTGGAGCCGCGTGCCGGCGATAGCGTTGATCAGCGTGGACTTGCCCACGTTTGGGTTGCCCGCTACGGCCACCACCAGCGGGCGCGCTCCTGAGGCCGAAGCGGTGTGGTCGGTGTGCGGTGTCTGTTCCGTCATAGCGACACCTCCACTTCGATTCCTTCCGCCTCCTTTTTGCGTAGCGAGAGATGATACCCCTTGATGATCACCTCGATTGGGTCTCCCAGGGGAGCCACCTTCTCAACCCTGACCGGTTCGCCCGCCAGCACCCCCATATCCATCAGCCGCCGCTTCATGGGACCGACAGCCGTCCCGATCCGAACGATCCTCCCCTGTTGTCCCGGCTTCATCATCGCCAGATGCATAACCCTACCTCCGTACCTTTATTTTCATGGCCACGCCGCGATCAATGGCAATCCGTGATTCATCCACCTTCAACAGCACCAGGTTGCCGCTGTTGTTCAACATCTCCACCTGTTTGCCGACCCTGAGTCCCATGTCCTCCACCCGCACGTCCCCCGGTTTGCGCTCCGCCTTGCAGCGGCAGCCGCCGCACTCAGGCGTGCAATCTCCGACCTCGGCGATCTCGCCCCGTTCTCCGGGGCTCATCAATCCTAATGGCATCATTGGCGTGATTTCCTTTCCCCGTCCGCTCCCGCGGGAGCGGACGGCATTCCATAGTGCTAGAATTTGAGCACTGCCCCGTAGAGAAGGGCCAGATCATCCTCCGGCTTGGCGAGCCCAACCTTGACTCCGGCATCAATATCCAGAAATTCTGAGATCGCGTACCGGGCGCCGACCAGCCCATAGCTGCATAACTCGCTGGTTGACCTCTCCTGGGTCGTTGACAGGCCGAAGTCGGTCACCAGCGTCAGTGCCTTTGTGACCTGCGCTTCGCCCGCCAGGGAGCCGAACCAGAGGTCGGAGCGGTTTTCCTCCCTTTGGAGGTCGGTGCGGAAACCATGGTGCTCGTAGCCCACATTGGCGTGGAGCAGGCACGTTCCCTCGGCGAATTCCCTGGTGGCGATGAGGGCACCGCCAAAACCCCAGCGGCCGTCCGAGAGCCCGGCGCTGTATTTGCCGGTCGGCAACAGGACTGTCGGCTTGACGGCAAGGCTCAGGCCCTCGTGTTCGAAGAAACGATACTTCAGCTCCAGGGTCATGTCTCCGAACCCCTCGTTGGTCCCTGCCAATTGACCTCCATCCGTGACCCGTTCGCTGAAGAGATAGGGAACCGCCAGGGACACTCCCAAATCCTTGGTAATTCCGGTATTCACCTTTATCTCGCCGTCGAAGGCCTCTGTACGTCTTGGTACCCCGTTGTCCGATTCCTTGTCGTAGGTGTAGCCCGCGTTCAGCTCGACCTCTGCCTTGCGCGGTTCCACGGTTCCGGTATCGTCCGTGATAAGAGGTGGGCCGGCAAAGGACTGGGCCGCCCCCAGAGTGACCACGCCCGTCAGTACCGCCGCCGCAAGCCGCCGTTTCATGATCCCGCTCCTATTGTTATTCCTCCTGCTTCCGGTGCTGGCTTCAGACATCGTTCCTTCCTCCTGTGTGGTTGATAATATGCATACATTTCAGGCACTCGCGGAGTGTGCAGACCCCGCAGGCATGGTGCATGAAGACCGGGATATCGTTGGCCCTCGCCGCCGTCACGGCCTCGTTTTTGGCCCGGTGGGACACCTTGTTGGTAAAGATCACCACGGCATCGGCATGTTTCAGTTTTGCGGCCATGCCGTTCCTGGCGGTGGAGAATACGCTCAACCGCACGCCGGCCAGCTCGGCCTCCCGTAGATACTGCGGTTCCAGGCGGTCTATCCCGCCGATCAGCACAACACTCATGGTCTTCTTCCTTTTTGTAAAACAGGTAATGATAATCATTATCAATAAGTGGGCAAAAAAAGAGGGATAATGATGCTCTGTCGGGTGTGTATGGTCAGTTCAATTGTTCCGGATTCTCGTCGCTGAGATGAAGGTTCGGAAATCGTCAGGTGTGACAGGGGGGACGGATTTCCACCGCCGATGATTGACTGCTGCAGTGTGTTTTCGTGGTCGGTACACACGGTGTACATCTTGCCCTGTTCGGACACGCAGGACTTCCAGTGTATGAACCATGTGTGCGCTTCCCCTGTGTGATGTATTGGTGGTACGGATGCTGCTCAATGTGATATTGAAAACTAAAATCAATATACGGATCGTTGTCCGGGCTGTCAAGCATAAAAAATCCGGTGCGAAAAAAATATGCGCCCGACAAATCGTTCCGTCGAACAGCCACAAAACTATTGCACATCCTCAACACGGTTGTAATCTTTTCCTGCTATACATAGCAAACATGAGAGTCTACAAAGCAGACCTGCACGTACATTCGAGCCATTCCAACAAGCCCACCTACTGGGCGATGCGCAAGTTCAACTGCCCCGAAAGCTATACCTCGCCCGATTATCTCTATCAGACCGCCAGAAGCCGGGGGATGGATTTCGTTACTATCAGCGACCACAACAGTATCAATGGCGCTCTGGAGATCGCCCATCTGCCGGGAGCGTTCGTCAGTTCGGAGATAACGGCATACTTCCCGGAGAACAGCTGCAAGATCCATGTGGTGGTGCTGCACATCAACGAGGCGCAATTTAACCAGATCATGGAACTGCGCAGGAACATCTACGAGATGGTGGCCTACCTTCACAGCGAGGGCATCGCTCACTTCCTGGCCCATCCACTGTATGCCCAGAACGACAAGCTGACTACCGCCATCATCGAGAAATCTCTGGTGCTCTTCACCACCTTCGAAGTCAGAAACGGTTGCCGGGCCCGGCGGTTCAACGTCTTTACCGAACGGATCGTCGCAGGACTTGATCGCGAAACTCTGGAGCGGCTCGCCAATCGGCATGATATCAAGCCTTACGGTTCCGTGCCCTGGATCAAGGGGATGGTGGGGGGGTCTGACGACCACGGGGGGCTGTTCATCAGCCGGGCTCATACGGCTGTTGACGGTGCCGACAGCGTAGATGCATTCATAGAGGGCGTCAAAGCAGGCCGCAGCCGCGCTGAAGGCGATAACGGCGGCCCCCTGACCATGGCCCACAGCATGTATGGTATCGCCCACAGCTTCTACCGGGAGCGCTTCGGGGAGCGCCGCCGCAGTTCGACCCCCTTCATCAGCGCCCTGATGAATCGCTTCTTCAATGTCGGTTCGGCCAGGGAGTCCTTCGTCGAAAAGCTCCGGTTGTTCGTCCTGAAGAATATCCCGGAGTCTCGAAGTCGCCGCGACCGGAGCTTCGAAGAGGTGCTGGACCGCGAGGCCCGTGCGCTGCTCAACGACAGCGTGTTTCTGGCCACGCTCAAAGGCGCCGACCAGAACCGCACCATCTTCGCCGTGACCAGCTATCTGGCCAACCGGATGATCTACATCTACACCAACCGCTTCATGTCGCTGCCGCTCTCCGCCGGTTTCTTCGACTACGTCACCACCCTCTCCACCATCGGCCTGGTACACCTGCTGGTGACCCCCTACTACCTGGCCTTTCACCACCAGCACAAAGGCAAGGATATCATGCGCGGCCTCAGGGAGACCTTCCCCGATGCCGGAGATGGGGATGGCGGTGAGAAGATTGCCCTGTTCACCGACACCCTGGATGAGATCAACGGGGTGGCGATCACCATCCGCCGACTGATCCAGACCGCCCGCAACCGAGGTGTCGAGTTGACGGTGATTACCGCCGGGGCCGCTGATGCGCCGTTCCCCGAAGGGGTCAAGCGGTTTGAATCGGTGGGCGATTTCGTGCTGCCGGAATATCCCGAGCTGAAGCTCTCCTTCCCGCCGATCCTGGACGTCATGGATTACATCGAACAGGGCGGCTTCACCCGCATCCATGTGAGCACGCCCGGAACCGTCGGCCTGCTGGGGCTCCTGATTGCCCGGATTATGGACATACCGGTGGCCGGCACCTACCACACCGATATCCCCCAGTACGTACGCAGTCTGACCAACGACGAGTTTCTGGAACAGGCGGCCTGGAGTTACATGGTCTGGTTTTACAACCAGATGGAAGAGGTCATGGTGCCGTCCAATGGAACCCGGCAACAGCTCCTCTCCCGCGGCCTGGCAGAGGAGAAGATGAAGCCGCTGCCGCGCTGGGTGGACACGGAGCAGTTCTCGCCGGTCAGGCGCAAACGGGATTTCTGGACCAGTCGTGGCATCCCGGAAGGTATCAGGCTCCTGTACGTGGGGCGGGTATCGAGGGAAAAAGCGTTGGAGCTTTTGGCGGAAACGTTCCGCGAACTGATAGACTCAGGTTTCGAGGCCTCGCTGGTGATCGTCGGCGACGGGCCGTACCGCCAGGAGATGGAGGCCTGTCTTCAGGGATATCCGGCCTTTTTCACCGGGTTCCTGGCGGGCGAGGAGTTGCAGGATGGCTATGCCTCGGCCGATCTGTTCGTGTTTCCCAGCGCCACCGATACCTTCGGCAACGTGGTCCTTGAGGCCCAGTCCTCGGGTTTGCCGGTGATCGTCTCTGATGCCGGCGGTCCGAAAGAGCTGATGGCGGACGGCGAAACCGGGATGGTATTCAGCGCCGGCAGCGGAGAGGGGCTGGCCAACGCCATCAGGTATTTCCTCAACAACCGGGCGGTACTGGCCGAGATGAGCCATAATGCCCGAAGATTCACCCTTCTCAAAGCCCCCGCCAGCGGCGACGTCTACAGCACCATCCTGCAGAGCGGCCGCGCGGCCTGACACCGGATCGAGTTTTTCACCGTAGTTCCTCCCCCTGTTATGCCGGGACAGACGTTTTTGTCCCGGCGATTTTTTTCACAACCGCAACGCATTCTTCATCAACTGTTGCCAATTTGCATCCCGTATGTAACGTCGCCGTGCTTTACTGGAAAAAGTTTGAACAAGAGATCAGGAGGCGACATGAAACCCGTTTCTTCAAAGACCAGCCCGGTAAAAGAGGTTCACCCCGTACTTGTTTCGGCGGCAACCATGGCCCATGGCTTCATGCGCTCCATGGCCATTAAGCCCTATGCGCCGAAAAACCGCCGCCGAGAGTTCAGTCTGATGAAAAACTACCACAGCATGCACAGCATCCGTTGCCAGGTGTTCCGCGAAAAGGGCGCCGGGTCGATGCCGACCATCGTGATTGCCGGTTTCGTGCCCGACGCCACGGAAACGATAGAGTTCCAGCGCCCGCTCCTGCGCAAGTACGGCAGCATCTATTATCTCAACTATCCCCGCAACGGCTTCTCGGTCGAGATGTTTTCCGCCCAATTGTCCGACCTGATCGACGATATCCACGCCAAGGGGAGCAAGCCGCTGATCATGAGCATCAGCTTTGGTTCCGGCCTGCTGGTGGACTTCCTCCGGCGTGCCGATGAACATATCCACGAGAAGATTCGCGGCCTGCTCCTGGTCAGCCCGGTGATCTGCACCGACGACCTGATCCGCCCCAGGGGGGAGAAACGCGACGGTATCCGATTCCTGGAGAGCAGTCTGCAAAAGATTATTACTGCCGACCCGTCCAAACAGGATGAACTGGAGAAACAGGTGGAACGCTCGCGGCGCTGTTTCCAGGCCCTGTTCGCCGCTGGTGCCGAGAACCGGGTGTTGAGCAGCAAGCATCTGGCGATCCGCCGCAAGATCATGGATGTGCTGGCCCATACCTCGGCCCTGGGGGGGTACGAACGGGTCAAGGCGCTACGCGAACTGGAGTTTCCCGCGCTCCACGGCTCGGTTTTCGCCGGTCCGGTTCTGGCGCTCATGGCGGAGAACGAGGAGGATATTCTGGTGCCGCTGTCGCCGACCCTCGCACTTTTTGCCGATTCCACCCGCTACACCAGACTGTTCCCCGGTTGTCGGGTGAAGAAGGTCATTTCCAAGAACGAAGGGGACAGTGTGCCCCACGCCTCGATGATCTTTCATCACGATGCCTACAATCCCCTGCTGGAAAGCTGGTACAGCAAGCTCTCGGCGCCGCTTCTGCAGATGGCGGTCTAAATGGCCCTTATCAAACGAGCATTGCGGACACGGCCCCTGCAAGGGCTGATCAGGCACTCGGCCACCTTCCGGGCCCAACGCTTTCTGGAACTCGATCCACTGTCGGCCCAACGAACCATCTTTCAGCAGCTTGTCTGCGCGGCGGACGGGACGCGTTTTGGCCGCGATCACGACTTCCCGGTCATGGCCGGTCTCCCCTATGACCAGGCATATGCGCTGTTCCGGCAACGGGTGCCGATCCGCACCTATCAGGATTTCTGGGACGAATACTTCCAGGCCGGCTGCCGTACCGGCAGTGACGGTAAAAAGCGCATCTGTCTTGAGGATGTTACCTGGCCCGGCAAGGTGCGCATGTTCTGCGAGACCTCCGGGACCACCGCGCCGACCAAATACATCCCGTTTTCCGGCCAGATGTTCAACGAAAATCGCCGGGCGGCCACGGATATGATCTCCTGCTATCTCGCCGCCCATAGTGCATCGCGTATCGGCTCCGGCAAGATCCTTTACATGTCCGGTTCCACCGAACTGAACGATATGGGGAATGGTGTCTGCTCCGGGGACATGAGCGCCATCACGCTCCGCTTTCGCCCGCGCTGGCTGAGTCACTTCGTCGAGCCCCGTGCGCACGTGTCCGCCCTCCCTTGGGAGGAAAAGCTTCAGGCCATGGCCGAACTGCTGCTGGGCGACCCGGATGTCCGGGTCATCTCCGGTGTGCCGCCATGGATTCTGCTGCTCCTGAAACGGTGCGCCGAGTTGGGCGGCAAACCGCTTGGCGAGCTGCTGCCGCATCTGGAGCTGATCATCCACGGCGGCACCAGCATCAAGCCCTACCGCAGTGAGTTTGAGGCACTCTTCGACGGGCGGCTTCCCAATCTGTTGGAACTGTTGCCTTCATCCGAGGCCTTCATGGCGTTCCAGCAGTACGGTGATGAACAGATGCGCCTTACCCCTTTTTACGGTGCCTTCTTCGAGTTTGTGCGCTTTGAGGACCTGGACGGGCAGGGGCGGCCAGCGCCGGATGCGGAGGCGATCCCGCTGGAACGGGTGCAGGTGGGCCAGCGCTACGCCGTGATCCTCAGCACCTGCTCCGGCCTGTGGCGTTACCACATAGGCGACACCATACGCTTTACCTCGCTTGCGCCGCATTTCATCGAGTTCACCGGCCGTGACCGTTTTCTGGACAAGCTGGAGGAGAAAGTAACCCAGGGAGAGGTGGAACGGGCCATTTCCGAGTTGAACGGCTTCGGAAGCTGGAATGTGCGGGAGTTCATGGTGGGAGCGGACGTGCAGGCCCGGCGGCACGTATGGGTGCTGGCCACGGCGGAAGTGGGCGGGAATGTGGACCAGGCGGCGGAACTGCTGGATACTGCCTTGTGCGACATGAACGCCGATTATGCCACCTTCCGCAGCCAGGGGCGCATCAAGCCGCCCCAGGTACTGGTTGCAGGGGAGGAGGCGATCTATGAGTGGTCCAGAACGGTGCGCGGCAAATTGGGCGGCCAGACCAAGATCCCGCATATCGACCCCACGCCCGATTCCTCCATGATTGCCAGCCTGCGGGAGTTTGCCGGCTGAGATTGAGGGGATGTTTACGGTTGAAACTGTAAGGGCTGCCCGACGGCAGCCCTTTTGCGTTGGTATGGCGGGATACCGGAAGAAACTCAGCGGCGGTTGAGCAGTATCTCCTGGATATCGTAAGCTTCTGCAAGCATCTTTTTCAGGTGCTCCAACTCCTCGAGAGTATATACGGCGGCACCTTTGTCGATGGCGGCATTGAGGCGCCTGATCTTGTCCACAAGATCGATGGAGGTAGTGCCGGAACATTTGTTCGAGATCCCGAGCAGGCACCAGTCCTTTTCCGAGTCTTGGCCGTCGGCGGCAAAGGAAACCCCCGTGGCAATACTCACAGCCATTGCGGCTGCCATGACAGCGCGTTTCATCGTGAAACCTCCCGTGAATTTTGTCTCACTCGTAGCACAGCGGGAAGAGGAAAGAAACCAAAATGCCTGCTGCCGTTTCGGGACCTGCCGCTACCCGGTGGTTCGGGTCAGCGTTGGCAACGAGGGCAGAATACGGTGCTTCGGTTTCCCAGCCGGATCTCCTCCAGCGTCCCGTTGCATCGGGTACAGGTTCCCTTGCCCCGCCCATACACGGCGAACTCGAGCGGGTGGTAGGCGACCGTCTCTTCCATCACCCGGTAGGTGCTTCCCTGGTCGATGGATTCCCGCAACACCTCCTGGATAGTAAAGGCCAGGCGATCAGACTCGGGCTCGGTGAGGGAAGATGCGGGCCGGTCGGGGCGGATGCCGGCGCGGAACAGCGACTCGTTGGCGTAGATGTTGCCGACCCCGGCAACCGTTGTCCCGTCCATGATGAACTGTTTCACCGCAACCTTGCGGGAGCGACTCACCCTGAAGAGATAGTCACCGTCGAAAGCCGCAGTGAGCGGCTCCGGGCCGATCCCGGCCAGGAGCGGATGCCCGGCGGGGGCGTCCGTGGTCCAGGCCACAGTGCCGAATTTGCGCGGGTCGTAGAAACGGAGCACCGAACCCGCGTCCATGCGGATATCGAGATGATCGTGCTTGCCGGGTGGTCCCGGCTCGGGGAGGAACCGGAGAAAACCGGTCATGCCCAGATGAAGGATGAGCCACCCGGCTTCACAGTCAAACAGCAGATACTTGCCCCGACGCCCTACGGAACGAATGGTCCGCCCCGGCAGGGTGACCGCTAGTTCCCGGGGAATTGGAAAGCGGAGCTTCGGCGTCCTCGCCTCCACCCCTTCGATCATCTTGCCCACCAGGTCCGGCTCCAGCCTGCGTCGCGTAAGTTCCACCTCGGGGAGTTCCGGCACCGTTACCTCCTCACAGGTTGTTGAAAAACAGCCATCTCGCTGCTATCCTCGAAAGCCCCTTCGTGCGGGTGCGACGATCTGACTATTTTTGAACAACCTGAACTTTGTAAAACTAAAAAAACAGTTAACCGCGGTTATTAGTGGCTCGCGCGGTCAGGAACAGCAATTCCCGCCCGGCGCCCGCAGCTTCCGCTCCCGGAGCCACTCGTTGATCATCCCCGAAGCACAGCCGACCCCGGCATCCACCGTGATGGCCTTGACCGGACAGTTGAGGGCGCAGGCGCCGCACTCCATGCAGGCATCCCGGTCCCGGAGGGCGGCCTTCTGTTCCGCCAGGGAGAACACTTGGTGGGGGCAGACCTCCAGGCACCTGCCGCAGCCGATGCAGGTCGCTTGATCCAGTTTCAGCGTGACTACATCCCGTAAATATCGAAAGCCTTTCATCGTGTGCTCCTTTGTTACTTACAGAAACCTGCCCACGAGCAGCAACATCGCACTCATCAACAACGCACCGCCCATGACCGGAAGGGCGATCCCCATCTCCTTCTTCACGCCCGAACGGGAGGTGTAGGTACTGCAGCCGGTAAAATTGAGGGTGTGGAAGGCGCTCACCGCGGGCAGGGCAAGCAAGAGCGCCATGATCGCCGGTGTGCTCCAGACAGCGCCTCCGGCGAGGAGATAGAATGCCCCGCTCCAGGCCAACCCAGCCACGGCTCCCTTGACGGAAAAGCTCCTGCCGGGGAGCCAGGGGAGAAGAATAGGTCCGATCGCGACGCCGGTCACGACCGCACCCACGTAGGCCAAAAGCGCTGTTATGCCCGCCGCGGGGCCCCCCAGCGCAGCCACCAGCAGAAACAGGATTGCACCTATGACAGCGACGGATTTGAGCGCCATCACCAGTTCCACCGGTACCAGCACCAACCGTTCGTAGAATGTGAAGGTCAACCGCTGCATGGCCGGGGTGGTAACCATGTCGTTGTCCAGGTACTCAGGCAGATCGGCGGCCCGGATTGTAGCATAGCCGACCGAGAAGCCGCAGCGTCGGGCCACCTGGTGGGCAGACACACCGGGTGCCCCCAGGATGGGTAGGATCAGGCGGCGGTGGCTGACAACCTCCGCCAGACGGGTAGCCGTAACCCGCCGCACCAGTTCGCCGGTGCCGAAGGTTCCCTTGCCGGCTGCGCACCAGACGTTAATGCCGTAGGTCTCCAACACCAGTAACCAGAGGTTTCTCCCTGCAAGTGTATGACGGATAATGTCGTAGCTCATCTTGTAGTTGGCGGTCACCAGCACCGGCGCATCCGGTGTCGGATGCCCTATGGCGTAGAGGCCCGGCGGCACCATGTAGCTCATCCTGCCAATCCCCCAGCGGGCCTTGCAGGCGCCCGCGCGGTCCTTGAGTCCGAGCTCCGACGCGATCCTGGGTACCCGGCCGGCCGGGGTCTCCAACCACTCCATGAAACCGGGCACCTTCTCCGTGATCTCTCCGCCGCCGGCGGAGGTGGGCGGACCTCAGCAGGGCGGCTTGTCCGGGCTGTCGGCAGCGGAACTGCCGCACGTGGTGGCAGTCGAGGGGCGATCCGCCGCAGTGGCCCTGCGAATGCTCTTGATCTTCATGCGTCCTTCTGGTCCGTCATTTAGTTGCAACATGCAATTTTGCCTCCCTGCGGCGAGCCGTTGCCGGCCTTGGCCACGGCCTCGTTCAGCAGTCCCAGGGACCTGACGACCGTCTCCCGTTCGAACCCGCTCATGTGGGAGAAGATCTGCTCTATTCTGTAGGCCATGTAGCGGTCGATCTTCTCCAGTACCTGTCTGCCTGCATCGGTCAGTCCCAGGAGGCTTACCCGCCGGTCGTCGGTCGAGGCCTGCCGCGTTATCAGTCCCTTGCCCTCCAGGCTTTTGGCCTGGCGGCTGAAGGTGGTGACGTCCATCCCCAATTCCTCGGCCACCTGCTGCATGGAGGGGCGGCCCACCCTCCTGATCTCGAACAGGATGTGGCTCTGGACCATGGATACCTGCTCGCCGCAGCACTCGTCGCAGCAGGACGCGTTCAACAGGCCGAAACGGCGCACGAATACCTGTAGTTCTTCCCTGATTGATTCCATTGAAGGGGTCTCCTGAAGAATGATGCTACATAAAATACTTGTAATTTGCAACTATAATGTATATAGCTCAATTGTAGCCAATAGCTTCAGGAATTTCAATTTTCAGAGGCACAAATCATGAGCGAACATGTATCCAGAAAGCTCTCCTTCCCCGACTGCTGGCTAACCCTGTGGATCTTCGCCGCCATGGCTCTGGGGGTAGGGTTGGGCTGGTTCGTGCCGGGTGTGGAAGGGTTCATCAACAGCTTCCAGGCCGGCACCACCAATATCCCCATCGCTGCAGGGCTGATTCTGATGATGTACCCACCCTTTGCCAAGGTGAAGTACGAGGAGATGCCGGCGGTCTTTCGCAACAGGAAAGTACTGGGCTTGTCGCTGGTGCAGAACTGGCTGATCGGCCCGCTCCTGATGTTCGTGCTGGCCGTGCTGCTTCTGCCGGACAAGCCGGAATACATGGTGGGGTTGATTATGATCGGCCTGGCGCGCTGTATCGCCATGGTGACCGTCTGGAACGAACTGGCCAGGGGCAATACCGAGTACGCCGCCGGGCTGGTGGCCTTCAACAGCGTTTTTCAGGTGTTGTTCTACAGCGTCTATGCCTGGTTCTTCATTACCGTTCTTCCGCCGCTGGTGGGACTGAAAGGGTTGGTGGTGGACGTCAGTATCCGCCAGATCGCCCAAAGCGTCTTCATCTACCTCGGCATCCCCTGCCTCGCCGGTGCCCTGACCCGCCTGATCGGCGTCAAGCTGGCGGGCAAGGAGCGTTACCACCGGGAGTTTGTGCCAAGGATCGGCCCCATCACCCTGGTGGCGCTGCTCTTCACCATCGTGGTCATGTTCAGCCTCAAAGGGCACCTGATCGTGCACCTGCCTCTTGACGTGCTGCGTATCGCCCTGCCGCTTCTCATCTATTTTGTGGTCATGTTCCTGGTGTCGTTCTGGATGGGCAAGCGACTGGGTGCCGATTACAGCAAGACCACCACCCTGGCCTTCACCGCGGCCAGCAACAACTTCGAACTGGCCATCGCCGTTGCGGTGGCGGTGTTCGGACTCAATTCCGGGGCCGCTTTTGCCGCCGTGATCGGTCCGCTGGTGGAGGTCCCGGTGATGATCGGCCTGGTCAACGTGGCCTTCCGGTTTCAAAAGAGCATGTTCACCGCCGCTGCTCCGCCACGGAACCGGTAACGCTATCGTGTCCAAGCAGCAACCAAGTCTTCATACATAGTTGTTACATTGTCACAACACACAGTGGAAAAAGGGGATCGCGTTCATGGAAAAAGGGATCAAGGTGCTCTTCGTATGTGTCCACAACAGCGCCCGGAGCCAGATGGCCGAGGCGTTTCTCAACCACCTGGCCGGCGACCGCTTCGAGGCGCACAGCGCCGGGCTTGAACCGGGCACCCTCAACCCGCTGTCGGTCGAGGCCATGGCTGAGGCGGGTATCGACATCTCCGCTAATCGAACAAAGAGTGTTTTCGATTATTTCAAGCATGGCACCATGTTCAACCATGTCGTAACGGTGTGCGACGGCGCCAACGCCGAACGCTGCCCCATTTTCCCCGGCATCGCCCAAAGGATGCACTGGAGTTTTGCCGATCCTGCCGCGCTGGAGGGAACGCACGAGGAAAAACTGGTGGCGGCACGTCGCATCAGGGACGAGATTCGGGAGGCTGTAGTTTCGTTCATCAACGAGCAGTGTGCCGCGTAACTGTTGACAATGGAGCAATAAAAAGGTAATCTGACTAAAATTTCATGGCGATGGAGTTCGCCGCAACCGCTTGCCAAAGCTGATGACTCCTGCTCTTCACACCGAGGGCGGGAGTTTTTTCATTTTCAGGGTTTGCCTGGCGCACGTAAAGATGTTTTTATATATTGTCACGCAAGGAGAACGTTCCCGATGAAGACAGCCGCTACGATTGCCCTGTTCTGCGCCGGCGGGGGGCTCGCCCGCTACTATTTCTCGGGTTGGGTCTACGGCCTCCTGGGCCGCGCCTTTCCCTACGGGACTTTTGCCGTTAACGTCGTGGGCGCCTATTTCATAGGCCTGGTCATGGAACTCGGCCTAACCGGCACGGCAATCTCTGGCACCCTGCGCGTGGGCTTGACGGTCGGCTTCATGGGAGGCCTGACCACTTTTTCCACCTTCAGTTACGAGACGTTCAAGCTGCTGGAGGACGGCCAGTTCGGGGTGGCGTTCGTGAACATCCTGGCAAGCGTGGCGGTCTGCCTGGCCTTTACGTGGCTCGGGATCTTTACCATTCGTTCGATTTCATAGGGGAGGCGGCCATGACAAAACTGGTTGGCGAGAAGGTATTGATGCGGATCTTTATCGGTGAAAGCGACCGCTACGGCCACAAGCCGCTTTACGAGGCGCTGGTGGAGCTGCTGCGCGTGGAAGGCTGTGCCGGGGCCACGGTCCTGCGTGGCGTGTGCGGATTCGGCGCCCACAGTGTCTATCACAGCCAGAAGCTGTTGGACCTGTCCGCCGACCTACCCCTGATTGTGGAGGCCGTGGATACCCAGGAACGGATCGACGCCATCATGCCGCGCATCGACGAGATGATGGGAGGAGGTATGATCACCCTGGAAAAAGCCACGGTCATCCGCTACAGCCACAAACAGCGGGAGGAATAGCCCGGCCTCCGGTCCTTGCTGCGGGGGGGGGCGGCCGTGCTGCCGCCGTTTTTCGCACGCACCGCCTTTGTGTCTTGACATCTTCCCGGTATTTGATTGTATGACTATTTAATCATATGTGTCCGGAGCATTCGCATGGTTACTGTTTTCCCGCCAGTTTGCTTTCCCATCTCCAGGCGTCGGCCACAATGGTCCGCAGGTCGTCGTAACGCGGCTGCCAGCCGGTCAGCTGCCTGATCCTGTCGGCCTGCGCCACCAGCGAGGCCGGGTCGCCGGGACGCCGCTCCGCCTCGATGACCGTGAAATTAACCCCGCTGACCTCCTTCACCACCTGCAGCACCTCCCGCACACTGCCTCCCCGGCCATAGCCCACGTTCATGGCGGTGGGCTCTCCCCCGTTCTCAAGATACTGCAAGGCATAGAGATGTGCGGCGGCCAGGTCCTCGATATGTATGTAATCGCGGATGCCGCTGCCGTCCGGGGTCGGATAGTCGGTGCCGTAGATGGCGACGCGCTCCCGCATCCCCAGGGCGGCCTGGCAGGCTACCTTTATCAGGTGGGTCGCTTCGGGGGTACGCTGCCCCATGCGGGCCTGGGGGTCGGCGCCGGCCACATTGAAGTAGCGGAGCGCCACATACTGCATGCCGTGGGCTATGGAGGTATCCCGCAGCATCCACTCGCTCATCAGTTTCGAGGTGCCGTAAGGATTGATGGGCGCCAGGGTGCTTTCCTCGGAAGCCGTCCCGGTGTCGGGGATGCCGTAGACCGCTGCGGTGCTGGAAAAGATGAAGCGCTGCACGTTGAACTTCGTGCAGGTCTCCAAAAGCCCCAAGGTGTTGCGGGTGTTATTGCCGTAATACTTGAGCGGCAGGGATACCGACTCCGGGGCCACGATGGCGGCGGCGAAGTGCAAAACCGTGGTGAAATGGTGGCGCTCAAAGGCCGCCTCAAGGGCCTGGCGGTCGGCCAGGTCGGCCACGATCAACTCTTCACCGTGGATCAGCGCGTCGCGGAAACCGGTGGTGAGGTTGTCGTAGACAACGACCTTGCGTCCCGCTTCACTGAGCTGCCGGACGACATGGCTGCCGATGTAGCCGCAGCCACCGGTGACGAGGATGGTTTCAGGCATGGATATCTCCTTACAGGTAGTTTTCGATATTCTTCAACGACCGTTGCAGGTGCTCGATGCTGTGTGCTTCGATGGTCCAGACGGCATCGGGAGCGTAGTGTTTCAGCAGGCCGAAGAGCAGGTCGAAATCGATCTCGCCCTCACCCAGCGGCAGGTGTTCGTCCGTCAGGCCGTGGTTGTCGTGGATGTGGCTTTCCGCAATGTACGGGCCGAGTTCGGCAAACCACTCCTCCAGCCGCACGGTAGTGAACATATTCCAGTGCCCCCCGTCGAAGCAGTGTCGAAAACAGGGCTCGGCGACAGCCTCCAGCAAGGCGCGCAGGGTGGAGGGTTCCTTTTCGAAGATGTTTTCCACGGCGATGACCGTGTCCAACTCCTTGGCGCAGGGGACGAATTCCCGCCAGAAATCGATACTGTTGTTAAGCCAGAGCAGTTGGTTGTCACCGTAGTGCAGTTCGTCGAAACCGGGATGCACCACGATCACCCGTGGCCGCAACAGTTCCGCCGCCTTGAATACTTGCCGGATTCGCCGCCGGGTCGCCTCACGGATACTGGCATCAAGGGCTCCGGGGTTCAAATCCATGAAGGGCGAATGGATGGTGACGGCAAGCCCCGCAGCCTGGAGGGTTCGGGTTTGGACGGCCAACTCTTCCCATATCATGCGGTCCAGCGCTTCCGCCGGCAGGTAGATCTCGGGGTTGATGTGCTGCTCCACAAGATAGGACAGATGTTCGGACAGCTGTGGATAGGGGACGTGGGCGTGGATCTTATTTGTCATGGTCATGGTCGCTGTGCTCTCTCCGGTGTTGTTTGATGACCGCATCCGTGGCGGGACGCGCCACCAGGTCGTCCAGTTTGGCGATGGCGCCCGGTTCGCCCAGGATGATCAGGGTGTCGTTGCCCTCGATTTTAGCCTGTGAATGGGGGTTGAAGACCATCTTGCCGTGGCCTTTCTTGATGCCGATGATGATAACGCCGATTTCCTTGCGGAATCCCGAGCTGACCAGGGTCTCCCCCACAAAGGCGGAGTGCGGCGGGATGGTGATTTCCTCCATCTGCAGGTCCATGTGTTCGCTGCCGGTGGCGATCTCGATGAAATCCACCACGTTGGGACGCAGCACCGACTGGGCCATCCTGCTGCCGCCGATGAGGTAGGGCGAAACCACTTTGTTGGCCCCGGCCCGTTTGAGTTTGATATCCGAGCCCTCCTCGCCGGAACGGGCCAGGATGTACAGGTCGGGATTGAGGCCGCGGGCGGTGAGGGTGATATAGACATTCTCCGTATCGGAGGTAACCACCGAGATGAGCCCCCTGGCCCGTTTTATCCCGGCCTTGAGCAGGCTTTCGTCCAGGGTGGCGTCGCCTCTCATGTGCAGATAGCCTTCGTCCTGGACCTTCTCGAGAGTGTCGCCGTCTTTCTCCACCACCACGAACGGGAGGCCATTGGCCCAGAACTCCCTGCATATCAGTGAGCCGATCCGGCCAAAGCCGCAGATGATGTAGTGGTCCTTGAGCGCCTCGATCTTCTTCTCCACTTTTTTCCTCCCGATAACCCGCTGAATCTGCCCTTCAAACATGATCTGGGCCAGGCTGCCGACGATGTAGCCCAGAACGCTCACTCCCACCACAATGAGGCACATGGTGAAGATCTTGCCGCTATCGGACAGATCGTGGACCTCCTTGAAGCCGACGGTGCTCAAGGTGATGACCGACATGTAGAGGGCGTCAAGAGGAGCCCAGTGCTCAATGAGCATGAAGCCGGTCGTGCCTGCCGTCAGCAATAGCAGAAGCACCATCACGGATATTTTCAGGTGCCGTACAGGGTCCATGGAGTTCCTCAAGCAGGCCGTCCAACAGCCACGCGGGGTCGTTATGCAGTGTTGCCGCTTATATGCAGGTTCAACGTCCGGAAAGAGGTGCCATGCTTCCTCGTTCGTTTGTGTCGAGCTGCCCTGCCGACCCATGACGATGTTCAACAACGCAGCAAATTTCCAAAAGATTACCCGTAGAGCCTGTAAAATTCAAGGATGATTATTCTTTTTCCCGCCACCGCTCGGATTGGGGCCTGTGCAGAAACTGGGCCAAAATCATTTTTTGGTGATGGTAAACACACAAAAAACTGCAATACCGCAAGCTTATGGTTGACAAATGGTGCATACTGTATACAATACGCTAAAACATTTCTTGGAGCCCGTCATTCATGAAAAAGCCGATGGAAAAGCACCTCACCCTGCGGGAAAAAATCCTGGAAAACATACGCGACGCCATCATCTCCGGGGCTCTCAAGGCCGGTAGCCGGGTTTCCGAGCCGGATCTGGCGGAACGTTACGGTATCAGCCGAACTCCGATCCGCGAGGCTTTCCGTCAACTGGAATCGGAAGGGTACCTGACGGTAATACCACGCAGGGGGGCGGTAGTCAGCGAGTTTGGCGAGAAGGATGTGGAAGAGTTTTACGCTATTAAGAGCATCCTGGAAGGGTATGCCGCCCACCGGGCCTGCGAGAAATTGTCCGCCAAGGAGCTGGAGCGGCTGCAGTCCATCAATGACCGTCTGGCCGAGCTGGCCTCGCATAACGATATCAAGGCGTTCTTCAAGGTCCATAGCGATTTCCACGACGTTTTCATCAGGGCTGCAGACAATGAAAAACTTCGGGAATTAATCGGCAGCCTTGTGACGCGTTTTCAACGCCTGCGTCTGATGTCCATCTCGCTGCCGGGCCGGATGGCCATTTCGGTGCAGGAACACGAGAAGATCATCGACGCCTTCCGCCGGAAGGATGCGGAAACCGCCGAAATGCTGGTGCGCAAGAATGCCGAGTATGGCGGCAAGGTGCTTATGGATGGTGGCATTGCCTCTTCTCAGGCCGCCGGGATGCAGATTGACCTTTGACCGGGGCGTTCTCCGCAGCCCCGACGATACGACCGGAGGTTTCCTGTTCTCCCCGCCTCGCCTCGCGTCGTTCCCTGTTTTGTTTTGCACTTTCCCTGTTTGTATGATTTAATCGCCCTATCCCTAGTCTCCCGTTTATTTCCCTGTTTTGCCCATAATTCCATGATACTACAACGTTCAGGAACGCCGCCGTGCCACAAGAAATATTGAGACAGATACCAAAGGTAGACCGTGTCCTGGCATGGGAGGGAATAGTTTTGCTTGCGACTTCCCATTCGCGCCCTGAACTCATGGCAGCCATCCGTGAGGTACTGGAACGGTTGCGTGTCACCGCTCGCAGTGGGGCTTTATGCGACCTCTCCGAGGAAGGTGTTGTCGCCCTGGTCGGAGCCGAGCTTGCCAATCGTTCCGCACCCAGCTTGCGGGACGTGATTAACGCGTCCGGCGTGGTTATTCACACAAACCTTGGGCGTTCGCCCTTGGCCGATGCTGCTGAAGAGGCTATCCATCTGGCCTCCCAGGGGTACTCGAACCTGGAGTTCGATCTCTCCACGGGAGAGCGGGGCACGCGCTACGCCCACGTGGAGGGCTTGATCCGTGAACTGACCGGTGCCGAGGCGGCCCTGGTGGTCAACAATAATGCCGCCGCGGTTATCCTGGCCCTGTCGTCCCTGGCTCAGGGGCGGGATGTGGTCGTCTCGCGGGGTGAACTGGTGGAGATCGGCGGGTCGTTCCGCATCCCCGAGGTTATGCTCCAGAGTGGAGCCCATCTGGTGGAGGTCGGTGCGACAAACCGCACCCATGCCCGGGACTACCGCGCAGCGATCAACGATGCCACGGCGCTGCTGCTCAAGGTCCACACCAGCAATTTTGCCGTAGTCGGCTTTACCGCCGAGGTTACGACGGAAGAGATGTCGGCTCTGGGGCGTGAGACCGGAATCCCGGTCATGGTGGATGCCGGCAGCGGTTGCCTGATCGATCTGGCTGCCTATGGCATTACCGGGGAACCGACTGTGCGCCGCTACCTGGCTGCGGGTGCCGATGTGGTGACCTTCAGCGGCGACAAGCTGTTGGGCGGCCCCCAGGCCGGGATCATCGCCGGGAAGCGGGATATCGTGGCGCCCATGAAGCGCCACCCCCTCCTGCGCGCTCTGCGGATGGACAAGCTCTCCCTGGCGGCGCTGGAGGCAACGCTAAGGCTCTACCGCGATGAGCGCCGAGCGATCCGCGAAATCCCGACGCTTCGTATGCTGACGGCTACCCTGGCCGACCTGTCACGGCGGGCCGACCGTATCCTCGGGATGCTGCGCAGGCGGCTTCCCAAAACGGTTACCCTGGTGAAACAGCGGGGTGAATCGAGCGCCGGCGGTGGGTCGCTTCCCTTGCTTGGCCTGCCCACGAGTCTCATAGAGGTGCGAATCGGCGGTGCCTCCGCGCAGCAGATCGAAAAGAGCCTGCGCAGGGCATCGACCCCGGTTGTGGGGCGCATCCAGCGGGACCGGTTTCTGCTGGATGTCCGGACCATCCTTGACCACGATCTTCCCAACCTGGCGCACTCACTCGGTGAGGTTGCGGTTTTATTGACGGGGACAAATCAATGACCGCTTCCAAATCCTTTGCCTTGATCCCGGCAGCCGGCATGGGCAAGCGCATGGGCGCTTCCATCAACAAACAGTACCTTCAACTGGCGGGCATCCCGATCGTTGCCCGCACCATCTCCGTGTTTGAAAACTCCCCTTTTATTGACGGTATCTTTTTGGTGACTCCGGCCGATGAGATCCCCTACTGCCGTGAACAGGTAGTTGAGGCCCATGGTTTCCGCAAAGTGATGGAAATCGTGCCCGGGGGCAAGGAACGCCAGAACTCCGTCATGAACGGGTTGAGGGCGCTTCAGGGGCGGGTAGGGGAGCACGATGTGGTCTTGATCCACGATGGGGTCAGACCACTTATCAGCCGGGAACTACTGCGGGAGTCCATCGATGTGGCCCGCGATTGCGACGGTGCCTTGGTGGCGGTGCCGGCCAAGGACACCATCAAGACGGTCCGGGACGGACACGTCATCGTCACCCCTGATCGCGACACCCTTTGGCAGGCCCAGACACCCCAGGCTTTCCGGTTCGGGGTCATTTTCGCGGCGCACCTTGCTGCGGAACAGGAAGGATTCATGGGGACTGACGACGCTTCCCTGGTTGAGCGGCTCGGAGGAATGGTGCGCATTGTACGCGGGGACTATCGCAACATCAAGATCACTACCCCCGAAGACATTGTCCTGGCCGAGGCGTTCCTGGCCGGCGGCGGGCTGGATGGAGATCCCTGATGGCTGTGCAACAACCTGTCGAAAAAATTCTGGTGGTGGACGACCAGGCCGACGTCGCCCGACTGATCGTGCTGCAACTGCAGGAAGCAGGCTTTGCGGCTTTCTGTGCGGGTGACGGCGAGGCGGCCATCGCCATGCTTGACCGGAATGGCTACGCACTGGCGCTGTTGGACATCAGGCTGCCCAAGGCGAACGGGATCGAAGTGCTCAGCCATATTCGGGAAACGGGAAAGAATACGGCGGTCATCATGATGACCGCCCACGGTAACGAAAACCTGGCTGTGGAGTGTATGAAGGCCGGGGTTGTGGATTACCTTTCCAAGCCGTTTGCCATGGACGACATGCTCCAGCGGGTCATGCGCGCCATTGCCAATCGGCGCGTGCTGTTGGAAAAACAGCGCCTCGAACAGGAGAAGGACGACTTCGTCTCGATGCTCTCTCATGATATGAAAAATCCTCTGACCGCCGTGATCGGCTCCATCGACATCATACGAGAGGGACGGCTGGGAGCGGTGAACGAGGAACAGGCGGAATACCTGCACGCAGCCATCGACAGTTGTAATGAAGTCATTGCCATGATCGACAACTTGCTGGACATCCATCGCTTCGAGGCGGGCCGGATGCAGATAAAGATCGCTGCTTATAGCACCGCAGAACTCCTGAGAGGGGTTACACGGCGCTTCACGCGGATAGCCGAACACGACGGGATCAGACTGAAGGAACGATTTTACCACGAAACGCCCATGATCGCCGTTGACAAAAACGCCTTCAGCCGGGTTATCGGCAACCTGGTGGCAAACGCTATAAAGTTTACCCCCGAGGGGGGTGAAATCGTCGTGTCCTGCCGCTGTCTCAAAAGCACCGAGACACCCTGGCCGACCCCGCCGAGCTATGTGAAGGTGCCCGATGGCTTCATGGAGCAGGGTTGCCTCGTGAGGACGAGCATTCGCGACACGGGCAGCGGCATTCCAGCCGATGACTTGGGCCGCATCTTCGAGCGGTATGTCCAGTCGCGTAGCGGCGTGGGACGGGAACGGGGCGGGGCCGGGCTGGGGCTGGCCTTCTGCAAGATGGCAGTCGAGAGCTGTGGGGGGATCATCTGGGTGGAGAGCGAGGCAGGATCGGGAAGCGAGTTCATTATCCTGCTGCCTTGCCATAGCAACAGTATGGAGTGTAGCGGGCAATGAGCAACAGAGAACGTTTTACCGTGGGCTTCAGTTGGGTGCTGGCGGTGATGATAGTGGCATTACTCTTGTGTGTCGGGCCGACGTCCGCGTCGGATATAGATTTCAGCAAGGCGGTTGTCATCGGCTCCGGCCCCAAGAAGGTTGTGGAGTTTACCGATCCGGATTGCCCCTTCTGCCGTAAGGCGGCCAAGTATTTTGCGGGGCGGAGCGACGTAACCCAGTACATCTTCTTCTGGCCGCTTCCCCGGCACCCCAAGGCAAAGGAAAAGGCCCGGTACATCCTTTCCCAGCAGGACAAGGCCAGGGCCTACCACGAGGTCATGTCGGGGCGGGTGGATGGCCAGCAAGTCTTCGCCGTGACGCCCGCCGGCGTCAAACTGCAGGAAGAACAGTCAGAAATCGCCAGAAAGAGCAAGGTCTCCGCCACGCCGACCTTCATATTGTTCGGCAGGGTTATCGAAGGGTTTGACCGGACGAAGATCGAAGAAGCGCTGGGCAGATAGATTTGCGGACTTTTTCAGGCAGATGTGTCAACGGGGGCAGGCTCAGAGCTTGCTCCCGTTTTTTGTGGCGCGCCCGGAAGGATACGTGGCGCGGCTTTAGCAAGCTGTTGCAAAACCCAGGTTGTTCAAAAATAGCCAGATCGTCGCACTCGCTAGACAAGCCTTGAGGAGGCGTAGCAGCGTTACGTCGCACGAAAGGGCTTTCGAGGACGAAGGCCTGATGGCTGTTTTTCAACAACCTGCTAAAACTCCGCCGGCATGGCCTTGACCTGTTTGGCGGTAAACACCGGGCCATCCTTGCAGACATAGACGTTGCCCACGTTGCAGCGACCGCATTTGCCCAGGCCGCACTTCATGCGGTTCTCCAGAGTGGTGTAGACCTGCTCGTCGCTAAATCCCAAGCGTTCCAGCACCGGCAGCGTGAATTTGATCATGATCGGTGGTCCGCATACCAAGGCGATGGTGTTATCTGCGCCGGGAGCCGTTTCTTCAAGGATGGTCGGCACGAAACCTACCTTGCCGTCCCAATCGGCCCCATTGCCCCCCGGATCGACGGTCTTCACCAGCCGGACGTCGCCTCGCTCCTGCCATTCTCGCAATTCCCTTTTGTAGACCAGGTCCGCCTCGGTGCGGGCACCGTAGACGATGGTGATGTCGCCAAATTTATCGCGCCAGTCCAGGCAGTTCCAGATGAGGGTGCGTAGCGGCGGCAGGGCGATGCCTCCCGCCACGAAGACCAGGTTTTTGCCGAAGAATTCCTCGATGGGGAAGGAGTTGCCGTAAGGGCCGCGTACCCCCATGGTGTCCCCGGGTTCCAGGCGCCGCAGGGCCTCGGTCACCCGGCCGACAGCGCGGAAACAACACTCGATGGACCCTTTACGGGTCGGCGAGGAAGCGATGCAGAAGGTAGACTCACCGGCGCCGAAGGCGGAGTACTCGGCAAACTGTCCGGCCCGGAAGTCGAAGCCGTCCCGGAACGCCTCATCCTGGAAAACCAGCCGCAGGGTGCGCACGTCCGGCGTCTCGTCGATGACCTCGGCAACGGTGGCCAGGTGGGGAAGGTAGATGTTCTTGTTGTGATCACACATTTTTTGTCTTTCTCGATGTCTCTGTGCCTCTGTGGCTTAAAACCCAGGTTGTTCAAAAATAGTCAGATCGTCGCACCCGCAGAAGGCCCCGAGGAGGCGTAGCAGCGCTACGCCGCACGAAAGGGCTTTCGAGGACGAAGGCCTGATGGCTGTTTTTCAACAACCTTATAGTTTCGCTGCCATCTCCGTGAAGGCCTGGGCCTTGACCTTCAACTCCACCGGCCGGTTGTTGTCGCCGAAGCCGATGGTGATGACGCCCCCCACCAGTTGATGCTCCATCTCCGCGAACAAGACCGCGGCCGGATCGACCAGCAGGTTGCCCGACTGTATAAAACCGCGCCCGCGGAGCGCTGTCACGAACGCTTCCTGCTCCACCTTGGACACTTTTTTGAAGAGTTGTTTCCTGACCACCGGGCCGCCGAACCACACATCCATCATGCGGGTGGTGTCCGAGACCAGCGGGTTGTCCTCGGGGGTGGTCATCTGGGCGGCGATGACATGCCGAATATTTATGAAACGTTCCATGCCGAACCTCTTTTATTTTTTACCGATCTCGGAAACAATCGTGGCGATGTCGATCCCCACCGGGCAGAAGCGGATGCACCTGCCACACCCGGTGCAGAGCGTCTGGCCGAACTTGTCGTCGTAGTATTTGAACTTGTGCATGATGCGGTTGCGGTAGCGCTTGGGCTGGAGGTCACGGGGGTTATGGCCTGAGGCGTGGTGGGTGAATTTCCAGAAACCGCAGGCGTCCCAACACTTGCGGCGTTTGCCTGTCTTCTCGGTCCCCTCGTCCACGATGTCGAAGCAGTGGCAGGCCGGGCAGAGAAAGGCGCAGGCCCCGCAGCCGACGCAGCGCACAGCGATGCCGTCCCAGGCCGAATCTTCGAAATGGTCGTCTAGCCACGCCTTGACCTTTTTCAGGTCGAACTTCTCTACCTGAGGTTCGGCAGGGGGAAGAGCCTGAGCGCCGTTTGGTTCAGCGAACAGATCCCTGTTGCCGTTGACCAGTGCCTCACCCTTCTCCGTGAAGGTCTCGCAGGCATAGCCCCCCCCTTCCACCGGGGTCAGGAACAGGTCGCTCCCCTTGTGGTCGGCAGGGGAGAGCCCCACGGCGGTGCAGAAACAGGCGTCGTCGGCCTGCGTACAGGACAGGCCAATGATGGTGGTTTTCCTGCGACGTTCCAGGAAAAACTCGTCCTTGTAATCCCAGGAGAACACGGCGTCCAGAACCGGGATCGCGGCGGCGTCGCAGGGGCGCCCCCCAACGAGGATCGTTTCCGGGAAGCTTGCAGGAGTCACATTGGTCAGGGTTACCTGCTGCCCCACTTTGTCGTAGGACATGATGTCCTCACAAACCGGGAAAAATGTCTCTTTGGCCGAGCGGCGGGGCAGTTGGTCGAGCACAATCCCGGCAGAGTCGGCAAGCGGTCCGTACAGGGGAGTGCCGGCATCCAGGCGTGGCGCCACAACACGCTTTCCGTCGGAGATCAGTTTGCTCAGAAGGGCAATGAAGTTTTGCTGTGAAAGGTATTTCTGCATATTCGTCCTATTTATTTGATGAAGGATTGATCATCCTTCTCGTCGTACGTTGCCAACGGCCCCTTTTCCTGCATCTCGAACCCGGCCTCGTAATTGTACAGTTCCTTCAACTCCTTGGCCATCTTGCGGTTCAGCAGGTTGAGCGGGATGTCCATGGGACAGACCCGTTCGCACTCGGCGCAGCCAGCGCAGCGGCCGGCCAGGTGCATGCCCCGGACTATGTGCCAGGCGGCGTTGCCGGCCGGGCGGGGGGTGGTTTCCACCATTTGGGGCTTGTTGCGGTCGCACAGACATTGCTCGCAGAAGCAGAACGGGCAGACCTGGCGGCAGGCGTAGCACTTGATGCACTTTTTGAACTGTTCTTTCCAGTAGGCCCAACGTTCGGCAGGGGGCATGGCCTCCAAGCGGGCGATCTCGGCGCTGTACCGTCTTTCCAACTCGGGGATGACCGGTTGCTGGTCCGGCACGAAGTCGCACCCGGTTGGCAGTCGGGCGTCGCATTCACGGCACTTGGGAGCAATGGTGTCACTGGTCAACGGTTGGGCCGGTTGAGCCGTGGAGGCCAGTACCCCGGCGCACGGGACGCCGATCAGGTACAGATCCTCCCGCTTCAGTTGCGATTCACCCATCAGTCCCACCAACGCCTTCAGGTCACATCCCTTGACCACAATGCCGATCTTCCCGGTCTTCGGAATCTCTTTCTTGGCCTTGGTCAGATAGACGGCCAGGTTGTTGACGCAAGCGGCCGAGAAGATCAGCTTTTCCGCATCATCGGGCTGGACAATGACAGTTGGCTGGGCCGAGCCCTTGCGGCGGGCGGCGGCATAGCCTATCACGGCAGAAACGTTGCCCTCCGACAGAATGCGTCGCACCTCGCCCTGTATGGCTTCAGTGATGGCAACGTAGATTGATGTGTCGATGGTGTTTGTCATATGGAATCGTACGCCTCTTGCAGCTCCGGTGTCGTGATGGCCCCGGACCACTGTTCCTCCAGGGCCAGTTCCTCAAAATCCCGCATCGGCCCCATGCCCCTGACCCGTTCGGTCAGGTCGGTGACCATCTCCACCCACTTGCCCCCTTCGGCGGCCGAGACCCAGGAAAATTGCAGCCGGCCCAGATCGACACCCACGAATTCCAGGAGTTTCCTGAAGACGGCGAACCTGCGGCGGGCGTGGAAATTGCCGGCAATGTAATGACAGTCGCCGGGGTGGCAGCCGGACACCAGAACACCGTCGGCTCCCTGCTGGAAGGCCTTGAGGATGAAAACCGGATCAATACGTCCGGTGCAGGGGAACTTGAGCACCCGTACATTGGCCGGGTACTGCATGCGGCTGGTGCCGGCCAGGTCGGCCCCGGCATAGGTGCACCAGGTGCAGACAAAGGCGATGATTTTCGGTTCGAAGGAGTGCATCTGTTCTTCCATAGGCACTGTTTCTTTTCTCCCTGTCATAACGCCTCAATCATGGCAACAATCTGCTCATCGGTATATCCGTCCAGTTCGACGGACTTGGAGGGGCAGGTGGCCTGGCAGGTACCGCAACCGCCGCAGACGCCGGGGTTTACGTAGGCAACCACCTTGACAAGGTTGCCCTGGCGGTCGCGAATCTCTTTCTCCTCCACCGCCCCGTAGGGGCAAACCTTCTGGCAGTAGAAACACCCAACGCAGCCGGCCTCGCGCACGCGGGCCACGATCGGTTCCCGCTCCAGCTTGTCCTTGGCAAAGAGGGTCATGACCTTGGCCGCAGCGGCCGAGGCCTGACTGACAGTGTCGGGAATATCCTTGGGCCCCTGGCAGGCGCCGGCCAGGTAGATGCCGGCCGTGGCGCACTCCACCGGACGCAGCTTGGCGTGGGCCTCGGAGTAGAAATGGTACTTGTCGTAGGATATCCCCAGCTTCTGGGCCAGGGTGTCGGCGCCCTTCTGGGGCTGCACGGCCGTGGCCAGCACCACCATGTCGGCCTCGATCTCCACCTGCACACCCACGGCGATGTCACTCCCCATGACCACTATCTTGTCACCCTTCTGGTAAAGGCGGGAGACCATCCCCCTGATATAGACCGCCTCTTCCTCCTCGATGGAGCGGCGCCAGAACTCGTCGTAGCTCTTGCCCGGCGTGCGTGCGTCCATAAAGAAGACGTAAGCCTGGCCGTCATGCACCTTGTGGTGGTAGAGCATGGTGTGTTTGGCCGTGTACATGCAGCAGATCTTGGAACAGTAGGAGATGCCCTTTTCGCGGGCACGGGAACCGACGCACTGGATGAAGACAATCTGTTTCGGTTCCCTGCCGTCGGAGGGGCGCAGGATCTTGCCGCCGGTGGGGCCGGAAGCCGAGGCCAGGCGCTCAAAGGTCATGCCGTCGATTACGTCCGGGATCTTGCCGTGGCCGAATTCTCCGTATCCCTTGATGGGGGATCCCTTGGGTTTCTCCTCGATGGAGTAAAGGTCAAAACCGGTAGCGACCACGATGGCGCCCACCGGTTCCACGATCAGTTGGTCTTCCTGTTCGTAATCAACGGCGCCCGGCCCGCACACCTTCTGGCAGACTCCGCATTTGCCCGTCTTGAACTTGGTGCAGTTCTCCCGGTCGATGACCGGGGTGTTGGGCACCGCCTGGGGGAACGGCACGTAAATGGCCGGACGCATGCCCAGGTTCCGGTCGAAGGTGTTGGGAATCTTCTTCTGGGGGCACTTGGTCATGCAGACCCCGCAACCGGTGCATTTGTCCTCGTCCACCGAACGGGCCTTCTTGCGCACCGTAACCTGGAAATTGCCGATGTACCCCTCCACCTGCTCGATCTCGGCATAGGTATAGAGCGTGATCTTGGGGTGGTTTGCCACGTCCACCATTTTGGGGGTCATGATGCACTGGGAGCAGTCCAGGGTCGGGAAAGTCTCGGAGAGTTGGGCCATATGGCCGCCGATGGAGGGCTCGCGTTCGACCAGCACTACCTCGTGGCCGGCGTCGGCAATGTCCAGAGCGGCCTGGATGCCGGCAATGCCGCCGCCGATGACCAGCGACCGCTTGGTGACCGGCACGGTGATGGTGGGGAGCACGCGGTTCTTCTTGACCCGCTCCACCATCATGCCCACGATCTCGACAGCCTTGGCCGTAGCCTCGTCCCGGTCCTCGTGGACCCAGGAACAGTGCTCGCGGATGTTGGCCATCTCGCACAGAAAAGGGTTCAATCCGGCCGATTCCACTGCCTTGCGGAAGGTTTTCTCGTGCATGCGGGGCGAGCAGGCCGCCACTACCACGTGGGAGAGCCGTTGTTCCTGGATGGCTTTTTTCAGGAGTCCCTGGCCCGGGTCCGAACACATGTATTTGTAGTCGGTGGAAAAGGCCACGCCGGGCAGTGTACCGACCAGGGCCGCGACCCGCTCCACATCCACGGTCCGGGAGATGTTCTCACCGCAATGGCAGATAAATACGCCTATTCTGGACATCTACACTAAACCTTTCTCTTTCAGCAGCGGCATGGGGTTGACGATCAGGGCGTCCAGGCCGAGTTTGTCCGCTCCCAGGCCGGCGGCCAGGCCCACCAGTTGCGTGATATAAAAGACCGGCATGGCGTACAGGGCGTTGTAGACCCCCTCGATCTCTTTTTGACGGATGTCCAGATTGCCGTGGCACAGGGGGCAGGCCACCATGATGCAGTCTGCACCGGCTGCCTTGGCTGAATCAAGGATGGCGTGGGAGAGCTGGATGACCACGCCGGGTCGCGACAGGGTGAAGTTGGCGCCGCAGCACTCCAGGCGGTGGCTCCAGGCGACGGTTTCGGCGCCCACCGCCTTGAGGACGTCCTCCATGATGGTCGGAGCCTCGACGCAGTCCAGGTTTGGTACGTCGTTCGGCCGGGTCAGCAGGCATCCGTAATAGCAGGCAACCTTCAGACCGGAGAGCGGCTTGGCGACGGCTTGTTCCAGGCGCTCAAGCCCCAGGTCGCGTGCCAGGATATCCAGGAGGTGCTTGACGTTGCCGCTCAAGGGCACCGGGGCGTCGATCGCCTTTTCCACCTGCTTGCGCTTGACTGCGTTTTCGCCCAGGACGTGCTGGGTGGTCTTGAGCCGCGAAAAGCAGGCGGCGCAAGCGACCGCCAGGTCGCCATCCACCTGTTCGGCCAGTTCCAGATTCTTGGCGCACAGAGAGAGGGAAAGCAGTTCGTCCACGTTGTGGGCAGGGGTGGCGCCGCAGCAGAACCAGTCCGGTACCTCGGTCAGGCCGATATTGAGTTTCTTGAACAACTCCCGGGTGGAGAGATCGTATTCGCCGGCCGAGGCATGGAGGGAACAGCCTGGATAGTAGGCGTACTTAAGAATGTTTTTTGGGGTCACAGTGCCTCCCCGTTTTCACGCATAGCTTCGATGCGGCTGAAGATCTTCTCTATCTCGGTCATGTTTTTGTTCTTCTGGTGGAATACCTTCAGCTTCCCCTTGGTAATCAGTTTGGGCCCCAGCATCAGGTCTTTCAGGAATTGGCCAGATTTGACGTTGAACACGGCGGCCAGGCGCATCTCGTACTGGCGGCCGTAGGTGCGGATGTTCTGGAGAAAAAGCTTGTTGGCAAGTTGTACGTAACTTTCCTTGGACGGTCCCTCTGCATCCCAGGAAAGCTTGCGCAGGGCGTCCATGATCGAGGCCAGGTGCACCTTGTTGGGGCAGCGGGTGGAACAGGTTTCGCAGGAAGCGCAGTACCAGATGGATCGCCCTTCAAGAATGCGGCGCCATTGGCCCAGCTGGAGCAGTCGGACGACCCGGTTGGGGGGATGTTCCATGAAGGTGGCCATGGGGCACCCGGCCGAACATTTGCCGCACTGGAAACAACGCCGGACCGATGTCCCGGAGAGTGCTTCGACCTTCCGGACGAAACTGATGTCCATGGTTTCGGCCGAAAGGAGCATCTTCTTCTTTTTCACGCGAGCACCTTTTAGTTAAACTAAAATTCCACCAGTCTGCCTTTGACTGGTGGATGCCGTAACGGTACCATGTGCTTTGTTACGGAGTTTACTGCATCTTTAATTATATTCTGTTTGTTTACATAAATACTGTGAAAAATGCAAGCCAAAATTTCAGCAGCCATGGGATGTTTAGGAAGAGTAAAAAATTGTCAACCTCCATCGCTATCCGGCCGAGGCAAGGCATCCGGGCGAAAGTTGGACAAAAAAAGTCATCTCACACACAAACATGTTAGTTTATCGTAACACAATTGTAATAATGCTATGTTACAAGAAAGCAAAAAAGGGTAAAATATAAGAAATTTTTATGATGAGCCTCAGGGGGGCCCAAATGAAAAGCATCCTGATCATCGAGGATGAAAAAGACCTGGTCGAATTGCTCGTGTTCAATCTGGAAAAGGAAGGCTTCAAGATGGAGTGGTCGTATGACGGCCTCGAAGGTCTTGAGATGGCGCGCCGCGATGTGCCGGACCTGGTCGTGCTCGACCTGATGCTGCCGGGCATGATGGGAACGGACGTGTGCAAGGAACTCCGCAAGGACGGCCGCACCAGCCAGATTCCGGTGCTGATGCTGACCGCCAAGGGGGAGGAGATCGACCGGGTCGTCGGGTTCGAGGTTGGCGCCGACGACTATCTGGTCAAGCCGTTTTCCATGCGGGAGCTGCTGCTGCGCATCCGGGCGATTCTGAGGCGTTGCGACAGCCAGTCGTCATCCGCGGCCGAGGGGATCATCTCCATAGGGGGGATTTCCATAGAAACCGAGCGTCACCGCGTTTTGAGCGCGGGGAGCGAAGTGGAGCTGACCAGCACCGAATACAAGCTGTTGCTGTACCTGGCGGAACGCCCCGGCCGGGTGCTGAGCAGGGAGCTCCTGTTGCAGAATGTGTGGAGCTATAATAACGTGGGAGATACAAGGACCGTCGATACGCATATCACCCGTTTGCGCGGCAAGCTGGGCAAGCCGGGGGACCTGATCAAGACGGTGCGCAGCTTTGGTTACAAAATAGAGGAGTAATGATGGGATTCCGCCTGAAATTGATGTTGTCGTATCTGCTTCTGATCGTTGCGATTGCGGGCAGTTTTTATTTTTACATGGATCATGTGCTGGAGACGAACCTGGTGGAGGAAAGCCGGGCGAACCTGCTCAGCCAGGCCAAGCTGGCCCGTCTGCTGGTGATGGACGACAATATGCGGCAGCCTCCCCAGAAACTGGCGGAGACGGTCGGTTCCACCATCAGGGAGCGGCTGACGCTGATCGCCCCCGACGGTCGCGTTATCGGCGATTCGGAGGTAAACGGCGCCAAGCTCGGCGAACTGCAAAACCACCTGGACCGCCCCGAGGTGCAGGCGGCCCTCGCCACGGGGACCGGCATGTCCATGCGCTATTCCGAGACGCTCAAGACCGAGATGCTCTATGTGGCCATGACCTACGGGAAGGGCGGGTCGGAAGGCTTTGTCCGGCTGGCCATGCCGCTGTCCTACCTCACCAATTCCAGCAAGGCCCTGCATCGCCTGGTGGGCATCGCCACGCTGCTGACCATGCTGGCGGCCCTGATCCTGAGCTATTTCCTTTCAAACCTGACCTCCCGGCCCCTGCGTGACATGGCGTCGGCCGCCGCCCGTATCGGGCGCAGCGAAGCGCCGGTCAGGATCGCGGTGTCGTCCAATGATGAAGTGGGCGAGTTGGCTCGCGTGCTCAACGACATGAGCGAGCGGATCGATCGGCAGATGCTGCGGCTCTCCTCGGAGAAGCAGCAGCTCGACACGATCCTGCGCGGTATGGGGGAAGGGGTGATGGTCACGTCGTCGGAAGGGGTGATCTCCCTGGTGAACCCGGCGTTCCGCAGGCTGTTTTCCCTGTCGGGCGAGGTGGAGGGGCGCAAGCTGATCGAGATCTCGCGCCATCCCGACCTCCTGGATGCCTTCACCGCGCTGGGGGCCGCCGAAGGCGAGGAACTCGTCCGCGAGATCACCATCCAGCCGGGGGAGGTCACCCTGCTCACCCATTGGGCCCCCCTCGCCGTCGATGGCAGGAAAAGCGGCGTGGTGGCGGTCTTCCACGACATCAGCGACATGAAGCACGTGGAAAATATCCGCCGCGATTTCGTCGCGAATGTCTCCCACGAATTGCGGACCCCGGTATCGGTCATCAAGGGCTACGCCGAGACGTTGCTGGACGGGGCGCTCCAGTCGGATGCCGACCGGGCCGTGCGCTTCGTGGAGATCATCCTCAGCCACTCGGAACGGCTGACGGCCCTGATCAATGATATCCTCACCCTTTCGACCCTGGAATCCCGGGATATGGCGCTCGACCTCCACCCGCTGGATATCTCGGGCACCATGCGCAAGACCTACATGCTGCTGGAGGACAACGCCCACAAGAAGGGCATCAGGATGCAGATGGAGATCCCGGCCGGATTGCCGAAGGTGCTGGCCGATCAGGGGCGCGTGGAGCAGGTGATCGTGAACCTGCTGGACAATGCCATCAAATACACCCCGCCCCAGGGCATGGTGACCCTCATGGTCCACAAGGACAATGACCCCCGTTTTCTGAGGATTTCCGTTGCCGATACCGGCATCGGCATCCCATTCAAGGATATCGCCCGCATCTTCGAGCGCTTCTACCGGGTGGACGAGGCCCGCAGCCGCGATCAGGGGGGCACCGGCCTGGGGTTGGCCATCGCCAAGCATATCGTCCAGTTGCACGGCGGCGAGATCTCCGTGATGAACAACGAGTACGGCAAGGGGTCCGTATTCTCGTTCACGCTCCCCGTTGCCTGACCAGACACGCTTCTGTGACGGACATTTATCCCGTTTGTAACATGAACGCCATAATTCTCCTGTAGTGTCTCGTTTTGTAACGATCACAAAAAAACAAGGAGGATTACGTGATGTTTTCAACCATCCGCAAAAGTTTTCTGACGCTCGCCCTGCTGGCCACGGTCTGCGTCGCGGGTCAGGCAGCCGCGGAGACATTGATCAACGGCGCCGGCGCCACCTTTCCCTACCCCATCTACTCCAAATGGTTCAGCGAGTACGCCAAGATCGACACCTCGGTGAAGTTCAACTACCAGTCCATCGGCAGCGGCGGCGGCATCAAGCAGATCACCGCCGGCACCGTGGACTTCGGCGCCAGTGACAAATTCCTCTCCGACGCCGAGCTCAAGGCTGCTCCGGGCAAACTGATCCACATCCCCACCGTCATGGGCGCCGTAGTCGTCACCTACAACCTGCCCGGTGGCCACAAGGGGCTCAAGCTTCGCTCCAGCGACGTGGCCGACATCTTTCTCGGCAAGATCACCATGTGGAACGACAAGCGCATCGCCGACGACAACCCGGGCGTGAAGCTCCCCAATGAGCCGATCATCGTGGTACACCGTTCCGACGGCAGCGGCACCACAAGCATCTTCACCGACTACCTCTCCAGCGTCAACCCCGAGTGGAACGGCAAGGTCGGCAAGGGCGCTTCGGTCAACTGGCCCATCGGCCTGGGCGGCAAAGGTAACGAAGGTGTCGCCGGACAGATCAAGAACACCAAAAACTCCATCGGTTATGTCGAGCTGGCCTACGCTTTCGAGAACAAGCTGCCCTACGCCACGCTGATGAACAAGAACGGCAAATTCGTCGAACCCTCCATCAAGACCACCAGCGCCGCCGCTGCCGGCGCAGTGAAACACATGCCGGCCGACTACCGCGTATCCCTGGTCAACCAGCCGGGCGACGACGCTTATCCCATCGTCGGTTTCACCTGGCTCCTGGTGTACGAACACCAGAAGGACCCGGTCAAAGGCAAGAAACTGGTGGAATTCCTGAACTGGGAACTGCACAAGGGCCAGAAGATGGCGCCCGAGATGCTCTATGCGCCGCTGCCCGCAGCGGTCGAGAAGATGGTCGAACATACCATCAAGACCATCAAGTACTAAGCATAACGGGGCACATGAGAATCTGTCCCGCCGACCAAGCGCGGGCCGTCAAGGCGGCCCGCGCTTTTTGCTGCCCGGGGGGTGATTTTTCTGCTGAGCGCCAAGCTTCCGCCGCCGGCCCCCCCTTGGAAAGGGGGGCCAGGGGGGATTTGCTTTTCAAGCTCAAAAGCACATCCCCCTCAATCCCCCTTCGTCAAAGGGGGACTTAATCGTCAGCGGAAGAATGACGCGCATCAGGTTATCTTTTTACGCAGGTAGTGCCCGGTGTCGCTGGCGCCTGATCCGGATGCCACCGCAGGCATTCGCCGCAACCGGTGCTGTTGGTTTCCTTGCCGGCATCCCGGGGTGTGTGCGTTCTCGACACGGCGACAGCAAGGAAGTGCAACGCCGGACGGGCAGAAACGAAACGACAGCGATGGAACTAAGTGCCCGGCATGTCAGGTATTTCATGCGATTGGCACTATGTTACAAACTTGATAATGTTACCGGATAGTTCCCGCTTTGTAACACGCCTGTAACAAGATATTGGTACGATGCACAAACACAGACGTGCAAAAGGATAGGAAACAAACCATGCGGAACAGCGCACAAGGCATCAAGGGAGATACCCTCTTTCAGTGGTTCACCCTGCTCCTCGCCTGCAGCATTATCGTCATCATGCTCATCATGACCGCCGAGATGGTCAAGGAGAGTTTGCCGGCCATCACCCGTTTCGGCTGGAAGTTCATCACCGGCAGCACCTGGGATGCCGTTAAGGAGGAGTTTGCATCGCTCCCCTACCTGTACGGCTCCATCGTCTCCTCGATCCTGGCGATCCTGCTCGCCACTCCGCTGAGCATCGGCACCGCCCTGTTCATCACCGAGCTGGCGCCCCGGAAGCTGGGCGCCGTCACCGCCTCGCTGGTTGAACTCCTGGCCGCCATCCCCAGCGTCATCTACGGCCTGTGGGGCATCCTGGTCATGACCCCCTGGCTGCAGAGCACGGTCCAGCCGTTTCTGATCAAGCGCCTGGGCTTCCTCCCCTTTTTCCAGGGGGCGCCCTACGGCGTCAGCATGCTGGCCGCCGTCTTCATCCTGATGATCATGATCGTGCCGATCATCACCTCCATCACCAAGGAGGTCCTGATGGCGGTGCCGACCAGCCAGAAAGAGGCGGCCATCGCCCTGGGAGCGACCCGCTGGGAGATGATCCGCATGTCCGTGCTCCCCTATGGCCGCTCCGGGATCCTGGGGGCGGTGATCCTCGGCCTCGGCCGGGCCATCGGCGAAACCATGGCCGTCACCATGGTCATCGGCAACACGCCCAAGATCTCCCTGTCGCTGCTTTCCCCGGCCTACACCATGCCCAGCGTCATTGCCAACGAGTTTGCCGAAACCACCACCAAGATGCACGCCTCGGCACTGATGGAGATCGGCCTGATCCTCCTGTTCGTCACCCTGGTGATCAACTTCCTGGCCCGCATGCTGCTCTGGAGCGTTACCCGCAAGTGGAAGGGAGGTGTGGCATGAACCTGCGTTCCATCGCCCTGCGCCGCGTGGCCAATGGTGCAGCCACCCTCTTGATGGGGGCGGCCACGTTGCTGGTATTGCTGCCGCTTATCATCATCTTCTATCACATCATCAAGATGGGCATCAGCTCCATCAACCCGGACTTTTTCACCCAGATCCCCCGGCCGACCGGCGAGGAGGGCGGGGGGATGGCCAACGGCATCGCCGGTTCCGCCATCATGATCGGCATGGCCTCCCTCGTGGGGCTCCCCATCGGGGTCTTCGGCGCCGTCTACCTGACGGAATACGGCACCGGCAAGCTCTCCACCACAATCCGCTTCTGTGCCGACGTCCTGTCGGGCATACCTTCCATCATCACCGGGATGGTGGCCTACGGCATGCTGGTCGTGCCGATGAAGGGGTTTTCGGCCCTGGCGGGTTCCTTCGCCCTGTCGCTCATCATGATCCCCATCGTGCTGCGCACCACCGAGGAGCAGCTCAAGATGGTGCCGACAACGCTGCGCGAGGCGTCCCTGGCCCTGGGGGTGCCGCTCTGGCGCACCAGCATCAAGGTGACCCTGAGGAGCGCCCTGACCGGCGTCATCACCGGCACCCTGCTGGCCATCGCCCGGGTGGCCGGGGAAACGGCGCCGCTGCTCTTTACGGCGCTGGGCAACCAGTTCTGGAGTAAAAAACTCACGGAACCCATGGCCGCCCTGCCGCTGCAGATCTTCAATTTCGCCATATCGCCGTACGAGGATTGGCACCGCCTCGCCTGGGCCGGCGCCCTGGTGCTGGTGGTACTGATGTTCGGCCTGAGCCTTGCCGCCCGCTGGCTCGGCAGAAGCAAACACTCCTGAGAGGGCATTTCATGAACAGCAAACTATCCTTACGTGACCTCAATATCCATTTCGGCGAAAACCATGCCGTCAAGAGCGTGGACATGGAGGTTGCCGAGAACAGCGTGACCGCCATCATCGGCCCGTCGGGCTGCGGCAAATCCACGGTGCTGCGCAGCATCAACCGGATGCACGACCTGACGCCTTCCGCGCGGGTGACCGGCACCATCATGCTGGACGATACCGACATCTACGGCCGCAACGTGGACCCGGTCACGATCCGCCGCCGGGTCGGCATGGTCTTCCAGAAGCCCAACCCCTTTCCGGCCATGTCCATCTACGATAACGTGATTGCCGGCTACAAGCTGAACGGCGTGCTGAAAAAGGGCGAAGCCGACGAGATCGTCGAATCGAGCCTGAAACGGGTCGCCCTGTGGGACGAGGTCAAGGACCGTCTCCGCACGGGGGCCGTGGAGCTGTCGGGCGGCCAGCAGCAGCGTCTCTGCATCGCCAGGACCATCGCCGTCAAGCCGGAAGTGATCCTCATGGACGAACCGGCCTCGGCGCTGGACCCGATCTCCACACTCAAGATTGAAGAGTTGATCGAAGAACTGAAATCGAAGTATACTATTGTCATCGTTACCCACAATATGCAGCAGGCTGCTCGGGTATCGGACGTGACCGCCTTCTTTTACCTGGGCGAACTGGTGGAGATCGGTGAAACGCGCAAGGTGTTCACCAACCCCGAGAAGAAACAGACGGAAGATTACATTACGGGCAGGTTCGGCTAACAACCCGGCCGGTGGCGCGACGAGGGCCGCGATCGGCCCCTGAATACCCAGGGAATCTGAGCCGCTGCGGGGATGAAAGGATAACGATACATGGAACGTGAACACTTCAGTGCTACATTCGACGCAGATTTGGATGAACTGCGCACCATGCTCCTTGCCATGGGGGGCAAGGTGGAGATGATGATCTCCGGGTCGGTCAAGGCGCTGGTGGATCGTGATACCCCCCTGGCCGAGCGGATTGTCGCCATGGACCACGAGGTGAATCACCTGGAGGTCACCATCGACGAGAAGTGTCTGGAGCTTTTGGCGTTGCGCCAGCCGATCGCCCGCGACCTGCGCTTCATCACCCTGGCCCTCAAGATCGTCACCGACCTGGAACGGATCGGCGACAAATGCGCCAATATTGCCAAGCGTTCCAGCGAATTGAACCAGGAGCCGCCGCTGAAGCCGTACATCGACATCCCCCGCATGGCCCACTGGACCGAGATCATGGTCAAGGAGGCGCTGGACGCCTTTGTGCGCAGCGACGCCGACCTGGCCATCAAGGTCTGCAAGGACGACAACTTCGTGGACGGGATCAACGAGCAGATCCAGCGCGAACTGCTGACCTTCATGATCGAGGATGCCAACGCCATCTCCCGCTCCATCAAGCTCAACTACGTGGCCAAGTCCCTGGAGCGCATCGCCGACCACGCCACCAACATCGCCGAAATGGTGATCTTCATGGTCAAGGGGAAGGATATTCGGCATACCATCGCGTGAGTAAGATGGATAAAAAGCGTACCCGCAAGCCCGGATATTCTCCGGGCTTTTTTTGTGTCAAAATGATGCAAAGGTAAGCGGCTGGGAGGTTTTGGTTACCTTTTAGTAAGTAATATCAATGGAATATGTGATCCGGTGATTTTTGGTAATTTTTTTAACATTATGTTTTTGCGTTGAAATCTGGTTTTGCGGGGTGTAGAAGGGGGAGAAGGAACTGGGAGAAGGAACTGCACGGGCGGCGTATAAAGTTTTGGTAGAGCACGAAAAGTCGGTGGGGTCAGACTTCCAGGTTGGCAAGTTGAAAGTCCGGCCTATAGTTATTACTTTTCGAAATTCGCCGCCTTGGCGGCACGGGTTGGCCCCCCGAAAACTGGCTTTTAAAACAAACTTATCATCTTGGGTAACAATAAGGGGACATCCATGATAAGTAAAGTCAAGGGGAAAACGTAGATTTCCCGTTCCTCCCGAAGAGTGTCCCCGGTGGTATCCAATTCTCGCTGATG